>JAESFR010000231.1_pt1 | contig 22642 bp, 25 predicted proteins | sample 9266191 | NCBI WGS metagenome assembly JAESFR01 (sample SAMN14503063, study PRJNA617104) | algae metagenome | isolation source: Pleurocapsa minor HA4230-MV1 and co-occurring heterotrophs from cement on... | place: USA: Nuuanu Pali Lookout, Hawaii | collected 2009-07-20
AAGGTGTTCCCGAACAACCTCTTCGCGCGCAACCTCGGGTTCACCGAACGCGAGTTCTTCGAGGTCGTCGACGGCGCCGCGATCTCGGAGCCGCCGCGGGTGCAATTCTGATCTGACGTGTACAGCGCCATCGCGCGCAACAAGCGCAACACCTGGTTCATCCTCGGCGCGTTCATTCTGCTTCTCGGCGGCGTCGGACTCCTCGCCGGATGGCTCGCCGGGAACAACTGGTGGATCACGGCGTTCATCCTCGTCTTCGCCGCGGGCTACGCGACCTTCCAGTACTTCTTCGCCGACCGCGAGGCGCTCGCGATGTCGGGCGCGACGCAGGTCACCCAGACCGACGCGCCGCGCTACTACCGGCTCGTGGAGAACCTCTGCATCGCCACAGGCACCCCGATGCCCACCCTGTACGTCGTGGAAGACCCGGCGCCCAACGCGTTCGCGACGGGTCGAAAACCCGAAGAGGCCTCGATCACGGTGACGACCGGTCTGTTCGAGCTGATGACCGACCGCGAGCTGGAGGGCGTGCTCGGTCATGAGCTCGGTCACATCCGCAACTACGACATCCGCGTCTCGCTGATCGTGTTCGGTCTGGTGGTCGCCGTCGGAATCCTCGCCGACCTGTTCATGCGATTCGCGTTCTTCGGCGGCCGTCGCGGCGGCAACGGCCAGGCGCAGCTGCTGTTCCTCCTGTTCGGCGTCGTCGCGGCCCTGGTCGCGCCGCTGCTGGCCGGGGCGGTGCAGGCGGCGATCTCCCGTCAGCGCGAATACCTCGCCGACGCGACGAGCGCGATGACCACGCGCGATCCCGACGGGCTCGCCTCCGCGCTGGGCAAGCTGGCCGAATACGGCCGGCCGCTGCAGAAGGCCAACACGTCGATGGCGCACCTCTGGATCGCCGATCCGCTGCGTCCCAACGCGCTCGCGCGGATGTTCGCGACCCACCCGCCGATCCCGGATCGGATCGAGCGGCTGAAGACGATGGGTGGAGAGTTCTAGCGGATGGTTCTCCGGCTGACGCAGGAGGAGGCGCGCCGCATCGCGGTGCGCGCGCAGCTGCTGACCGCCGACCGCCCGGGCGGCATCGTCGAGGCCGTCGACGGGCTCGGCGTGGTCAACATCGACCCGACCGCCGCGGTGGCGCCGAGCGCGGATCACATCCTGTGGAGCCGGATCGGCTGGCCGTACCAACCGGCCGACCTCGCCCGTGCCGTCGAGGAGGACCGCGCGATCTTCGAATGGGCGGGGTTCTACCGCCCCATGACCGACCTGCCGCTGTATCTGCCGCGGATGCGCGCGTGGCCGACCTCCCGCGACCAGCGCGACTGGATGATCGCGAACGATCGCTTCGCCCGCGACGTGATCGCGCGTCTGCGCGCGGACGGTCCTGTGCGCACCGGCGAGATCCCGGACACGAGCCAGGTGTCGTGGAAGTCCACCGGGTGGACGAACGATCGCAACGTCACCCAGATGCTGGAGTTCCTCGTGCTGCGCGGCGACGTCGCGATCGCGGGTCGCGACGGCAAGGAGCGGGTGTGGGATGCCGCCGAGCGCGTGTATCCGGCGGACCTTCCCGAGCTCTCGGAGGAGCAGGCCGCGCACGGGCGCGCAGAGCGCCGCCTCGGCTCCCTCGGCATCGCGCGCCGCAAGGCGACCAAGCAGCCGGTCGAGCCGATCGATGTCGGTCCGGTGGGGGAGGAGGCCGTGATCGACGGCATCCCCGGGTCGTGGCAGGTGGACGCGGCGCTGCGGGAGGAAGCCGGCGCGTTCGAGCCCAGGACCGCGCTGCTCTCGCCGTTCGACCGTCTGGTCTTCGACCGCCGTCGGGCTCAGGAGCTGTTCGGCTTCGAGTACATCGTGGAGATGTACAAGCCGGCCGCCCAGCGACGCTGGGGATACTTCGCGCTGCCGATCCTGATCGGGGATCGGCTGGTCGGCAAACTCGATGCCGCCGCGGACCGCAAGGCCGGAGTGTTCCGCGTCGCGGCGATTCACGAGGACGTGCCGTGGGACGCGGATGCCCTCGAGGCGGTGCACGTCGAGATCCGCGAGCTCGCGGCGTGGCTCGGTCTCGAAGTCACCGGCATCCCGGCGGCGTGACCGACCGCGTCACCGGTCGTGGCGACGGGCTTCTGGCAGCACGTCGGCCAGGTCGTCCGCCGCATCCCCGCAGCGCGAGACCGAGAGGGCGTCGAGCCCCTGCCAGCGCGCAGCCGCGCGGAGCTCGTCCGCGAGCCGAGCCGCGGCATCGGCCGGTCTGCCCGGCTCCCACCACGCCGACTGCACGAGCAGTGTCGATGCCGCGCGGTCGGCCTTCAGATCGACGCGGCCGACGATCGCGTCTCCGACGAGGACGGGCAGCGAGTAGTAGCCGTACCGCCGCTGCGCCGCGGGCGTGTAGATCTCGATGCGATAGTCGAAGTCGAACAGCCGCTCGGCGCGCTCGCGGAACCACACCACCGGGTCGAACGGGGTGAGGATCGCCGCGGCGCCCACGCGGCGGGGGACGGTCGCGTCGCGGTGCACCCAGGCGCGGGCGGGGCGGCCGGCGGACTGCCAGCCGCGCACCGATACGGGCTGCAGCGTGCCGTCGTCGGTGAGCTCTCCGATCGCGGCGAGGACCGCCCGCCGGTCTTTGATGCGCCAGTAGTCGGCGAAATCGGACGCGGTGCCCACGCCGTGCGCACGCGCCGCGCGGCCGATCAGCTCCCGGATCGCCACGTCGCGCGGCACGGGCACGCGGGCCTCGGCCGGCAGGATCTGCTCGGCGAGACCGTACTGCCGCTCGAAGCCGCGGCGGCCGGCGATCGCGACCTCGCCGAAGAGCCACAGGTACTCCAGGGCGTTCTTGACGACGTCCCAGTCCCACCACGGGCCGCGCGGGGCCTGCTTGGCGTCGTGCTCGATCTGGGCGGGACGCAGGGGCCCGCGCTGGGCGAGCTCGGCGCGCACCCAGTCGACGATCTCGAGATGCGTCTGATACCAGCCGTCGGGCTTGGTGCCGTACTTGGCGCGCAGGTCGTCCATGCGGAACTGGAAGAGCCCCCAATCCCTCGCCGGGATGAACGACGCGACATGCGCCCAGGATTCGACGTACGGCGCCCGCCGCGCGAAGAGGAGGCGGTCGAGAGCGGCCGGATCGTACGGTCCGAGGCGGGAGAACAAGGGGAGGTAGTGGGAGCGGGCGAACACGTTCACCGAGTCGATCTGCAGCGTCGCCATGCGCGTGATCGCGAGGTTCAGCTGACGGGTGCCGACCACGGCGGGGCGCGGCTGGGCGAAGCCCTGCGCGGCGAGAGCGATCCGGCGTGCTTCGGCGATGCTGAGCGACTCCTTCACGGCGGCCAGCCTAGCTCCGGCATCCGACACGGCCGCGACGGCGCCGGAGCCTAGACTGGCGGGATGAGCGGCCCCGAGAACAAGCCACGCGGCTCGCTGTTCGACGCGCTGCGCGATCGCAGCCGCGTCGTGACGACCGAGACGTCGGACACGATTCCCCGGGGTCTGAAGGTCGCGACCGCGTACTCATGGCGCTTCCTGGTCGTCGCGGCCGCGATCGGCGTGGGCATCTGGATCGTGATCCAGCTGAAGCTGCTCGTGATCCCGCTGCTGGTCGCGATCCTGGTGACCGCCCTGCTGTGGCCGGCGTTCACCTGGATGCTGCGCCGCCGGGTCCCGCGATGGCTTGCGATCACGATCTCGGTGCTGGGCACCCTGGCGATCGTGTCGGGGCTCATCTGGCTCGTGGTGTGGCAGATCACCCGGCAGTGGGCGTCGGTGCAGGCGCGCACGGTCGAGGCGATCGAGCAGTTCCGTCAGTACCTGATCGACGGGCCGCTTCATCTGACGGCCGGGCAGATCGACGACCTCCTGACCCAGGCGTTCGGTCTGCTGCAGGAGCAGGCGCAGCTGCTGCTCTCGGGTGCGCTCGCGATCGGCACGACGCTCGGCCACGTCGGGGTCGGCGCACTGCTCGCGCTCTTCATCCTGCTGTGCCTCCTCGCCGACGGCGCGGGCATCTGGCGCTGGACGACGCGTCTGTTCCCGAAGCGGGCCCGGCCCGCCGTCGACGGCGCGGCGCGCGCGGGATGGGGCACCGTCGTCAATTATGCGCGCACGCAGCTCCTGGTCGCGACGATCGATGCGATCGGCATCGGGCTCGGCGCGTTCCTGCTCGGCGTGCCGCTCGCGATCCCGATCGCGGTGCTGGTGTTCCTCGGTGCGTTCGTGCCGATCGTCGGTGCGGTGGTGACCGGAACGCTCGCGGTCTTCCTCGCCCTGATCTACAACGGCCCGTGGATCGCCCTGTGGATGCTCGTGGTCGTCCTCGGCGTGCAGCAGCTCGAAGGCCACGTGCTCCAGCCGCTGCTCATGGGCTCGGCCGTCAAGGTGCACCCGCTCGCGGTCGTGCTCGTCGTGGCGGGCGGCGCGATGATCGCCGGCATTCCCGGCGCGCTCTTCGCGGTCCCGCTCGCGGCCTTCGTCAACGTCGTCGCCGTGTACATCGGCGATCGGGCGTGGGAAGCGGGGGCGCCGCCGCCGTCGAACGACCTGATCTGGACGACCGTCCCCCGCCCGAGGAGAACCCGTACGTGAACTTCCCCACGCTCGCGGAATTCGAGGATGCCGCCGCGTATCTCGACGGACTGATCACCCGCACGCCGGTCGATCAGTCGCAGCACCTGACCGAACTGCTCGGGGTGCCGGTCCACCTCAAGCTGGAGAACCTGCAGCGCACCGGCTCGTTCAAGATCCGCGGGGCGAGCTACCGCCTCTCGCGGCTGACGCCGGAGGAGCGCGCTCGGGGGGTCGTCGCCGCATCGGCGGGCAACCATGCGCAGGGCGTCGCGCTCGCGGCCCAGGCCCTCGGCATCCCGGCGACGATCTTCATGCCGCTCGGGGTCCCGGTCCCGAAGCTGCTCGCGACGCGTGGATACGGCGCCGACGTCGTGCTGGAGGGTGCGACGGTCGAGACGCCGCTGCGCCTCGCGGCCGAGTTCGCCGAGCGCACCGGCGCGGTGCTGATCCACCCGTTCGACCATCGCGACATCATCATCGGCCAGGGCACGCTCGGGCTCGAGCTGTTCGACGCGGTGCCCGATCTCGACACGGTTCTGCTCGGCATCGGCGGCGGGGGCCTGACCGCGGGTGTCGCCGCGGCGGTCAAGGAGCGCGCCGCGGCGGTCGGGCGCTCCGTGCGCGTCATCGGGGTGCAGGCGGAGAACTCCGCAGCCTACCCGTCGTCACTGGCCGCCGGCCGGCCCCTCGAGGTCGAGACCCGCCCGACGATCGCCGACGGGATCGCCGTCGCCCGCCCGGGCGATGTCCCGTTCGAGATCATCTCCGAGCTCGTGGACGAAGTGGTCACCGTCACGGACGATGACATCGCCCGCGCGCTACTCATGCTGCTGGAGCGCGCGAAGCAGGTCGTGGAGCCGGCGGGTGCCGTGGGAGTCGCGGCGATCCTCGCGGGCAAGGTCACCGGCACCGGCCCGACCGTCTCGGTGCTCTCCGGCGGCAACATCGACCCCCTGCTGCTGCAGCGTGTCGTCTCGCACGGGCTCGCGGCATCCGGCCGGTACATGACCCTGCGCATCCCGCTGCCCGATCGACCGGGGCAGCTGGCCCGCGTGTCGGAGCTGCTCGCGCAGGCGGGCGCGAACGTGATCGAAGTCATGCACACGCGTCACGGGCAGGGCCTGCAGATCAGCGAGGTGATCCTGCAGCTGAGCGTCGAGACGCGCGGCGAGGACCACCGCGCGCACGTGATCGACGTGCTGGGGGAGGCGGGATTCGTCCCGACCGTCGTCCCGGACTGATCTCCTACTGGCCGGAGTACGTCTCGACCGTGACGATCTCGACGGCGATCTCGCGGCCGTTCGGCGCGGTGTAGGAGGTCTTCTCGCCCTCCTTGAGACCCAGGATCGCGGCGCCCAGAGGCGAGGCCTCGCTGTAGACGTCGAGTTCCGAGTCCGCCGCGATCTCGCGGTTGCCAAGGAGGAACACCTCTTCGCCGCCCGCGACGAGCGCCGTGACGACGGTGCCCGGCTCGACCACGCCGGTGCTCTCCGGCGCTTCGCTCACCGTCGCGTTCTTCAGCAGGTGCTGGAGCGTGCGGATGCGCGCCTCCTGCTTGCCCTGCTCGTCTTTCGCGGCGTGGTACCCGCCGTTCTCCTTGAGGTCGCCCTCTTCGCGCGCCGCTTCGATGCGCTTGGCGATCTCTTCGCGTCCGGTGGTCGAGAGTCGCTCGAGTTCGGCGGCGAGGCGGTCGTACGCGTCCTGCGTGAGGAACGTCACCGGTGCGTCATTGGACACGTCGGTCTCCTTCGGTCGGCGGCGAGGGGCCTGGGTATGTCAAAACGCCCCGGCTCCGGCCAGGGCGTTCGTGGTCCCGTCAGACTACGTCACCCAGCAGGCGCTGACCAAACCCGTCGTCGCGGGCGCCGTGGTCGGAATCTGCTCGCGGAACGCGCGCGCATGCACGTCGGATGCCGGGAACTCGACGATGCGCCACCCGACGATGCCGTGGTCCTCGTCCTGCGCCTCGAGCGCGCACGCGACGCTGCGGCCCGTCGGCGCGGTGATCTGGAACGAGAGCGTCACCGTCCGCTCGTCGTCGACGCTGAAGCCCGTCGTGTCGATGTCGACGTCATCCAGCGAGGCCGCGATCGTCGACCATGCGAGCAGTCCGGCCAGGACCGCGCCCACCGCGACGACGATGCCGATCGTCCAGCGGCGGCGCGGCGAGCTCGTGCGGCCGTAGCGCTCGTCGAGCATTTCCTGAGTGGTCATCGGGGCCTGTCGGGGAGTCGGCGCACGCCGGCGGAAGATTAGGCTGGAGATTCCAGGCTATGCGCTTCCGCGCGGAACGAGGACACCATGCACGACGCGCTCGCCGCTCTCGCCCGCGCCGCGACGACGACTCCGACGCCGGTCGAGACGGTGGATCCGGTGCTGGTGACTCCGGGGCCCGCGGGCTTCATCGTCATCGCGCTGCTGTCGGCGGCCGTCGTGTTCCTCGTGTGGGACATGATGCGCCGCATCCGCCGGGGCCGCGTCCGCGCCGACATCAGAGAAGAGCTTGATGCCGAGCAGCAGGCCGCCGAGGCGGTCGAGGCGACAGAGGTCGATGACCAGGTGATCGATCCGGAAGCCGACAAGCCTCAGAGCTGACGCGTCAGCCGGGCACGCCCAGGGACGGCGAGAGCGGGTGCAGGGCGATCAGCAGGCACGCGGTCCAGTGGCACAGGAACGCCAGCACGGTGCAGACGTGGAAGATCTCGTGGAAGCCGAAGTGGCCCGGCCACGGATTCGGGCGCTTCAGCGCGTAGACGACCGCGCCGACCGTGTACAGCACACCTCCCACGATGACCAGGATCATCATCGCGGCGTTCGCCTGGAACAGGTCGACGATGTACATCACGGCCGCCCAGCCCAGCAGCAGGTACAGCGCGACGTACAGCCAGCGGGGCGCGCCGATCCAGAACACGCGGAACAGGATGCCGACCAGAGCACCGCTCCACACCAGCGAGAGCAGGAGCACGCCCTTCGCAGGCGGCAGGGCGAGCGTGGCGATCGGCGTGTAGGTGCCGGCGATCAGCAGGAAGATGTTCGCGTGGTCGATGCGCTTGAGGATGGCTTTGGCCTTCGGCCCCCAGTTGAAGCGGTGGTACACCGCCGATGCCCCGAACAGCAGCATCGAGGTCGCCATGAAGACCGCGGAGGCCCACTTGGCAGGTGCACCCTGGGCGAGCGCGATCAGCACGATGCCGGCGGCGATCGCCACCGGGAAGGTTCCGGCGTGCAGCCACCCCCGCCAGGTCGGCTTCAGATCGAGTCGCGCGTCGAGGTCCGCGGCCTCCATGAGGGGAAGCTGCGGCATCTCGGCGCCCTCGTCCGACACGGCGTCGGAGCTCGTCTCGCGGTCCACGTCCCGAGCCTACGCGTCGCCGTATGCCCCGGGAGGCACGGGCGCGGCGGCGCAGAGGTAGCGTAGGCGTGTGACTGCGTCGAGCCAGGGCAGGGGTCCTCTGTACCGGCTGTACATCAACCGGCTCCGCCGTCAGCTCCACGCCGAGAACGTGCCGCGCCACGTCGCGATGATGATCGACGGCAACCGGCGCTGGGCCCGTCAGCTCGGGTACGACTCCGCCGCGCACGGACACCGTGCGGGTGCGGCGAAGATGCGCGAGTTCCTCGAGTGGTGCGACGACGTGGGGGTGCAGGTGGTCTCGCTCTACCTCCTCTCCAACGACAATCTGCGCAAGCGCGATTCGCAGGAGCTCTCCGATCTGATCGAGATCATCGCGGAGCTGGCCGAAGAGCTCTCGCACGAGCGCGACTGGCGCGTGCACCACATGGGCCGCGCGAGCGGCCTCCCACCCGACCTCGCGCGCGTGCTCGCCTCCGCGGAAGACCGCACGAAGGGCCACACCGGACTGCACGTCAACCTGGCGGTCGGCTACGGCGGCCGCGGCGAGATCGTCGATGCGGTGCGCAGCATCATCGCCAAGCACGACGAGGAGGGCGGCTCCCTCGAGGAGCTCGCCGCGAGCCTGACCCCGGAGCAGATCGGCGAGCATCTCTACACCGGGGGGCAACCCGATCCCGACCTCGTGATCCGCACGTCGGGGGAGCAGCGACTCAGCGACTTCCTGCTGTGGCAGTCCGCGCACAGCGAGTTCTACTTCGTGGAGGCCCTGGGGCCCGACCTCCGCGAAGTGGACTTCCTCCGCGCGATCCGCGACTACGGCGGTCGCGACCGCCGCTACGGCAGCTGATCCCGCCCGGATCCCGTGGTCCGGTCCGGCCTCCCCGCCGCCGTGCCAGACTGTGACGGTGATGGACCTGGACGAACTGCTGGCCTCTTTCGACGGGGAACCGGGGTATCTGGACTGGGCGGCCTTCGGTCCGCTGTCTCCCTCGGTCCGCGGCGAGGTCCACGCCGACGCCGAGCTGCTCGGGTCCGGTCGTCGTGCGGGCATCGACATGGTCGCCGAGCACGTGCAGGAGGCCCGCGAGCTCGTGGCCGAGCTTCTCGGATCGGATGCCGATCAGGTCGTGCTGCAGCCTTCGACGACCCACGGACTCATGCAGGCGCTGTACGGTCTGGCCGGCGGCCTCCTCCTCTCGCGCGCGGAGTTCCCGAGTCTGAGCGTCACCGCGACCCGCGCCGCCGAAGCCCTCGGTTCGATCGACCTGCAGTGGCTCGAGTCCGATGACGGCTTCGTGACCCCCGAACGCGTGCGGGCGGCGCTCACCGACGACACGCGCGCCGTCGCGGTCAGCCTCGTGGATTTCCGCACGGGCTATCGCGCCGATCTCGCCGCCCTCCGCGACGTGATCGGCGACCGGCTGCTGATCGTCGACGCGATCCAGGGATTCGGTGTCGTCGACGCCGATTACGCGGCGGCGGATGTCGTGTGCGGCAACGGCTACAAGTGGCTGCGCGCCGGGCGCGGCACGGGTTTCGCCTGGTTCGGCGAGCGGGCGCTCGAGCGCATCGCACCGGTCCTGTCCGGCTGGGCCGGCACTGACGAGGATCTGCCCGTCGACGTGGTGCCCCAGCCCGCGGCATCCGCTCGGGCGTTCTCGGTCAGCTCACCCGACCACCTCGCGGTCGCCCGCCTGGCCTCCGCGCTGCGCGACGTGCGCGACGTGGGGGTGGCGACGATCGAGGCCGAGCTGTCGGCCCGCACCGGCGACGTGATGTTCTTCGCCGACCGGTACGAGGTGCCTGTGCTCACGCCGCGGGAGCCCGAGCGTCGCGGCGGGATCGTGACGCTCGCCCCCGCTCCTGCCGACACCGGGCCGCTGGCGGCATCCCTGGCCAATCACGGCATCACCGTGACGGTGCGCGGGGGCCTGGTGCGCGTCGCGCCGCACGTGGGCACCGGGGCCGGCACGATGCGCCTCTTCGGCGACGCGCTGGCCGCGTTCTCGTCGACGCGCGTCTGGTGATCCCGTGGGTCGCCGCGAATTCACCGGCTCGTAACATCGGCCAGCGTGTCGGTCAGAAGAGTGTCGTCCGGCGGACGTAGCGTCGTGTCATCGGGCAAGGCGCCCGGTCGGGTCGGCCTGATGGATCGCGACTCGTGACCCCTGGTCGACTCGTGACTGCCGGGTGATCCCACCCGGGTCGGGAGTCGGTTGTGACACGAGCACCACAGCAGCAGCACCGCCAGGGCGTCGACGAGGTCGTGGAGCAGGAATCCGATCTGCGGACGTACGTGCTGGACACGTCGGTCCTGCTGAGCGATCCGCGGGCGTTCTTCCGCTTCGCCGAGCACAATGTCGTCATCCCGATCGTGGTGGTCACCGAGCTCGAGGGCAAACGCCACGACCCGGAGATCGGCTATTTCGCGCGGCAGGCGCTGCGTCATCTCGATGAGCTCCGCGTGGAGCACGGCCGTCTCGACTTCCCCGTGCCGGTCGGGGAGGGCGGCACGCTGCGCGTCGAGCTGAACAACACCGACGCCACGGTGCTCCCGAGCGGCATGAGGCTCGGAGACAACGACTCGCGCATCCTCGCGGTCGCGATGCATCTCGCGCAGGACGGCCAGGAGGTCTCGGTCGTCTCGAAGGACCTGCCGATGCGGGTGAAGGCGGCGTCGCTCGGGATCATCGCGGAGGAGTACCTCGCCGAGCAGGCCGTGGATTCCGGGTGGACCGGAATCGCCACGATCGACGTCACCGGCGACGACATCAGCGACCTGTACGAAGCCGAGGTCGCCAGCGGCGAGGAAGTGCGCGGGATGCCGGTGAACACCGGGCTCATCATCCACTCGGAGCGCGGCTCGGCGCTCGGCCGCGTGACCGGCGACGGGGAGTACCGGCTGGTGCGCGGCGACCGCGAGGTGTTCGGGCTGCACGGGCGCTCGGCCGAGCAGCGCATCGCGATCGATCTGCTCCTGGACAACGAGGTGGGGATCGTCTCGCTGGGAGGGCGAGCCGGGACCGGCAAGTCCGCGCTCGCGCTGTGCGCGGGCCTGGAGTCGGTGCTGGAGCGTCAGCAGCAGAAGAGGATCATCGTGTTCCGGCCGCTGTTCGCGGTCGGCGGTCAGGAGCTCGGGTACCTCCCCGGCGATCAGGGCGAGAAGATGAACCCGTGGGGGCAGGCGGTCTTCGACACCCTCGGCTCGGTCGTCAGTGGAAACGTCGTGGAGGAGGTCATCTCGCGAGGACTTCTCGAGGTGCTGCCGCTCACGCACATCCGCGGCCGCTCACTGCACGACGCTTTCGTGATCGTCGATGAGGCGCAGTCGCTCGAGCGCAACGTGCTGCTGACCGTGCTGAGCCGGATGGGCCAGAACTCCCGGGTCGTCCTCACCCACGACGTCGGGCAGCGCGACAACCTCCGCGTCGGCCGGCATGACGGTGTGGCGTCGGTGATCGAGACCCTCAAGGGCCACGACCTGTTCGGGCATGTGACGCTGGTGCGCTCGGAGCGTTCGGCGATCGCGGCACTCGTGACCGACCTGCTCGAGGCGGGGGAGCTCGCCTGATCGCGCGCACCCTCTGATCGTCGCCGAAGGGTCCGGGAAGGTTCGTCCCGGGCCCTTCGGTCATCGTCCGGCCCGACATGAGAAGAGTCTCATCCCGATCGCCGCATTCGCCCGAGGCGGTCTGTCACGATGGACGAGGCGTTGTCGCGCGCCCCGGACCGGAGGACTGCATGGAGAGTCGGACTCGACTCGCGATCGGTGGCGTCGCCACGGTTGCGGCGAGCGTGGCTGTCGTGTGCGCCGTCGCGGTGTCGACGTCGGTGGCCCTGGCGGACAGCGCCGGAAAGGCCGTCGAGGCTCAGCAGGTCGTCGTGCCGCTCGCGTCGGCGAGCCCGGTTCCCTCACCTTCGCCGACCCTCCTGCCGGCCACTCCGGTCACCCCTCCGGTGACGCCGCAGACCGATGTTCCCGAGACCGTCCCCGCGCCCGTGCCGGAGGACGTCGCCGCTCCACCGAGCGCGCAGGTCTCCGACGAGGAGCCTCCGGCGGTGACCGAAGAGGTGTTCATCGCCGAGGCGATCGCCACCGGCTCATGGAACGGTGCCTACGCGTGGGCCGAGAAGCGCGGCTGGTCGCAGGAGCGGATCGCCGCGTGGATCGCACGGCTCGACGAGAAGAGGGTCGCGAACGGCCCGCCGATCTCGGATCTGGTCACCGATGACGACCGCAACGGGTTGATGCCCGACGACGATCTTCAGCGCGGCAAGAGCGAGAACGCCGACAACGGCCTGCAGCGCGGCAAGAGCGAGAACGCCGGCGACCGGATCGACCCGATGCCTCCCGCCGAGGCGGATGAGACGTCCGAACCCGACCCTTCTGGTCAGTGGTTCGGCTCGAAGAGAGAGCAATCGCGCGTTCCCCCAGACTGACGCGATTGCCGCGGCCGACATCCCCCTGTCGGCCCCTCCCAGCCCCCGGTGTTCCCCCGACATCGGGGGCCTCTTCATGGGTAGGGTCACTCCCAGCGGTAGCCGGCGCCGCGCACGGTCACGATGTGCGCTGCGCCGAGCTTTCCGCGCAGATAGCGCACGTACACGTCGACGACGTTCGAGCCGGGATCGAAGTCCAGACCCCACACCGTGCGCAGGAGATGCTCGCGACTGAGGACCCGGCCGGGACTGCGCAGGAACTGCTCCGCGAGGGCGAACTCGCGAGCGGAAAGCTCGATCTCGCGTCCGCCCACCGTCGCGCGCCGGGCCAGGATGTCCAGCGCGACATCGCCGTGGGAGACCGTGACCGACGGCGCGGTCGCGGTCTCGCGCAGCCGGGAGCGCACGCGGGCGAGGAGCTCTTCGAACGTGAACGGCTTCGAGACGTAGTCGTTGGCTCCGGCATCCAGCCCCTGCACCGTGTCGCGGGTGCTCGAGCGGGCAGTGAGCATGATCACGGGAATTGCGGAGCCCTGCGCGCGCAGGCGGCGGAGCACCTCGAAGCCGTCCATCGTGGGGAGGCCGACATCGAGCAGGATCAGGTCGATGTCGCCCGCGAGGGCGCGCGCCAGACCGTCCGCGCCGTCATCGACGATCACGGTCGTGTAGCCGGCGGACTCCAGACCGCGGCTGACGAAGGCCGCGATCCGGGGCTCGTCCTCGATCAGAAGGATCTGTGTCATCCGGCGGCCTCCCGTTGCAGCACGACGTCGCCGGCCCGCACCGGCGAGGGCAGCTCGGCGGTCGAGAGCGGCAGGGTGATCGTGAACGTCGCCCCGCCGCCGGGGGTGTCGCCCACATCGCACCGGCCGCCGTGGGCCTTCGCGATCGCATCCACGATCGCGAGGCCGAGACCCGAACCGCCGACCGATCGCTTGCCCTGCGCACGGTCGAAGCGGCGGAAGATCCGGTGCCGCGATGCCGCCGGGATGCCGGCTCCGTGGTCGCTCACCCAGAGCCGCGCGCCGTCGGCGTCGCGCAGGCTGCCGAGCTGGATCGTCGAGCCGGCCGGCGTGTATTTGGCGGCGTTGTCGGCGAGCTGCAGCCAGGCCTGCAGAAGGCGGTCGGCGTCGCCGGTCGTCGTACCCGTGGCGCGGGACTCGATGCGCCAGGTATGACCGGGGATCACCGCCACGAGCTCGCCGATGCGCGCCGTGAGGGCCGCGAGATCGACCTCCGCCATCTCGAACCCCCCGGCATCCTCCACGGTCGCCAGCAGATCGATGTCGTCGACCAGGCGGGTCATGCGATCCAGTTCCGCGATCCCGATGTCGCGCGTGGTCGCCACGTCGCCCGGATCCCCGGGGTTCATGAGCTCGAGGTGTCCGCGGACGATCGTGATCGGAGTCTTGAGCTCGTGGCGTACGTCATCCAGCAGTTGCCGTTGCACGTCGACGGAGCCCTCGAGGCGATCCAGCATCGAGTTGACCGTGCGGGACAGGTCGGAGATGTCGTCGTTGCCCTGGGGCGACAAGCGGGCCGACAGGTCGTCGAGGGTGATCGCGTCGGCCGCGTTCCGCAGATCGCGGATCGGGGAGAGCAGCCGCCCCGCGACGAACCACCCGACGAATCCGATCGCGATCAGCATCACGATCGCCGCCGCCGAGTAGGTGGCGATCGCCGCCGTCACCGGGCTGAGCTCGGCGCCCAGGTCGATCGCGCGCACGTAGATGCCCTGCTCCGGGTCGCCCGCCATGCGGACCGGGATCGCGATGTAGCGCAGCGAGCCGTGGTCGGTCGCCGCGGTGCCCATCACGGTCTCGCCGTCCTGCGTCTCGGTCACCGCGCGTTCGATCAGCGCCTGGTCGTCGGAGATGTCGAAGCCGGAGAGGGTCGAGGGGACGAATCGCGCCTTGCCGTCGATGATCGCCATCGCCGCCTCGTTGCGCGCGGGGACCAGGCTTGCGACGGCGGTGAACAGATAGTCCTCGACCGAGGTGAAATCGACGATGTCCAGCGGCTCGGCGGCCGTCGTGGCGCCGGAGTCTGCGGCATCCGTCGACGACTGGTCGGCTCCGGCGACCGTGATGAGCCGCTCGACCTGTGCGGACAGCCGCGCGTTGACCTCGGAGATGACGCGCTCGCGCTGCACCAGGAACGTCACGCTGCCCACGATCGCCAGGCCGATGCAGGCGACAGCGAGGATCGCGCCCAGGATCCGGGCGCGGGCGGAGAGGGGGCGTGACGGGCGGGTCACCTCCCGATTATCGCGCCGCAGCGACATGAGCGGGATGCCGGGCTCGTCAGCCCGGGTGGGTCATCGAGAGCAGGTCGAGCTTGTCGTCGAGCTGCTCGAGTGTGATGTCGCCCCGCTCCACGTAGCCGAGGTCGATCACCGCTTCACGCACGGTGATGCCCTTGGCCACGGAGTGCTTGGCGATCTTGGCAGCCGCTTCGTACCCGATGAGCTTGTTGAGCGGCGTGACGATCGACGGCGACATGCCGGCATACGCCGCGGCGCGATCGACGTTCGCCTCGAGGCCGTCGATCGTCTTGTCGGCGAGGATGCGCACCGCGTTCGAGAGCAGGCGGATCGACTCGAGGACCGCGGTGCCCATCACCGGGATCGCGACGTTGAGCTCGAACGACCCGGACGCTCCCGACCAGGCGACGGTCGCGTCGTTGCCGATCACCCGGGCGCAGACCATGAGGGTCGCTTCGGGCACGACCGGGTTGACCTTGCCGGGCATGATCGAGGAGCCGGGCTGCAGGTCGGGGATGTGCAGTTCGCCGAGCCCCGTGTTCGGGCCCGATCCCATCCACCGCAGGTCGTTGTTGATCTTCGTCAGCGAGACGGCGATCGTGCGCAGCGCCCCGGACGCCTCGACGAGCCCGTCGCGGTTGGCCTGGGCCTCGAAGTGGTCCTTGGCCTCGGTGATCGGCAGCTCGGTGTCGGAGGCGATCAGCTCGATCACCTTCTGCGGGAAGCCGAGGGGGGTGTTGATGCCGGTGCCGACGGCCGTGCCGCCCAGCGGCACCTCGGCGACCCGGCTGAGGACCGCCTGCACGCGCTCGATGCCGAGGCGCATCTGCCGGGCGTAGCCGCCGAACTCCTGTCCGAGCGTGACGGGCGTGGCGTCCATCAGGTGGGTTCGACCCGACTTGACGACGTCCTTCCACGCGTCGGCCTTCGCCTCGAACGCGACGGCCAGGTGGTCGAGGGCGGGGATGAGGTCGTCGATGAGCTCCTGTGTCACGGCGATGTGCACCGACGTCGGGAACACGTCGTTCGAGGACTGCGAGGCGTTCACGTGATCGTTCGGGTGCACGGGTGAGCCGAGGTCGCGCGAAGCGAGGGTCGCCAGCACCTCGTTCATGTTCATGTTCGACGAGGTGCCGCTGCCGGTCTGGTAGACGTCGATCGGGAACTGGTCGCCGTACTCACCGGCTATGATGCGATCGGCCGCGCGCGCGATCGCGTCGGCGATGGTGCCGTCGAGCGTGCCGAGCTCCTTGTTCGCCAGCGCGGCGGCCTTCTTGATCCGCGCGAGCGCGACGATCTGCGCCGGGTCGAGGGCGTCACCCGAGATGGGGAAGTTCTCGACCGCTCGCTGGGTCTGGGCCGCGTACAGCGCGTCCTTCGGCACCCGCACCTCGCCCATGGTGTCGTGCTCGATGCGGTACTCGATGTCGGTCACGTCTTCGTTCCTCCAGAGATGGGAATGGTGTGCTCAGGCGCCGGTCTCGACGCCCATGATGATGTCGGGCACGGCGGTGCCCTCCGCGAGGCGGTAGTTCGCGCCGACGATGGCCACGCGCCCCTCGGCGACGGCGTCGCTGATGAGCTCCGACGAGTGCAGGAGCTCGGCGACGGTGTCGCGCAGGTGCTCGCGACCGACGAGGTCGGGGTCGATCGCACCGCCGGTCGCGGCCTTCTGCACGCGGCGGACTGCGGGGACGATGGGCGCGATCTGACGCCAGATCCGCGGGGGCAGCGCGGGCGCCTCGGGTCCGACGCTGTCGATCGCAGCGCCCACGGCGCCGCAGGCGTCGTGGCCGAGCACGACGATCAGCGGGACTTCGAGCACCGCGACCGCGTACTCCAGGCTCCCGACGACGGAATCGGAGATCACCTGCCCCGCATTGCGGACGACGAAGAGGTCGCCGAGGCCCTTGTCGAAGATGATCTCGGCGGACAGGCGGGAGTCCGAGCAGCCGAACAGCGCCGCGCGCGGGCGCTGCCCGCCGGCGAGCTCAGCACGCCGCTCGACGTCCTGGCGCGGATGCCGGGGCTCTCCGGCGACGAAGCGCGCGTTGCCCCGCTCCATCTCCTGCCACGCCTTCAAGGGGGTGGGTGCGGTCACGGCGAGACCTCATTCGGCGTCTGCTCGCGCAGGGCGAGGATCTGGTCGGCGACGGAGGCCGCCGCCGTCTCCAGGGTCTCCTGGTCGGCGGAGCCGTAGACGAGGACGGTGTCGGCGCCCGCCTGCGTGCTGAGCGCGGCGGAGATGTTGCCGGCGCGGGACGGATCGGGGATGTTGTAGGTCTGCCACTCCACCCCGTCGATCGTGACGCTGCCGTCGACCGCGGCGCCGCTGAGCACGCGGGTGGACCAGGCGGGGTCGGCGTCGAAACCCTGCGCGATCCGCAGGAAGCCCGCGGACTCATCGGGGACGTAGACGATCGTCCACGCGCGTGTCGCGTCGCCCTCGATCGACGCGCGATTGACCAGCCACGACTCGGGCACCTCGGGTACGAGGACGGTGCGCTCCTCGGCGCTCTCGATCGACTGCGCGACCGATGCGACGTCGATCGGCTCCGGCTGGGGCGGCTCGCCGCGCGGCACCGCGAAGATGATCACGGCGACGACTGCGAGAGTCACCAGGAGCGCGGCGATGAGATTGCGGGTGTTCTGACTCGCCCGGTACACGCGCGATGCCTCCGCCTTGCGCGCGGCGGTCTCATCCGGGGTCTCGGGCCTGCCGAGCTCGGCGACGATGCGAGGGTTCTGGGCCATCAGAGCACGGACCTCATGCGTCATCGCCTGGGGACGCGGGCGCAGAGCGGGCCGCATCCAGTCGACGCTTCGCACCCACGAGCCACTCCTCGCAGCGCGCGGCCAGAGCCTCGCCCCGCTCCCACAGCGCGAGCGAGTGCTCGAGCGTCGGGGCGCCCTGCTCGAGTTCGGCGACGACGCGGACGAGCTCGTCGCGCGCCTGCTCGAACGAGAGCTCGGACACCTCGGCGACGCCTTCGCTCGATGCGCTCATGATTCCCATTCTAAGTCGGTGCGCGCGGGTGCTCCCGCGGGTGGGGCGGAGGTCAGCCCTCGGGGATCGGGCCCTCGGAGCGCGCCGCGAACGATCCACGGCCGACCGTGACGAGCACTTCGGCGCCGGGCTGCGCCTGGTCGGCATCGCGGACGATGGCACCGTCGGTCAGGTGCGCGATCGCATAGCCGCGCGCCAGGGTCGAGGCGGGGGACAGCGTGCGCAGAGCCGTACGCAGCTCCGCGGTGCGCCGGGCCTGCTGCTCGATGCGCCGGTCGACGATGTCGCGGCCGCGCGCCAGGAGGAGCCACTGCTGCTGGGAGCGCGCGTCGATCATCGACTCGGGCGTGCGCAGCACCGGGCGGGACCGCAGCTGCTCGAGCTGGGCGATGTCGTGGTTCACGCGCTGCGTGAGCCGCGTCGTGAGGCGCGAGCGCAGCTGCGCCACGATCGCGCGCTGCTCGGCCACATCGGGGACGACGCGCTTGGCCGCATCCGTCGGCGTCGAGGCGCGCAGGTCGGCGACGTCGTCGAGGAGCGGATGGTCGTTCTCATGACCGATGGCGCTGACGACGGGAGTGGATGCCGCGGCCACGGCGCGCAGCAGCCGCTCGTCGCTGAACCCGAGCAGGTGCTGGGGGTCTCCGCCGCCGCGGGCGATGATGATCACCTCGACCGCGGGATCGGCATCCAGCGCAGTGAGGGCGCCGATCGTCTCGGGGACGCATCGCTCGCCCTGCACGCTCGCGTAGGCGGTGCGGAATCGCACGTGCGGCCACCGCAGCTCGGCGTTGTGCCGTACGTCCTTCTCGGCATCGGATTTCTGCCCGGTGATGAGTCCGATGACCGCGGGGAGGAAGGGCAGGGGCTTCTTGCGGCCTGGGTCGAACAGTCCCTCCGCGCGCAGCGTCGCGCGCAGTCGCTCGAGCTTCTCGAGCTGATCACCCAGCCCGACATGGCGCATCGCGGACACGGCGAAGCTGAAATCACCCGACTTGGAGAAGTAGTCGGCCTTGACGCACGCGATCACGTGGTCGCCGACCGACAAGTCGGCGGGCAGGCGCATGCGGGTGCTCGACCAGATGCGGAAGGAGATCGTGGCGTCGGTCGCGAGGTCCTTCATCCGCCCGAACACGTTGCCCGTGCGCTCGTTCCACGACGTGATCTCGCCCTCGACCCACACCGAGCCCCACGTCTCGATGAAGTTGCGGATGGTGTCGTTGAGGCGGGCGACGGAGGTGGGCGCGTCGGAGGTCGAGTCGCGCGGACGCACGGAGTCGGGCGGGGGAGGCTGCCCGGGAACGGATTCCGGCTGGAACGTCGTCATCCGGCCCTCTCTGTCGTCGGCGTCTGCGGCACGCGCACGGCCGTCGCACAGGCCGCGCCCGTAGACTTGCCGGGTGACCACTTCGGCCGTCCGCATGCCCGTGCCCCGCGTACCGCGGCGGCGCGAGCGCCTCCAGGATATCCCGGTGTCCGGACAGAAGAAGGTGCTGCTGGCCGCACCGCGCGGGTACTGCGCCGGGGTCGATCGCGCCGTCATCGCGGTCGAGAAGGCGCTCGAGCGCTACGGCGCGCCCGTGTACGTGCGCAAGCAGATCGTGCACAACATCCACGTCGTGACGGAGCTCGAGGCCGCCGGGGCGATCTTCGTCGACGAGGTCGATGAGGTCCCCGAGGGTGCGCACGTCGTCTTCAGTGCGCACGGCGTGTCGCCGGCGGTCGTGAACGCGGCATCCGATCGTCGCCTGCAGGCGATCGATGCGACCTGCCCGCTCGTGACGAAGGTGCACCGCGAGGCGGTCCGCTTCGCGCGCGACGATTTCGAGATCCTGCTGATCGGCCACGAAGGGCACGAAGAGGTCGAGGGCACCGCGGGCGAGGCTCCTGAGCACGTGACGGTCGTGAACTCGCCCGACCACGCCGACACGGTCGAGGTGCGCGATCCGTCGAAGGTCGTCTGGCTCTCGCAGACCACGCTCTCGGTCGACGAGACGATGGAGACGGTGCGCCGTTTGCGCGAGCGCTTCCCGCAGCTGCAGGATCCGCCCTCCGACGACATCTGCTACGCGACGCAGAACCGTCAGGTCGCGATCAAGAAGGTCGCGAAGGATGCCGATCTGGTGATCGTCGTGGGTTCGGCCAACTCTTCCAACAGCGTCCGCCTGGTGGAGGTGGCCCTCGAGTACGGAGCGAAGGCCGCCTATCGGGTGGACTATGCCGACGAGGTCGAGCAGGCCTGGCTCGAGGGTGTCGAGACCGTCGGCGTCACCAGTGGCGCATCCGTCCCGGAGGTGCTCGTGCAGCAGGTGCTCGAAGACCTGGCCGGCGCGGGCTACCGGGATGTCGAGGAGGTCAAGACGGCGCAGGAGGACCTGATGTTCTCACTGCCCAAGGAACTGCGACAGGATGCCGCGGGCAAGCGCGATTCGCGCGCGCTCGGCGGCCGCGCCGGAGCATGAGCGAGCCGCAGGAAGGGCAGGTCGCCGACCCGCGTCCGCGGCCCCAGTACGGCGAGTACGCGACACCGGAGGAGCAGCGGGCGCGCATCAAGCAGCCCGACATGACCTGGCTGCTCGAGAACGGGCAGGATCCCGACGCCCTGCACGGCGCGCCCGCGAAGGACGCGCCGTCCGCGACGCAGGTGGAAGCGCCGAAGCTGGAGGGTCCGCAGCCGCGGCGCGGGCGGTTCGCCGACCGCGTGGCCACGATCGCCCTGCTCGCATACGGACTCGTGAACGTCGTCACCAGCATCCCCGGCATGATCGACTACGAGCGCTACGTGACGGCGGTCTTCCAGATCATGGGAGTCGACACGCAGCTCTCCGATCCGGCCGCCGGGCGCCCGTGGGGCCTGGCGGCGGCTCTCGTCCTGTCGATCGGGTGGCTGGTGACCGCATGGATCTCGTGGCGTCGGCTCGCCCGCGGCAAGCTCACCTGGTGGATTCCGCTGACCGCCGGGATCGTGTTCACGTTCGTGAGCGGCGTGCTCCTGATGGTGCCGATCGTGTCGGACCCGACCGTGTGGGACGCGATCCTGCAGAGCACGCGCTGATCGCGCCCTGAACCGTCGCAGCATCCGCTTCGTGTCTTCAGTGAGGAGGTGCGGGGATGCCGGGGGATGACGGCGCGCGGGTGGGCGCGCTCTACGATGCGCACGCCGGCGCAGTGTGGCGGTACGTCGTGCGCCTGACCGGCGATCGCGCCGGCGCGGACGACGTCGTGCAGGAGACCCTGCTGCGGGCGTGGCGCACTCCCCGCATCCTCGAGCAGGACCCGGCGACACTGCGCTCGTGGATGATGACCGTCGCCCGCAACCTCGTGATCGACGAGGCGCGCAGCGCGCGGCGCCGACACGAGAACGTCGTGGCGGACGTGCCCGAGCCCCCGGGGTCCGACGACACCGACGCGCTGTTCGAAGCGCTCCTGATCGAAGAGGCGCTCGCGGTTCTCAGCCCTGAGCACCGAGCGGTGATCGTGCGCTCGTACTACGGCGGCCGCAGCATCGCGCAGACCGCCGCCGAACTGGACATCCCACCCGGGACGGTCAAGTCGCGACTGCACTACGGCCTGCGCGCGATGCGCCTGGCCCTTCAGGAGAGGGGAGTGACGCGATGAATCCCGATCACGCGCGCTTCGCCGAATGGGATGCCGCCTACGCGGTCGGCGCCCTCTCGTCCACGGAGCGCCGGGAGTTCGAAGAGCATCTCTCGGAGTGCGAGCTGTGCCGTCGCGCCGTGGGCGAGCTCCAGCCCACCGTGAGCCTGCTCTCGCGGATCAGCCCGGAGCGCGCCCGCAGCATCGATGCCGAGCTCGCCGACGGCGCGGTCGGGATGGGGGAGCCGGCACCCGCGGTGCGCGACGGAGTGGTCTCGATCGCGCGGGCGCGCGCCGTGCGCCGTCGCCGCGTCTGGTGGGCGAGCGCTGCCGCGGCGGCGGTGCTGGTGATCGCGGCGGTCGCGCTCCCGTTCGCCCTCACCCGCTCGGCTCCCACCGAGTCGTTCGCCCTCGAGGCTGTCGCCGACGTGCCCCTCCAGGCGACGGTGCAGCTCACGAGCGTCGGCTGGGGCACGCGGATCGACCTCGAGTGCCGCTATACCGCCCGGTCCGACGACGCGGTGGCGTGGCCGTACGCGCTCGCGGTCATCGGCACCGACGGAGAGGCGACCGCGGTCTCGACGTGGAAGGCGTTGCCCGACTCGGTTGCGCGGCTCAGCGCCGCGACGGCGCTGGATGTCGGCGAGATCACCGCGGTGGAGATCCGCTCGGTGGAGTCGGGGCGCGTGCTCATGCGGTACGACCGCGGCGACTGAGCTCGGGCGGCCGGATCGGTCGGCATAGGATGACCGGATGCCCCGTCTCCTCGCCGTCTGCGCCGTCCGCCAGCTGCACTCCGACGGCGGCCCCCACCGCGTCACGGCCATCGACAAAGGGGCTCTGCCGGGGCGCGTGCGCATCGGTCGCTACGGCGTCGGCGCCGACGTCCAGGCCGACCGCAAGCACCACGGCGGGCTCGACAAGGCGCTGTACGCATACGCGCAGGAAGACGCCGCGTTCTGGGAAGCCGAGCTCGGCCGCGCGCTCGAACCCGGCTGGTTCGGCGAGAATCTGCGCACCGAGGGCATCGATGTGAATCGTGCGCGCATCGGCGAGGTCTGGCGCATCGGCGAGACCACGACCGTCGAGGTCACGATGCCGCGGACGCCGTGCCAGACCTTCGCGCGCTGGGTCGGGGGTGCCGACCAGCGCGGCTGGGTGAAGCGGTTCTCTTCGCAGCGGCGTCTGGGGCCGTATCTGCGGGTGCTGCGCAACGGCTTCGTCCAGGCGGGTGATGAGATCGAGGTGGTCTCGCGACCCGACGGCGCGCCCGGACTGCTCGAGATCTACCGCGACCCGGAGTAGGCCAGACCGAACGCGGCGGCCCGCGCCAGGACGCGCTCCGCGCGCGCGCACGCCGGTGCGTACGAGCCGTCGGTCGCTTCGCCGGCACGAGCGA
>JAESFR010000232.1_pt1 | contig 22618 bp, 19 predicted proteins | sample 9266191 | NCBI WGS metagenome assembly JAESFR01 (sample SAMN14503063, study PRJNA617104) | algae metagenome | isolation source: Pleurocapsa minor HA4230-MV1 and co-occurring heterotrophs from cement on... | place: USA: Nuuanu Pali Lookout, Hawaii | collected 2009-07-20
CCGCCCGCCCGGCCAGCGCGTCCCACGCGTCGCCGGCGAGAGAGACGATCTCTTCGCGCAGCAGATCGGTCGCGTTGATCGCGTTCTCGCACGCCATGATCTGCAGCGGGGGAGAGGACGGATCCCGCAGCGCGAGCCCGGCGACGATGTGGGGGGCCACGAACTTCAGGATCGTCGGGCCGACCGCGGTCGTGACGACGTTCGCGCCGGCGATCTCCTCGATCACCTCGTCGGGGTGGGTCGCGCTGTTGATCGCCCGGAAGCCCGTGACGACGGTGTCCTTGCCGCCCTCGCCCACCTCGTGAACGGTGTACCGCGAGACGCCGTTGATCGCATCCACGAGGGGCGCCGCGACGTCGGAGAAGACGAGGTCGTAGCCGCCTTCGTTCAGCAGCAGGCCCACGAATCCCCTGCCGATGTTGCCCGCGCCGAAGTGGACGGCCTTCATCAGACGCCGGCCGCCGCGACGAGCGAGAAGAGCTCTTCGGGCGTCGAGGCCCGCTTCAGGTTCTCGACCTCGTCCTCGTCGGAGAACAGGATCGCGATCTGGGAGAGGATCTCGAGGTGTTCGTCGCCCTTGCCGGCGATGCCGACGACGAAGGTCACCGGCTCGCCGCCCCAGTCCACGCCGCCGTCGTAGCGGACGACCGACAGGGCGGAGTCGAGGATCGTGTGCTTGGTCTCGTTGGTCCCGTGCGGGATCGCGAGCTCGTTGCCCATGTAGGTCGAGACCGTCTCCTCGCGCTGCTGCATCGCGTCGAAGTAGGCGCTGGTGACCGCACCGGCCGCCTCGAGGATGTCCGCGGCCTCCTTCATCGCCTCTTCGCGGGTCGCGCTGCCGGAGTGGATACGGACCTGACCGAGGCTCAGGACGTCACGTGCCATGGTTGTCGCCTTTCGTTGCGAGCGGATGCCGGAACCGAGGGCCGTGAAGCCGGGGGCGTCGCGCCACCCGGCTCCACGGCGGTCTCATTCTCTAGCTGCCAGTCTGGTGCTGATCGCGGACAAGTTCCACGACCTCGTCGTACCGCGGCGAGTTCATGAAGTTGTCCACCGACACGTGCACCGCGTCCGGCGTCTTCTGCCGCGCCCGGTCCGTCAGCTGGTTCTGCGTGATGACCAGGTCGGCGGAGGAGTCGAGGTTCGCGATGGCCTTGTTGACCACCGTGACGTCTTCGATCCCGGCCTTCTTGATCTTGTTGCGCAGCACGCTGGCGCCCATCGCCGACGAGCCCATCCCGGCGTCGCACGCGAACACGATGTTCCTGACCGTCTTGGTGGTGAGAACGCCGCCGTCCGCCATTCCCGCCGTCTCCGCCTCGGTCTCGAGCTTGTCGAGGGCCTCCTCGGCGTCGTGGATCGCGGTGCGGTCCCGGCCGTCCGAGGCGCGGAGTGCATCCATCGCCGCCGACGACTTGCCCTTGTTGGCCTCGGTCTGCGAGATCGCCGCGGCGAACACGTCGCCCTGCTCCAGCAGATCGCGCTTGCGCGAGGCGCGCAGGATGATGCCCGCGACCACGAACGTGACAGCCGCCGCGAGGATCACCGAGAGGTAGACGACCATCAGGTTGGCCACGCCGCCGGCTGCGGGGCTCACGGCGGCAGCCGTCACCGCGATGATGCTTCCGGGCGCCGCGGGGAAGGCGAGTCCGCCGTTGAGCAGCATGTTGGTGGTGACACCGGTCGCGCCGCCCGCGATCAGGGCGAGGATCGTCATCGGCTTCGCGAGGGCGTACGGGAAGTAGATCTCGTGGATGCCGCCGAAGAACTGGATGATGATCGCGCCCGGAGCGGACGCCTTCGCCGCACCGACACCGAAGAAGGTGAACGCGAGCAGCAGGCCGAGGCCGGGGCCGGGGTTGGCCTCGATGAGGAACAGGATCGACTTGCCGGTCTCCGTCGCCTGCTCGATGCCCAGCGGCGTGAACACGCCGTGGTTGATGGCGTTGTTCAGGAACAGCACCTTGGCGGGCTCGACGATGATCGAGACGAGCGGCAGGAGGCTGAGGCTGACGAGCCACGCGACCGCGGCGCCGAGCACATCGCTGAACCAGAGGATCGCCGGGCCGAACACGAAGAAGCCGACGACCGCCAGGATCATGCCGAGGATGCCGGCGGAGAAGTTGTTCACGAGCATCTCGAAGCCGGGCCGGATCTTGCCGTCCCACAGCTTGTCCATCTGCTTCGTGATCCACGCCGCGAACGGGCCCATGATCATCGCGCCGAGGAACATCGGGATGTTCGTGCCGACGATGACACCCATCGTCGCGATCGTCGCGACGACACCGCCGCGCTCGCCGTAGACCATGCGGCCGCCGGTGTTGGCGATGAGGAGGGGGAGCAGGTACGTGATCATCGGGCCGACGAGACCGACGAACTTGTTGAACGGGTCACCGTTCTCGTCGAGGGCGATCGCCGTCATGGCGCCCGGCCAGTTGATCTGGTCGGCATTGCCGAAGCCGCCCAGGAGCGGGGCGACGGGCTCCCAGAACCCGAGCCACCCCACCGCGATGAAGAGCATCGTGATGAAGCCCCAGGCGATGAACGCCGCGATGTTGGGCATGATCATGCCCGAGAGGAACGTGCCGAAGCGCTGGACCGCGACGCGCGCGCCCCCTGGCTTCTTCACGGTTGCAGACGCCGTTGTCATGGCTGTGTCTCCTTCTTCCTTGTCAGGATCCGACGGCCGCTCGTGCGGCCTGGTGGGTGGTGGCGGCCGTGCGAGCGGCCTCTCTTGCAGAGACCGCGTCGTTCGCGGCCAGGGCTGCCTCGGCGACGACTCGGGCATCGTCGAGGGAGTGTTCGAGCAGTGACGCGCGCACGTCGGCGAGTGCGGTCGGAGCCATCGACAGGCTCGTCGCGCCGAGGCCGACCAGGACGACGGCCAGCAGCGGATCCGCCGCCGCCTCGCCGCAGATCCCGACCGGCTTGCCGTTGATGCGGCCCGCGTCGCCGACTTCGCGGATCAGCCGCAGCACCGCCGGGTGCCACGGGTCCTGGAAGGAGGCCACCGAGCCGAGCAGCCGGTCCGCGGCGAGCGTGTACTGCGTGAGGTCGTTCGTGCCGATCGAGGCGAAATCGGCACCGGCCAGGATGCGGTCGGCGAGGAGAGCCGACGAGGGCACCTCGACCATGACCCCGGCCGTCTTGATCCCGTAGTCGCGCGCGATCGCGACGAAGTACTCGGATTCCTCGACGGTCGCGACCATGGGCGCCATGACCCAGAGGTCGGCCTCGGTCGCGGCATCCGCCTCGGCGAGGGCCGTGAGCTGCTCGCGCAGGATGTCCTCGCTCGCGCGCAGGGCGCGGATGCCGCGCAGGCCCAGCGCCGGGTTCTCCTCGTGCGCGTCGTTGAGGAACGCGAGCGGCTTGTCGGCGCCGGCATCCAGCACCCGCACGACGACCTTCTTGCCGGGGAACGCGGCGAGCAGCTGGGTGTACGACTCGCGCTGCTGCTCGACCGTCGGCGCCTGGTTCGCGCTCAGGAAGAGGAACTCGGTGCGGAACAGCCCGACGCCCTCGGCGCCGAGCGCGACCGCATCCGTCGCGGCCTCGGGCTTGCCGAGGTTCGCGAGCAGGGGGATCGGCGTGCCGTCCGCGAGGGCTCCCGGCGTGAGCGGGGCGCTGGCTGCCGACGCGCGGGCGTCGGCGCGGTTCTGCGCCCGGTCGAGCTCTTCGGCGGTGGGCTGGGTGGTCACGACTCCGGCGGCGGCATCCACGATCACCGTCTCGCCGTCGACGAGGTCCTTCGCGGAGACCGCGCCCACGACGGCCACGATCGACTTCTCGCGGGCGAGGATCGCGGTGTGCGAGGTCGGGCCGCCCTCGGTCGTGACGAGCGCGAGCACCTTGTCGAGGTCCAGCAGCGCGGTGTCGGCCGGCGCGAGGTCCTTCGCGACCAGGACGAAGGGATGCCCGGGGTCGGGCACCCCGGGCGCGGCGACGCCCCGCAGGCGCGCGATCACGCGCTGCGCCACGTCGTCCAGGTCGGCGGCCCGCTCCCCGAGGTAGCCGCCCATGGCCGTGAGCGTGTCGCGGAACGAGGCGAACGCGTCGTGCACCGCGAACTCGGCGGTCCGGCCGGCGCCGATGCGCGTGTCGATCTCGGCCTCGAGGCTCGGGTCCTCCGCCATCATCGCCTGGGCCTCCAGCACGTCCTGGGCCGCGCCGCCCGCCTGCGCGCCCCGCTGCTCGAGCTCGCGCGCCACCGCCGCCACGGCCTCACGGACCCGCGCGGTCTCGGCCTCGGCGCCGAGCGTGCTCGGGGTGTCGCTCGGCGCCGGCAGCGGTTCCGCCATGCGCGCGACGGGCCCCTGGGCGACGCCCAGCCCGATTCCCACACCACGCAGCTCGGTCATGATCTCTCCTTCACATCGGTTCTCGGGCTAGTTCGCATCATGATCGGTCGAGAGCAGCTCGCTGAGCAGGTCGAGCGTCGTCTCGGCGTTCTCGCCGTCCGCCGCGAGCGTCACGTAGTCGCCCTGCTCGATCCCGAGCGCGATCACGCCGAGGATGCTCGCGGCGTTCACCGGCGCTCCGGCATCCTTCGCGATCGTCACCGGGATGCCGGAGTCCTTCGCCGCCTGCGCGAACAGCTTCGCGGGCCGCGCGTGCAGACCGTGGGACGAGCCGATCCGGACGGTCCGGGTGAGGGTGGGCATGTCAGTCCTCTTCCTGTCGAAGATCGGGGCCGGCGCCCGCGGCGACGGCGGCGTCGGTCCGGTGCATCGCCTCCTGGACCAGCGCGAGCGTGCGCGCCCCGTCCAGATCGGTGAAGATGTCCGCCGGCAGCAGCACCACCGCGGTGCCGCGCCGCGCCGCATCGCGTTCGATCCGCTCGAGCGCGTGCGCGAGGTGCGGTCCCACGAGCACGACGTCGGCGGCGTCGAGATCGATCGGAAGGGAGAGCTCCGTACCGGCGAAGGCGGAGTAGGCGAGACCCCGGTCATGCGCCGCATGACGCACGCGCTGAGCCACGAACGTGCTCGACGCGCCGGCACCGCACACCACCAGGATCCTCATCGACCCGCCTCTCCGTGGCCATTCTTGTGAAAACGCTGAGAACGGACAACCAGTTCTGTTTCCGCAGGGGCGGAAAGCGCGAAGCCCCGGTTCCTCTGCGAGGACCGGGGCTTCGGCGGCGCTGCCGGCGGCTGCTACTGCGTGAAGAACGCGCTCGCCCGCTTGGAGAACAGGAAAGCGAGTCCGATGATCGCGAGCACGCCCGCCACGATCGCGCTCCACACGTTGAACCCGATGACGAGCTGCCAGACGGCGATGATCAGGTTCAGCGTGAACACGACGGCCATGATGATCCGGGCGACGTTGCTGCCGCGGAAAAGGCCGAGGCTCACGGCGATCGTCAAGATGCCGATGATCAGCACCCACCAGGCGTTCGTGCCCGTGTTCGACAGCAGGGCCAGGACGGCCGCGATGATCTGTATTGCTCCGATGATCCACGCGATCACCGCGACGAGGGTGACGCCTCCAGGTCGTTCTCCAGCCATTGAAATCTCCTTTGCGAGGTATGCCACGGCTCTGTGACGAGATCACGGTACCGCTCCCGCGCCCCGCACCGCCACGACGCTCCGGCGCGTGATTGACTGGCAGGAAGCCCCCGCACCGACGCGCAAGGATCGACGTGACCAGAGCGAGACAGGACCGCCTGCTCGGGCTGCTCGCGCGTGAGGGCGACTGGGTCACCGCCGCGAACCTCGCCGACCGGGTCGGAGTGACCCCGCGCAGCATCCGGTCGTACGTCACCGCGGTCAACGCGCGGGTCAGCGACGGGGTCGCGATCGAGTCCGGACCGCAGGGGTACCGCGCAGGCCCTGACGCCGCGACGGCGCTGCGCGCGACGGCCGGCGCGGATGCCGCGACTCCGCGCGACCGCCTGCACACGGTCGTGCGCGCCCTGCTGGACGCGGACGACGGGATCGACGTGTTCGAGACCGCGGACCAGCTGCACGTCAGCCCCGCGACGCTCGATGCGGACCTCGCGCGGGTGCGCGGGCTCCTCGGCGGAACCGAGCTCACGCTGGAGCGCTCCGCGTCCCGCGCGCGACTGCGCGGCACGGAGATGGCGCAGCGGCGACTGCTGAGCAGACTCGCGCACGACGAGATGGATGCCGGATCGTTCGACCTCGACGCCCTCCGCCGTACTCTCGGCGAGGGGTCGGTCGGCGCGCACGCGTTCGGCCCGTTCAAGACCGAGCTCGTCTCCGAGCTCGGCGCGCTGGGCTACTTCGTGAACGAGTTCGGCATCTCGGACGTCGTGATGCACATCGCGATCGCGGCCGACCGCGTGGCGAGTCATCGCGGGCTCGAGGGCGGCACGGGCGAGGTGCGGCCGGCTCAGGAGGAGGTGGCGGCGATCCTCGAGCGCCTGGTGCAGCGCCACTTGGGGGTGACCCTCGGCGGCGGCGACCTGCAGCACCTCTCGACCCTCGTGCTGACCCGCGTCGTGGCGCCGGGCGCGTCGGCCCCCGCCGATCACGCGCGCTCGCGTCTGGACCCCGAGGTCGAATCCGCGGTGCGCGAGGTCGTGACGACCGCCGCCGCGGAGTTCCTAGTCGACATCGCCCACGAGGACTTCATCCTGCGGCTCGCCCTGCACGTGCAGAATCTGCGGCATCGGGCGCGCGAGCAGGCGTGGTCACGCAATCCGCTGACCCGCTCGCTCAAATCGACGTACCCGATGATCTTCGAGGTCGCGGTGTTCATCGCGAGCGGGCTGCAGCAGCGACTGGGCATCCCCCTGCTGGACGACGAGATCGCGTACATCGCGATGCACGTCGGCGGGCGCCTCGAGCGCAGCCGCCGCGCCGATCAGCTTCTGACCGCCACGATCGTGTGCCCGGGCTACTACGAGCTGCACGAGCTGCTGCGCTCGAGCGTCGACCGATCGCTCGGCCAGGCGATCGAAGTCGTCGGCGTCGAGACGCGCGTCGATCCCGAGTGGTCGTCAATCGACACCGATCTCGTGCTCACCACGATCGAGCCGCCGGTCGTCGGCGACCGCTTCGTGCGCATCCAGCCGTTCCTGACCGATGCCGACGTCGACCGCGTGCAGACCGCGGCCGCGCGCATCCGCCGCACCCGGCGGCTCGGGCGGCTGCGCGCGGAGCTCGAGCGCTACTTCGTGCCTTCCGCCTTCGTGCGCGGCCTCGACCCGGAGGCCGGCGAGGACGGGGTGATCCGCGCTCTCGGCGGGCTTCTCGTGGCAGAGGGCGTGATCGATCAGGACTACGTCGAGCGCACGATCGAACGCGAGCGGCTGTCCTCGACCGCGTTCACCGACGCGCTCGCCGTGCCGCACGCGCTCGGCATGACCGCCACGCGCACCGCGATCGCGGTCGGCATCGCCGATCCCTCGATCCCGTGGGGCGAGGGCCGCGTGCAGGTGGTGGCGGTCGTCGCGTTCTCCGAAAACGACCGCGAAGCCTTCCAGACGGTGTTCGAGCAGTTCGTCGAGGTCTTCTCCGAGCGGGACAGCGTCCAGCGGATCGTGCGCCGCGCGACCGACTTCCCCGGCTTCCTCGACGAGCTCGTCGCGGTGATCGACGGCTGACCGCCAGCATCCGGCCTCAGCGGGCCAGCCGCGACTCCAGGCCCAGCCGCACGGCCGGCCACTCGTGCGGCAGGATCGAGAACACCACGGTGTCGCGGAGCGTGCCGTCGGGACCGACTCGGTGGTTGCGCAGCACTCCGTCCTGCTTCGCGCCGAGCCGGGCGATCGCGGCGCGCGACTGCAGATTGTGCCAGTGCGTGCGGAACTCGACCGCGATCGCATCGCACCGCTCGAACGCGTGCCCGAGCAGGAGCAGCTTCGAGGCGGTGTTGACCGCGGTGCGCTGCGCCTCGACGCCGATCCAGGTGTGACCGATCTCGACGTGCCGGTTCGGCTGATCGATGTTGCAGAACGTCGTCATGCCGATCGCGCGCCCGGTGTCCAGCCGCCGCACCGCCCACGGGTTCATCGAGCCCTCGTCGTGCCAGACCAGACGCTGCCGGATCTCGGCGCTCACGGCGTCGGGGGACGGCACCGATGTGTACCACGCGTGCTCGAGGCCGACCGTCGCCTCGGCCAGTTCGTCGGCATGCTCGAGCGTCAGGGGCTCCAGGCGGACGTAGGCGTTCTGGAGGGTGATCGCATCGCGCAGCAGCATGTGCCGAGCCTACGAGCCCTCGCCGCCCCGCACGTCGGCTTCCGCGGCCGCGGCCACCGGATCGGAGCTGTGCGCCGCGGCGCGTGCGGCCGCGACTGCGCGGCGGCCCGCCGGCAGCCAGACCGCCCCGCCGACGACGACGAACGTCATCAGCCCGGCGCCCACCAGCAGCCACTCGATCGGCACCGTGTCGGCGAGAGGCCCGAAGACCACCATGCCCAGCGGCATCGCGAGCGCCATGACGATCCCGACGAAGCCGAACACGCGGCCCTGGCGCTCGGGCTCGACGGTCTCCTGCAGGATCGTCATCGAGGGCGTCGAGAAGAACGGCACGCCCAGGCCCACCAGGAACATGAAGCCGAAGAACAGCCAGACGTTGGGCGAGAGCCCCAGGCCGATCGAGAGCACGCCGAACACCAGCGAGGACACGATGATCATGCCGATCCGGCTGCGCTTGGCGAAGAACGACGCCACCAGGATGCCGCCCAGCACCATCCCGATGCTGAACGAGACCTCGAGCACGGCGAGGTTGATCACGTTCTGCGCCTCGCCGGCGTCGAACGACCGGACGAGCATCAGGGGAGTGAGGTTGGAGGGCGCGACGATCAGGACGAAGATGATCGCGAACAGCACGAGCAGCCACCGCACGAACGCGTGGTGGGCGACGTAGCGCACCCCGTCGACGAGGTCGGCGAAATAGCCGGACTCCGTATCGGCGGCCCGCCGGACGGCGGCCACCGGGATCAGCGCCAGCAGCCCGATCCCGATGATCGCCGTGACGATGTCGATGAAGAAGATCGGCACGAGCGCTGCAGCCGATCCGTCGGCCGAGGCGGACGACCATGCGTAGATCGCCCCCGCGGCGGCGGGCGCGAGGAGGGCCATCGCCGACTGGATCGACCCGTTGATGCCGTTCACGCGCATCAGGTGCCGGGTGGGGGTGATCTGCGGGATGAGCGCCGAGACCGCCGGCATCTGGATGCCGGCGCCGGCCGATCGGACCGCCATCGTGAGGAATATGAGCCACACCGCGTCGTACCCGGTCATCATCACCAGCGCCAGGCCCAGCGTCGACAGCGCGATCACGGCGTCGGCGCCCATGATCAGATACTTGCGGTTGTGGCGGTCCGCCCACACGCCGCCGAAGATCGACACGATGGCCTGCGGCAGGAACCCGAACAGGGCCGCGAGCATCAGGATGACACCCGACTGGTAGGTGATGGTGAGGTACCACATCACCGCGTACTGCACGAGCATCGAGCCGAACAGGCTGGCCGTCTGACCGCCGAGGAAGAGGATGACCTTGCGCAGCCAGTGCGGCGCGTCGGCCGCCGGAGTCTGGGCGGGATCCTCAGCCGCCTCGGCGGCGGCATCCGTCTCGATCCGACCGTCGTCCCGCGTCATCGTCCGCCCCCGTCAGCAACCTCTCCGACCGCGTGCGTGACCGGCCGGACCTCGTTCATCCGCGGTCGCGACTGTAGCACCCGCGTACGACGCGCTTCGCAGCGGGTCTAGCCGAGCACGTCGAGGAGGTCGCGGGCGCCGGTGCTCAGGGCCTCGATGCGGGCGCGCGCGTCGTCGGCGGAGTCGCCGCGCACGTCGAGGTACAGCTTGAGCTTCGGCTCCGTGCCGCTCGGGCGCACGATCACACGCGATCCGTCGGTCATCCACAGCCGCAGCACGTCGCCCGGGGGCAGGTCGTCGGCGCCGTGCAGCAGATCGTCCACGCGGTCGACGGCCACGCCGCCGATCGACTCCGGATGCTGCTCCCGCAGCGCCGCCATGATCCGCGCGATGGTCGAGATGTCCGACACGCGGACCGAGATCTGGTCGCTTGCGAAGAACCCGAACGTCGCGTCGAACTCGGCGAGCACGCGCGCGAGGCTCTCCCCCCGCCCGCGCGCCTCGGTGACCAGGCCCAGCATCGCGATCGCCGCGGAGATGCCGTCCTTGTCGCGCACGGTCTGCGGGTTGACCAGATAGCCCAGGGCCTCTTCGAAGCCGAACACGAGTCCCGGCGCGCGGGAGATCCACTTGAAGCCGGTGAGCGTGGTGTGGAAGTCCAGGCCGTAGTGGTCGGCGACCGCCTTCAGACCGGGCGAGGAGACGAGCGAGCACGCGAGCGAGGCGCCGTCCGGCGCGCCGGCCTCCGCCGTCAGCCGCGCGACGCGCCACGCCAGCAGCAGGCCGATCTGGTTGCCGGTCAGGCGCCGCCAGCCGCCCGGTGCGTGCGGATCGGGCATCGCCACGGCCAGGCGATCGGCGTCGGGGTCGTTCGCGATCACGAGGTCGGCGTTCGCCTCCCGCGCGGCCTCGAACGCGAGGTCCATCGCGCCGGGCTCCTCCGGGTTCGGGAACGCGACGGTGGGGAACCCGCCGTCGGGGTGCAGCTGGGCCGCGACCGGGACCGGCGCGGGGTAGCCGGCGACCTCGAGGATGCGCGAGAGGGTCTCCCACCCGACGCCGTGCATCGCGGTGTAGACCCACACGAGGCCCTCCGCGCCGTCGGTCGCGGGGGCGACGGCTGCGGTGGCGCTCACGTACGCGTCGACCAGGGACTCGGATGCCGTCTCGTAGCCCAGGGAGCGCGGAAGCGCGGCGACGTCGCCGGCGGCCGCGATGCGCTCGATGTGCGCCGCGATCCGGGCGTCGGCGGGCGACACGATCTGCGCGCCGTCGTCGGCGCCCCCGAGGTACACCTTATAGCCGTTGTCGTTCGGCGGGTTATGACTCGCGGTGACCATGACCCCGGCATCCGCACCCAGCGCACGAACCGCGAACGCCAGCACGGGGGTGGGCAGCAGGCGGGGCAGCAGGATCGCGCGCAGCCCCGCCCCGGCGAAGAGCTCGGCCGAGTCGCGCGCGAACACGTCGGAGTTGCGGCGGCCGTCGTACCCGATCACCACGGTCGGGATGCCGCCGTCCTCGGCCCGCTCGGCCAGGAACGCCGCGAGGCCGGCGGCCGCCTGGGCGACGAGCACGCGGTTCATGCGGTTGCTCCCCGCCCCGAGCTCGCCCCGCAGGCCCGCCGTGCCGAATGCGAGACGCCCGGCGAAGCGATCGGCGAGTTCCGCGGATGCCGCCTCGGCGCCCTGCTCGGCGGCCCCGATCAGCGCCTCGAGCTCGGCTCGCGTCTGCGGGTCGGGGTCCTGCGCGTGCCACGCGCGCGCCGCCGATACGACGGCGGGGTCGTGCGCGGCGCTCACATCGCGCCGATCACACGGGCCAGGAGCGATGAGATCACGGGGCCGGCGGCCTGCCCGGCCTCCATGACCTCCTGATGGCTCAGCGGCGTCGTCTGGATGCCGGCCGCCATGTTCGTGATGAGCGAGAATCCGAGGATCTCCATGCCGGCCTGGCGCGCCGCGATCGCCTCGAGCGCGGTGGACATCCCGACGATGTGTCCGCCGATCGCCTTCGCCCACTGCACCTCGGCCGGCGTCTCGTACTGCGGGCCGGTGAACTGGCAGTACACGCCCTCGTCGAGCGAGGGGTCGATCGAGCGCGCGAGGTCGCGCAGCCGGAGCGAGTACAGGTCGGTGAGGTCGACGAAGGTCGCGCCCTCGAGGGGCGTCGCGGCGGTGAGGTTGATGTGGTCGCTGATCAGGACGGGCGTCCCGGGCTTCCACGTGCGCTTGATGCCGCCGGCCCCGTTCGTGAGCACCATCGTCCGCGCGCCGGTCGCGGCCGCCGTGCGCACGCTGTGCACCACGCGCCGCGGGCTGCGGCTCTCGTAGTAGTGGGTGCGGGCGCCGATGATCAGGACGTGCCTGCCCTTGGGTGTCACGACGCTGCGCAGCGTGCCGACGTGGCCCTCGAGCGCGGGCTTGCTGAAGCCCGTCACGTCGGTGGCCGGGATCGTCGCGACCGTCTCGCCGATGAGATCCGCCGCGCCGCCCCAGCCGCTGCCCAGAGTGAGGGCGATGTCGTGACGGGCAACCCCGGTGAGCCGCGCGATGTCGTCGGCGGCCTCGCCGGCGATCTCGAACGGGTCAGCGGCGGGGTCGTCGAGGGAAGGGGCGAGTGAGTCTGGCATGCACCCACTCTAGGAACGTGGGCGCCGGGGGGCCAGCGCGGGCCCGCGCCGCACAGCGCGTCCGCACGGAATGTCGTCCGACCGCCGATCGCCTGGGAGGATGGTGTCATGTCTGTGAGCTTCGAGCGCACTCAGAGTGTCGCGATCATCGGTGGCGGACCCGGCGGCTACGAGGCGGCGATCGCGGCGGCCCAGCTCGGCGCCGAGGTCACGGTGGTCGAGCGGGCCGGCATCGGAGGCTCGGCCGTGATCACCGACGTCGTGCCGTCCAAGACGCTGATCGCGACGGCGGACGCGGCAGTGGCGATCTCGCAGGCGAGCGACCTCGGCGTGCAGCTGTTCGCCCGCGGCGCGGAGGGCAAGCCCCTCAAGCCCGAGATCGCCATCAACCTCGGGGCGGTGAACAAGCGGCTCCTGTCGCTGGCTCGGCAGCAGTCCGACGACATGCGCGCATCGCTCGTGGAGGCCGGGGTGCGCATCATCTCCGGGCACGGACGGCTCGACAGCGACAACGCGGTCGTGGTCTCGACAGGGCCCAAGGGCACGGACTTCGACCGCATCGAGGCCGACACGCTCCTCGTCTCGACCGGGTCGTCGCCGCGCACCCTGCCCTCGGCGATGCCGGACGGCGAGCGCATCCTCACCTGGACGCAGCTGTACGACATGAACGCCCTCCCCGAGCACCTCATCGTGGTGGGCTCGGGCGTCACCGGTGCGGAGTTCGCCTCGGCGTACATGAACCTCGGATCGAAGGTCACGCTGATCTCCAGCCGCGACCAGGTGCTCCCCGGCGAGGACCGGGATGCCGCCGCGGTGCTCGAGAAGGTCTTCAAGCGCGGCGGCATGACCGTGCTGTCGAAGTCGCGTGCCGAGAAGGTCGAGCGCACGGACGACGGCGTGATCGCGACGCTGTCGGACGGGCGCACGGTCGAGGGCAGCCACTGCCTGATGGCGGTGGGGTCCATCCCGAACACCGCGGGGATCGGCCTCGAGGAGGCCGGGGTGCAGATGACCGACTCCGGGCATATCCAGGTCAACCGGGTGGCGCGCACCTCGGTGCCGAACATCTACGCGGCGGGCGACTGCACGACGTTCGTCCCGCTGGCCTCCGTCGCATCGATGCAGGGGCGCACCGCGGTGTTCCACGCGCTGGGCGACGTCGTCATCCCGCTCGAGCACCGCCGGATCACCTCGAACATCTTCACCGCGCCCGAGATCGCCACGATCGGATGGTCGGAGCAGGACATCGCCGACGGCCTGGTCGACGGGGTCGTGCACAAGCTCCCGCTCGCGGCGAACCCGCGCGCGAAGATGATGGGGATCAAGGACGGCTTCGTGAAGCTGCTGGCCCGTCAGGGCAGCGGCACCGTGATCGGCGGCGTGATCGTCGGCCCGCGCGCATCCGAGCTCATCTATCCGATCGCGATCGCCGTGGACCGCCGGCTCACCGTCGACCAGCTCTCGCGCGTGTTCGCGGTGTACCCGTCGCTGTCGGGCAGCATCACCGACTCCGCCCGCGCGATGCACATCGTGGACCGCGCGACCGAAGAGGCCTGAGCCGCGGCATCCCGGCGCGAGACAGGACGTTCCGCCGACACCGGGCGACGTGCCGCTCCGTCTCGGCGAGTGCCCCTGCCTCGGCGGAGCTGCCGAGCCGTCAGCTGATCGTCAGGAGCTGGTGACCGGCGGAGACCGTCGTGCCGGCCGTCGCGTTGATCGCGCCGATCACGCCGTCCTTGTGCGCCTGGATCGGCTGCTCCATCTTCATCGCCTCGAGCACCACCACGAGGTCGCCCTTGACGACCTGCTGCCCGTCTTCGACGGCGACCTTGACGATCGTCGCCTGCATCGGCGCCTTGACCGCGTCACCCGACGCGCCCGCGACGACGGTCGGAGCGTGCGAGCGGCGCGACGGCGGCACGGCGGCCGGGCGTCCGGCAGCGCCGGGAGCCGCGACGATCCGGTCGGGGAGGCTCACCTCGAGGCGCTTGCCGGCGACCTCGACCACGACGGTGTGCCGCGCCTCACCGGCCTGAGGCGATTCGAGCTCGCCGTCCCACGGCGGGATGTCGTTCACGAACTCGGTCTCGATCCACCGCGTGTAGACGCCGAAGCGTCCGTCCTCGGCGGTGAACGCCGGGTCGCTGACCACCTTGCGGTGGAAGGGCAGCACGGTCGGCAGACCGGCGACCTCGAACTCGTCCAGCGCGCGCCGTGCGCGTTCGAGGGCTTCGGGCCGGTCGCGACCGGTCACGATGATCTTGCCGAGCAGCGAGTCGAACGCGCCGCCGACCGAATCGCCCGCGGTGACGCCGGAATCCAGACGGATGCCGGGACCGCCGAAGGTCTTGAACACGTGGATCGGGCCCGGCTGGGGGAGGAACCCGCGCCCCGGGTCCTCGCCGTTGATGCGGAACTCGATCGAGTGCCCCACCGGCTCGGGATCGGCGTAGTCGATCGTGCCGCCCTCAGCGATGCGGAACTGCTCGCGCACGAGATCGATCCCGGTGACCTCCTCCGACACGGGGTGCTCGACCTGCAGACGCGTGTTGACCTCGAGGAACGAGATCGTGCCGTCGGCGCCGATCAGGAACTCGCACGTGCCCGCGCCCTGGTAGCCGACCTCCTTGAGGATCGCCTTGGACGCCTCGTACAGCGTGCGGTTCTGCGCCTCGGTCAGGAACGGCGCGGGCGCCTCCTCGACGAGCTTCTGGTGCCGGCGCTGCAGGGAGCAGTCGCGGGTCGAGATCACGACCACGTTGCCCTCGGCATCCGCGAGGCACTGCGTCTCGACGTGACGCGGCTTGTCGAGGTACTTCTCCACGAAGCACTCTCCGCGCCCGAACGCGGTGATCGCCTCGCGCGTCGCGGATTCGAACAGCTCGGGGACCTCGTCGATCGTGCGGGCAACCTTGAGGCCGCGGCCGCCGCCGCCGTATGCGGCCTTGATCGCGATCGGCAGGCCGACCTGCTCGGCGAACGCGACGACCTCGTCGGCGCCGGCCACCGGTCCGGGCGTGCCCGGCGCGAGCGGTGCGCCCACCTTCTCGGCCACGGCGCGCGCGGTCACCTTGTCGCCGAGCGCTTCGATCGCCTCGGGGCTCGGGCCGATCCAGACGAGACCGGCGCCGATCACCGCGCGCGCGAAGTCGGCGTTCTCGGCAAGGAAGCCGTAGCCGGGATGGACGGCATCCGCGCCCGAGCGGCGCGCGACCGAGAGGATCTTGTCGATCGACAGGTACGTGTCCGCGCTGGTCGACCCGTCGAGCGCGTAGGCCTCGTCGGCCAGACGCGCGTGCATGGCATCGCGATCCTGATCGGCGTAGACGGCGACGGACGACTTGCCGGCGTCGCGCGCGGCGCGGATGACGCGGACGGCGATCTCGCCGCGGTTGGCGACGAGCACCTTGGCGATCTGAGGCATGGATGCCAGCCTACCGACGCACCCGGGCGCCCTTTTGGGTCATCCGCACAAGAAAGCGGCGCGAAGGTGTGGGGGAGTCTACGAGCGCCTCCGAGCGGTTATGTGGGCTTCCGTGCGTTCACGTGCGATTCCACAGATCGGTCCAGGTCACGCCGAGCTCGGCGGCCAGGCGACGCACCGTCGAGAGGGACATGCCCACCACGGTCGACGGGTCGCCTTCGACCCGCTCGATGAAGGCGCCGCCCAGGCTGTCGATCGTGAAGGCTCCGGCCACCTGCAGCGGCTCGCCCGACGCGACGTACGCCGCGATCTCGGCATCCGTCACATCGGCGGCGAACGCGACGGATGCCGCGGCCACGGCGCTCGCTTCGATCGGCGTCGCGCCGGGTCTCACCCGGAACACCGAGTGCCCGGAGTGCAGGAGGCCCGTGCGCCCGCGCATCGCGTGCCAGCGGCGGGCGGCGACCTCGGCCGTGAGCGGCTTGCCCAGGATCTCCCCGTCGATCTCGAACATCGAGTCGCCGCCGACCACGATGCCGTCGAACCCGGGCTGCGCGGCGCCGAGCTGCGCGACGACATCCGCCGCCTTCCGGCGCGCGAGAAGCAGCACGTGCTCGTCGGCATCGAGGCGGCGGCCCTCCCGCGCCTCGATGTCGGCGATCACGGCCTCCTCGTCGACGTCGGGCGCGAGACGTTCGGGCTCGATGCCCGCCTGACGCATCAGCATGAGCCGGGCGGGGGACGTCGAGGCGAGGCAGACCTGCATGCGTTTCACGGTAGTCGCCGGTGCGCGGCGCACGGGCTGTGGAATGCTCGGGAGGTGGATGCCGGAGACCAGCTCGACCTCGATGTGACCAGCGTCGCGCACGGCGGCGTGTTCGTCGGCCGTCACGGCGGCGGCGACGATGCGAGCGGGCGCGGCGGACGCGTCGTGTTCGTTCCGGACGCGATCCCCGGCGAACGGGTGCGGATCCGCCTGACAGACGTCGGCAGGAAGTCGTTCTGGCGCGGCGAGGTGCTCGAGGTGCTCGAGGCCTCGCCCGACCGGCAGCCGCACATCTGGCCTCAGGCCGACGTGAGCGTGCCGCCCGCGCAGCGCCCCGGCGGCGCGGACTTCGGCCACATCGAGCTGGCGGCTCAGCGCGCGCTCAAGCGCGATGTGCTCGCCGACGCGCTGCGGCGCTTCGGAGGGGTCGATCCGGGCGCCGTGGAGGTGAGCCCGGTCGCAGGGGAGAGCCCCGACGGCCGCGGCTGGCGCACCCGGGTCAGCCTGCACGTCGACGACGACGGGCGCATCGGACCGTTCGCGGCCCGCAGTCACCGGGTGATCCCCGTCGAGGAGCACCCGCTCTCGACGCCCGCGATCGAGCAGGCGGCCCTCGCCCTTCGCCAGGGACGCGCGGGCCGCATCGACCTCGTGGAGCCCTCCGACGGCCGCGTCCGCGTCCTGAGACGCCCCGACGGCGAGCGCACAGCTCCGGCCGAGGCGCGCGAGGTGATCACCGAGCGCGTCGGCGAACGCTCGTTCCGCGTGGACGCGGGCGGCTTCTGGCAGGTGCACCGCCTCGCCGCCGCCACGCTCGATGACGCGGTGCGCGATGCGCTGCGGGCGCTGGCGGATGACGACGTGCGGATCGACCCGGATGCCGCGCACCTCGATCTCTACGGCGGCGTCGGCCTGTTCGCCGCGGCGCTGGCCGAGCTCGGCGGCGCGCGGGTCACCTCGGTCGAATCCGACCCGCGGGCCACCGAGCACGCCGGAGAGAACCTCAGCGAATGGGTGGGGGCGCGCGCCGAGACGGCCCGCGTCGACCGCTTCCTGGCGCGCGTCGCGACCCAGGCCTCGGCATCCGAGCGGAAGCGCCTGGCCCGGGGCATCACCGTGCTCGACCCGCCCCGCTCGGGTGCCGGTGGCGCGGTGGTGGATGCCGTGGCCGAGCTCGCGCCGTCGGCCGTCGTGTACGTCGCGTGCGATCCGGTCGCGCTGGCGCGGGATGTCGGCACCTTCCGCGCCGCCGGATACGAGCTCCGGCGCGTCGCGGGGTACGACCTGTTCCCGAATTCCCACCATCTCGAAGCGGTCGCGACCTTCGTGCGCCACCCCGGCAGCGGACCGTCGCGCGGTTAGGCTGGCACCATGACGCGCGTCGCCCTGATCGATGACCACGAGTCGGTCCGGCTCGGGCTCGAGGCCGCGTGCGCACGCGCCGGCAAGACCGTGGTCTTCTCGGGCAGCACCGTCACCGGGTATCTCGACTGGCGTGCGTTCAGCGGAGCGGGGCCGGCCGATGTGGTCGTGCTCGATCTCACCCTCGGCGACGGCACGACCGTGACCGAGAACGTGCGCAGACTCGTCGTGGACGGGTCGAGCGTCATCATCCACAGCGTGGCCGACCGGCCGGCGGCGGTGCGCGAAGCGCTCGCGGCGGGCGCGGCGGGCGTGATCAGCAAGGCATCGCGCATCGACGACGTCATCGCGGCCATCAGCACCGTCGCGACCGGCGAGCCCCTGAACAACGTCGAGTGGGCCAGCGCCGTGGAAGGCGACCGGGCCTTCGCCGACGCGCAGCTCTCCGCCCGCGAGCGCGATGTGCTCAAGCTCTACGCCGCGGGGCTTCCGCTCAAGGTGGTCGCCGATCGGCTCGGTGTGGCCTACTCCACGGCGAAGGAGAACATCACCCGCGTGCGCGTGAAGTACGTCGAGGTGGGCAGGCCGGCCCCGACCAAGGTCGATCTCCTCCGGCGCGCGATGGAGGACGGGATCCTCGCCGAGCCGTCGGACCGCGAAGGCGGCGGTGGTGTCGGAGTCTGAGAGCACTCGCGCCATCCTCGATGACGCGTGGGGTCACATCCCGCAGACGAGGGAGACGACGGCGGGGCTCGGCTCGTTCACGCGCCTGCGCATCGAGCGGATCATCTCGCTCGTCGTGAGCCTCGGCAGCCTGGCCCTCGGCACCCAGGCGTTCCTGTTCGCGCTCCTGCCCTATCAGGAGAACCCGGCGTGGCACGTTCCGCTCATGGTCCTGGTGTTCGTCCCGCTCGCCGCGATGGTGATCTCGTGCGCCCTCGGCCGCGGCGTGCGCCTCTTCACCGGGATCTTCGCGATCGCCTATCCGATCTCACTGGTGCTGTGGCCGATCGCGTCGGCGGGCGGTACGCCGAACCCGTCGTCGGAGCCGTGGATCTGGTTCCTCGCGAACGTCGCCACCGTGGCCGCCGTCATGGCCTTCCCGCTCTTCCTCCAGGTCACCTGGACGATCGCGATCCCGCTCCTTTTCGGCGTGGTGCGTCTCATGCAGGCGGACTTCGCGCGCGAGTACTGGTACTCCGTCACGATGGACGTGTCGTTCGCCCTCATCCTCGGCGGCATGCTCACCACGCTCGGCTGGGTGTTCCGCTCGGTCGCCGCGAACGTCGACGAGACCCGCGCCCGCGCGGTGGAGTCCTACGCCGCTGCCGCGTCGGCCGACGCCGCCGAGCAGGAGCGCATCGCGGTCGCCGCCCTGATGCACGACAGCGTCCTGGCCGCCCTCATCGCGGCGGAGCGCGCGCACACGCCGCGCGAGCGGACCCTCGCGGTCGCGATGGCCCGGGAGGCGCTCACCCGGCTCGCGAACACCGAGCAGGGACCCGAAGAGGGCAGCGACGAGCCGAGGGATGCCGCGAGCCTGGCGGACGACATCGAGCGCGCCGCGCTCGAGCTCGGCGTGCGCATCACGGTGCAGCGCGACATCGAACCGCGCACGCCCACGATGCCCGGCCGTGTCGCGCGTGCGCTCGTGCTCGCGGCGACCCAGGCGATCGCCAACGCCGCCCAGCACGCCGGTGGCGCGGGCCTGGCGGTCATCGTCGACGGCAGCGCCGATCCCGCGCACACGCGCATCACCGTCCGCGACACCGGGGCCGGGTTCGACATCGACCGCGTGCCGCACGACCGTCTCGGCATCCGCGCGTCGATCTTCGCGCGCGTCGCGGCCGTGGGCGGCACGAGCGACATCCAGTCCGACCGGCGCGGCACCACCGTGCGCCTCGAATGGCGGGAGGCGACATCGTGATCAGCGTGCGCCGCATCATCGTCGCGATCGGCTTGGCGTTCACGGCCTACCTGGCCCTGCGCGGGCTGTGGTGGACCGCTCCGGTGCTGCAGCCGCTCGTGATCGTCGCCGCGCTGAGCCTGTACCTGGTCACGACGTGGCTCTGCATCTTCTGGGAGCCCCGCCGGCCCGCCCAGGCACCCGGGGCCGACGGCGCCCCGCACATCATCGGCGGTTCGCGCACCGCCCTGCCCGCGTGGGCCGGCGTGATGGCCCTCGCCTCCGCGCTCATCGTGCCCAGTGCGATCGCGGTCGCGGTCGCCCCCGACGACCGCTCCGAGCCGTTCGCGACCTGGTACCTCGGCGGCATCGGCGCGCTCATGACGATCGTGATGGTGCGGCGGCGGCCGTGGATCGCCTGGATCGGGACCGCGGCGCTCGCCGTCGCCTCGGGCGTGTGGCTCGGCTTCGTGAACGCGATGAATCTCGGCCTGGTCGGCTCGATCGTGTGGGTCGCAGCCACCCAGCTCATGCTGCAGTCGATGGACCGGGCGGCGCGCGACACGGCGCAGCTCGCGCAGCTGCAGCGCGCGGCATCCGCGTGGCAGGCGTCGCAGAGCGGCCGCCAGCGGGAGCGCCGCATCCAGGTGCAGCGCGCGCTCGCCGTCGCGGGTCCGGTGCTCACACGCACCGTGGCCAGCGGCGGCGCCCTGAACGAGGAGGAGCGCACCGAGGCCCGACTGGCCGAGGGCCGGCTCCGCGACGAGATGCGCGGTCCGCGGCTGCTCGACGATGCCGTGCACGCCGAGCTCGAGCAGGCTCGCCGGCGCGGCACGAATGTGACCGTGCTCGATGAGGGCGGCCTGGACGGGCTGGACGAGGAGTCGCTCGCCGTGATCCGCACCGAGCTCGCCGAGACGCTGCGCACGGCGCGCTCGGACCGGCTCTACATCCGCACCTCTCCCGACGAGCGCGTCGCGGTGACCGTCGTCGGTCGCTCCGCGGCCGGGCCGGGTCTCTCGGACGAGGACGCGGTCGACCTGTGGCGCGAGATCGGGCACCCGCGCGCCGCGCGCGAGCAGCACCGCGCCTGACAGCGTCGCCGGCGGCCGCGCTCGCCGTGGTCCGATTGCCGCGCGCACAAACCCGAGAAAGTTCTCGCTCCCCGTCCCGGCGGGGGAGGGGAGCCGGGGCGGGGAGCGGAGATCGGAGGAGGTGAGGGGCGGCGAAGCCGCCCGCCCCTCACCTGGCGGACAGTTACCCGAAAACCGTCCGCGTGGCCGAACCTGAGCTCTCCACGAATGGTGAGCAGGTCAGCCGAACGCGTGATGCGTTCCAGCTAGACAAGTATCGGACGGTGCGCCGACCGGCGTCTGTAGGTATTTCGGGGGACACGCATCCACGCGCATGCGGATGCCGCCAGATCAGCCGAAGCGGCCCCAGCCGAGGTCGCGCCGCAGCGGAACGCGCAGCGATCGCTGCGACAGAGACCATCCGGAGCGCGTCTCGGTGTCGTCGGCGGTGGCGGCGGCGGTCTCCTCGGCGTACGCCTCGCTCACGACGGCGATCAGCGCAGCCAGTTCGTCGGCCGCCGGCTCGCCGCGGAGCACCTCGATGCGCATCGCATCGGCGGTCGGCGGCGACTGGGGCTCGTCGGTCACAGGGGGATGTTCCCGTGCTTCTTCGGCGGCAGGCTCGCGCGCTTGCCGCGCAGCGCGCGAAGCGCCTTGGCGATCGCGACCCGGGTTCCGGCCGGCTCGATGATGCCGTCGAGCTCGCCGCGCTCGGCGGCCAGGAACGGAGAGGCCACGTTGTACGTGTATTCGTTCGCGAGACGCGTCCGCACCGCGGCGACGTCCTCACCCGCCTCTTCGGCCCGCTTGATCTCGCCCCGGTAGAGGATGTTGACAGCGCCCTGGCCGCCCATCACGGCGATCTCGGCGGTGGGCCAGGCGAGGTTGACGTCGGCGCCGAGCTGCTTGGAGCCCATCACGATGTAGGCGCCGCCGTAGGCCTTGCGGAGGATGACCGTCACGAGCGGGACCGTCGCCTCGGCGTAGGCGTACAGGAGCTTGGCACCGCGGCGGATCACTCCCGTCCACTCCTGGTCGGTGCCCGGCAGGTAGCCGGGCACGTCGACGAGCGTCACGATCGGCACCGAGAACGCATCGCAGAAGCGCACGAACCGGCTCGCCTTCTCGCCGGCCTCGATGTTGAGCGTGCCCGCCATCTGCGAGGGCTGGTTCGCGATGATGCCGACCGTGCGGCCCTCCACCCGGCCGAAGCCGATCACGATGTTCGGGGCGAACAGCGGCTGCACCTCGAGGAACTCGCCGGCGTCCACGACGTGCGCGATCACCTGGTGGATGTCGTACGGCTGATTCGGCGAGTCGGGCACGATCGTGTTCAGGAACCGGTCGGCGTCGGTCGTCTCGAATTCGAACACGCTCTCGTACACCGGGAGCTCGGACATGTTGTTGTCGGGGAGGAAGCCGAGCAGGGTGCGCGCATAGTCGATCGCGTCGTCCTCGTCTTCGGCGAGGTAGTGGGCGACACCCGAGCGCGTGTTGTGCGTGTACGCGCCGCCGAGCTCCTCCATGCCGACGTCCTCGCCGGTGACGGTCTTGATCACGTCGGGGCCGGTGACGAACATCTGGCTGGTCTTGTCGACCATGATCACGAAATCGGTCAGCGCCGGCGAATAGACCGCGCCGCCCGCGGCGGGGCCCATGATGAGCGAGATCTGAGGGATCACGCCCGAGGCGCGGGTGTTCAGCCGGAAGATCTCGCCGTACTTGCCGAGCGCGACCACACCCTCCTGGATGCGGGCGCCGCCGGAGTCGAGGATGCCGACGATCGGCATCCCGCCGCGGAGGGCGAACTCCATGATCTTGATGATCTTCTCGCCCGCCACCTCGCCGAGCGATCCGCCGAACGTCGAGAAGTCCTGCGCGTA
>JAESFR010000233.1_pt1 | contig 22562 bp, 19 predicted proteins | sample 9266191 | NCBI WGS metagenome assembly JAESFR01 (sample SAMN14503063, study PRJNA617104) | algae metagenome | isolation source: Pleurocapsa minor HA4230-MV1 and co-occurring heterotrophs from cement on... | place: USA: Nuuanu Pali Lookout, Hawaii | collected 2009-07-20
CGGCTTCCGCGGCACGGAGCGCGTCATCCCGCTCTCGTACTCGCTCACGGGCACCCGGCGCGGCATCCATCCGCTGGGGCCGCTTCAGGTCACCTCGACCGATCCCTTCGGGCTCGCGCGACGCACCACGGTGTTCGGCGAGCGCACGCCGGTCACGGTGGCTCCCGCGGTGATCGACCTCCCCGCGCTCAACAACTTCGCCGGCGAAGCGGGCGGCACGCTGCACACCACGAACAACCAGCTCGGTCAGGGCGCCGACAACCTCATCGCGCGGCCGTACGTGCCCGGCGACTCGATGCGACGCATCCACTGGCGCGCCACCGCCCACCGCGACGAGCTCATGGTGCGTCAGGAGGAACAGGAGTCCACGCCCGAGGCGACCGTCGTGATCGACCGCGGCGTGCTCCGCTTCTCGCCCGAGGCGATGCAGGCGCCGGGCGCGGATGCCGGGTTCGAAGCCGCCGTGTCGGCGTGCGTGTCGGTCGTCACCCGTCTCGTGCACGACGGATACGCGGTCGAGGTGATCGACTCGGACGGCACACTCCTGGCCGAGCGCATCGACGGGGGCGACATGACCGAGGTCGAGGGACTGGTCAATCAGTTCGCGACGCTCACCGCGCGACGCGACGATCATCTCGCCAAGCTCGTGCGCGTTTTCGCCGGCACGATGACCGGTCCGATCGTCCTGATCGTGGGCCGGTTCGATCCGGCGGATGCCGAGACGCTGGCTCCGGTGGTGCACCACAGCACCCTGCCGCTGCTGCTCGCCGTCGCACCCGTCGGCGATTCGCTCGAGCGCGCCGCCGAACTCGGGTGGCACACCGCGGCGGTCGAACCCGACGGCGACCTCTCGGCGGCCTGGTCGGGCGCGGGCGATCGGGGGGTGAGCCATGTCCTCCGATGAGCGGACGGTTCGCCGACCCGCCGATCTGACCCTGACCATCGGCGTGCTGGTCGCGGTGTTCGCGTCCCTGCTGCCGCTCATGCGGGTCGTGCGCCCGAGCGGGTGGCTGCTCGGCGCGATCGTGCTGTCGGTCGCGATCCTGGCCGCCGGGTTCCTCGCGCGCCGCTACCGGCTTCCGGCGCTCGCGGTGACCCTCGTGGAGGCATCCGTGTGGATCGTCTTCATGATGCTGGCGTTCCTGCGCGACACGGCTCTGCTGTGGGTGATCCCCACGCCCGAGACGGTCCGCGCGCTTCCGGGTCTGATCGCGCTCGCCTCGGAGGAGATCGCCGTGGGGGCGGCTCCCCTCGAGCCGGGTCTCGCGCTCTCGCTGCTGATCGTGGGCGGCACCGGCCTGCTGACGATCATCGTCGATCATGTCGTGCTGACGGCGCGGATGCCGCTCCTGGCGGCGATCGGACTGATCGCGGTGTCGCTCATCCCGTCGATCGCCGTGCCGGGGGAGGTCGACGTCATGGCGTTCGTGCTGCTCGCCGCCGCGATCCTGTTCCTGATCCGGACCGACACGCGCTCTCGCGAAGAGCCGGGCGGCAAGGAGGCGAGCCGCACGGCGGGCGTTCCCGCCACCGCGCTCGGAATCGGCGCGATCGCCGTCGTCGTCTCGCTCGTCGCGGCCCCGATGCTCCCGCAGCCCGTCGCGCGGGCCGGCTCGGGCACGCTCGGCGGCGGGCCCGGCATCGATGCGACTCTGCAGCTGGGCGACGACCTGCGCCGCCCCCGCGAAGTCGAGGTGCTCCTCGTGCGCAGCGATGCACCCACCGCGCCCTACCTGCGGGCGACGACCCTCTCCCAGCTCGAAGGCGATGTCTGGGAGCCCGATCGCGTGCGCACCGTCCCGCTCGACAGCGAAGAGGCCCTCGGCGGTCTCGACGTCGACGAGGACATCCGCATCTCGCAGTACGTCACGACCGTCGACGTCGTGAACCTGGCATCGCCCTGGCTGCCGGTCGCCTATCCTGCGGTCGCCGTCAACGGACTGCAGGGACAGTGGGCCGCGGCGCCGTACAACCGCACGATCCTCAGCCAGGCCGGAACGACGCAGGGTCAGAACTACGAGATCGTGACCGACGTGCCGCGCCCGACCCTGGAGCAGATCCGCGAGCGCTCGGCCGGTGGAGAGGGTCAGCCGGAGGGGATCCTCGCGCTTCCGCCCGATCTCGACCCGATCGTCGGGCAGCTCGCCGCCGAGGTCACGGCCGGTACGACGAACGACTACGACGCGCTGATCGCCCTGCAGGGCTGGTTCCGCAGTCCCGAATTCCGCTATTCGCTCGACGCCCCGGTCGAAGAGGGCTTCGACGGGTCGGGGACCGAAGCGGTCGCCAAGTTCCTCGAGGTGCGCGAGGGATACTGCATCCACTTCGCCTCGGCGTTCGCGCTGATGGCCCGCACGCTCGGGATGCCGACCCGGATCGTGGTCGGCTACCTTCCGGGCAGCGCGACCAGCGACGCGGTAGAGCGGGAGACGGTGTACTCGGTCTCCAGCGGACAGCTGCACGCGTGGCCCGAAGTGCTCTTCGAGGGCATCGGATGGGTGCCGTTCGAGCCGACCAACGGTCTCGGGGTGCCCACCAGCTTCACCGCGGCCGGGTCCGCGCCCGGCAGCGCCGACGATCCTGACGGCGCCTCGCCGGCTCCGAGCAGCTCGTCGTCCGCGGGCGCCGACCCGACGCTGGACGATCCGGCCGACAGCACCGGCGGCTCCGAGGCGGGAGCGACCGGCACGACCGTCAACCCGCTGCCGGCGATGACCGTCGTGCTCGGCATCCTGTTCGCCCTCGCGATCCCCGCACTGCTGCGCGAGCTGCGCCGACGCCAGATGATCACCGCCGCGCGCACGGGAGAGGCGGCGGCCGCCTGGCTCGCAGTGCAGGACGCCGCGATCGACCTCGGCATCGACGTGCCGGCGAGCGAGACACCGCGCAGTCTCGGCACGCGTCTCGTGCAGGAGCACGGCGCGCCGGCGGCCGAGATGAGCCTCCTGATCAGCTCGATCGAGCGCGCGAGCTACGCGCCAGGGGGCAAGCATGCCTTCTGGCAGGGCGAGGCCATGGCGGATGCCGCCACCACGGTGCGCTCCGCGATGCTCGGCTCGGTCGATCCGGCGCGGCGACTGCTTGCGATCCTCGTGCCCCGATCGCTGGTGGTGCGGCCCGGGAGCGTCTACGCGGGGTCGGGATCCACCGCGCGCATCCGGTAGGCATCCGGTGGTGTCGACTCGGAGCTCCGCGGTGCTCGCCGCGACCACGGTCGCGGCGGGAGTGCTCGGCATCGCCGCGCTGATCGGGGTCCTCGGACCGGCGTTCGGAGAGTGCCGTGGCGCTCCGGGCCCGGACGCGACGGTGAGCGCCGCGGAGTTCGGACCCGAGCAGGTCGCCCACGCCGCCGTGATCATGGCCGCCGGGCGGGATCTCGGGCTCCCCGTGCGCGACCAGGCGATCGCGGTGATGACCGCGATGGGCGAGTCGTCGCTGCAGAATCTCGCCTACGGCGACTGGGAGACCAGCGGCGTGCGCAATCCGGACGGATCGCCCACGACCTCGATCGGGCTCTTCCAGCAGCAGGACGAGTGGGGTGCGCGCGAGGACCGCATGGACCCGTACACCGCTGCCACGCTCTTCTACGAGGCGATGCTCGAAGACGTGCCCGATCCCGAGCGGGGCACGCTCGCTCCGCCCGAGGTCGCGCATCGCACGCAGGTCAACGACGACCCCGAGCACTATGCGCCGTACTGGCCGGCCGCGGTGGACGTGGTCGAGGACGTGCTGCAGGCGGACACCGGGCTGGATCCGTCCGCCGGCGCCGGGCCGGGATGCTGAGCGGAAAGACCTGAGCCGCGACCCCGTCCAGACGGGATCGCGGCTCAGATTCAGCGCGGTGACGGTGGGATTTGAACCCACGGTTGCTTGCACAACACACGACTTCCAATCGTGCTCCTTCGGCCGCTCGGACACGTCACCAGGAATAACTGGTCCATCCTAGCCGATGCGGCTCACCCGCCCGATCGGTCTCGGTCAGTACATGTCGAAGTCGGTGCGGTCGTCGGCGCCGGGGCCGTTCGGGGGCTCGTCGGACGCGTCCGGCACCTCGACCTCCCGCTCCTCGATCACGACCGTGATGCCCGGCATGATCAGCGCGAAGACCTCGACGTCGCCGTTCGCCCGGAAGTTGACCAGCCCGCAGCCGTCGCGGACGGCCGCGACGAGGGCGCGCTTGAGCTCGGCCACGTCTTCGAAGGGAGAGAGCGCATACTCCAGACGGCCGATCATGAGGACCGTCGCGGAGGAGCGCATGAACGACCGTACCGCCCGAACCGGCGTGCGGCACCGCGCCTTGCCAACGGCCGACACGTGAGCTACGTGTCAACCCCCTCTGCGCCCGACTCTGCGGTTCGTACGGTGTGGGCATGACGCAGATCAACGGAAAGCGCGTCGCGTTCCTCGCGACCGACGGGTACGAAGACAGCGAACTCACGTCCCCGTGGCAGGCCGTCGCCGACGGCTCGATCGAGGGCAAGAACGGTCACACTCAGGCTGTGGACCTGGTCGTCGCGCAGGCCGACGCCTCCGATTTCGATGCCCTGGTGCTGCCGGGCGGTGTCGTCAACGCCGATCACCTGCGGATGGATGCCGGTGCCGTGGCGTTCGCTCAGTCCTTCTTCGAGCAGCACAAGCCGGTCGGCGCCATCTGCCACGCGGCCTGGACACTCGTGGAGAGCGGGGTCGTGGCCGGACGGACCCTCACGAGCTACCCGAGCCTCCAGACCGATCTGCGCAATGCGGGCGCGACCTGGGTCGACGAAGAGGTCGTGGTCGACGAGGGCCTCGTGAGCAGCCGCACGCCCGATGACCTGCCGGCCTTCAACGCCAAAGTCGTCGAGGAGATCTCCGAGGGTCGGCACGCCGGGCAGACCGCCTGACCCGGCGGCCGCCCGACAGCGTCCGCGAGCCCCGCTTCTCCGATCCTGTTGGATCAGCCTCCGAACGCGGACCGGTAGGGGCGGAAGAAGTCGCGGAGCTCCTGCGCGTAGAGCTCCGGCTGCTCGAACGGCGCGAAATGGCCGCCGCGCGGTGGCCGGGTGGCCCGCGTGACGTTCGCGGCACGCTCGAGCCACGCCTGCGGCGGCTGCACGATGTCGGCGGGGAAGATCGAGAACCCCGACGGCACCTCGACCCGGCGGGCGAGCTGGTGGGGCGGAATCGACGCGTTCGCCCGATACATACGCATCGACGATCCAATCGTCCCGGTCACCCAGTACGAGGTGAGAAGGGTGAGGATCTCGTCTTTCGTGAAGCACCGCTCGATGTCGCCCCCGCAGTCGCTCCAGGCGCGCAGCTTCTCGACGATCCAGGCGGCCAGCCCCGCCGGCGAGTCCGTGAGACCGAACGCCGCTGTCTGCGGCTTCGTCCGGTGCATCGACGCGTACGCCCCCTCCGCCGCGGCCCACGCGGCACCGTCATCGAGCCAGGCACGCTCCTGCCGGGTGAGGTCGGCCCGATCGCCCGCGAAGAACGGGAGTCCGGCATCCATCCGATGCACCGCGACCACCCGCTCGGGGTGATCGAGCGCGAGGTATCTGCTCACGCCGCTGCCGATGTCGCCGCCCGCCGTCAGGAAGCCGTCGTATTCCAGAGAGGTCATCAGCTCAGCCCACAGCCCGGCCACCTGCACCGACGTGAGCGGCTGCCGGGGGATGTCGGAGAGCCCGTACCCCGGCATGTCGGGGACGATCACATCGAACGCGTCAGCGGCATCCCCGCCGTGCGCGGCCGGGTCGGTCAGCAGCGGGATCACCTTGAGATAGCGCCAGTGGGAATCGGGCCACCCGTGGTTGAGCAGGAGCGGAACGGCCGGTGTCGCCGGGTCGACGGCGTGCGCGTGGATCACATGGATGTCGAGCCCGTCTGAGCCGCCGAGCCGCACGCGGCGGTGGGGCAGCCGTGCGAGGCGCTCCTCCTGCACCGCCCAGTCGAACCCGTCGGCCCAGTAGGCGATGAGCTCACGGAGGTAGCCGAGGTCGGCTCCCGACTCCCACCCCGCCTCTTCGGGCGCGTCCGGCCAGCGGGTCGCCCTCAGCCGGGCGCGGAGATCGTCGATCGCCACCGGGTCGAAGCGGGGCGTGTAGGGCTGCACTTCCGGGCGGTCGACGGGCATGGCGCCAGGCTACCGGGGGCCGGGGTCACGCCACCCGGGTGCCGCACATCCCGCACACGCCGGTGGCCGAGACCTCGACGAAGCAGTCCGGGCACATCGCGCGCGGCTGCTCCGCGACGGCGGGGCGGCGCGGCGCGGAGCTCGGCGCGCTCCTCGCGCGCGTGCCGCGCGCGCCCTGCCTCCCCGCCGAGGGCGACGCGGGAGGCGGTGCCGTCGCGGGGCGGTGCTCGAGGCAGTAGAACCGCACGTAGCCGGCGTGCTGATTCGGATGCCGGTGCTTGACAGCCCAGAGTTCGGTGCGCTCTCGCAACGGCGAGTCGCCGCCGCACACGGAGCACCGCGTGGGCTCGCCCGGAACCACGCCCGCGACGATCACGGGGGTCTCGAAGGGGAGCGACTCGCGCCAATCGGAGGACGAGGTGATCTTCACGGGGATCTCCTGAGGTGGGGGCCCTTCCAGGGTAGCCGTCCATCATGGACGCATGACCCGCTCCGATCGGCCCGACGTGCCCGCCCTGACGTCCGAGGGTGTCCAGTTCACGACCGACCGGCACCTCGCCACCCTGTCGACGATCGGCCCGGACGGCGGCATCCACGTCGTCGCGGTCGGCTTCACGTTCGTCGGCGGGCTCGTGCGGATCATCACGAGCGACGGCTCCCAGAAGGTGCGCAACGTCGAGCGGGACGCCCGGGCGAGCGTCGCCCAGGTCTCGGGTCCGCAGTGGCTCAGCATCGCGGGGCGGGCGAGCGTGCAGCGCGAACCGGACGCGGTCGCACTGGCCGAGCGCCTCCACGCCGCACGGTACCGGCAGCCGCGCCCGAACCCGCGTCGCGTCGTCGTCGTGATCACGCCCGACAGAGGGCTCGGCTCGGCCGGGCTGTGGGGTGAGCGCCGGGAGTCCTGAGCGTCGCCCCGCTCACGCGGCGCGTGGTATTTTCCGTCCAGCGCCTCGGAGTCACCGCGGCCCTGCCGGAGGAACCTCGCCCATGACCCTCGCACGGCCGGAGACCGATCCGAACGTCACGCCTCGCCGACTGCTGCTCCTGGCCGTGCCGGCCGTGCTGGTCGGGGTCGTCGCGGCAGACCTCCTGTCGAACGTCATCTGGACCACGGTCCCCGACGCACTGAACGTCGACCCCGACGGCTGGTGGATCATCCTGGTGCTGACCGTCACCGGCCTCGCCGTCGGGATCGCCCTCCAGGTGCTGCCCGGCCACGGCGGGCCGGACTCTGCGACCACCGAGCTCGTCGGTCCGCCGCTCCCCCTTAGATCCCTCCCCGGTCTCGCCCTGGTGACGCTCCTGGGCCTTGCCGGCGGAGTGAGCCTCGGACCGGAGAACCCGATCATCGCGATCAACACCGCGATCATGGTGGCGATCTTCTCCCGCCTGGTGCCCGGTGTATCGGCGCAGGTCGCCACGCTGCTCGCGGCATCCGCCACGATCGGCGCGCTGTTCGGCACGCCCGTGGCGGCGGCGCTCGTCTTCACCGGCCTGGTGGCCGCCGTCCGCACCGGCGGCTCGCTGTGGGACAAGCTGTTCCTTCCGCTCGCGGCCGCCGGGGCCGCGGGGATCACGATGCATCTGCTCGGGGCTCCCCCGTTCGCGTTCGACATGCCCGCCTACGGGCCGCCGCAGGCGTTCGACATCCTGATCGGCGCGGCTGTCGCGTGCGCCGTCACGATCGTGGGTCTCGCGGCGCTCGCGGTGTTCCCGTTCGTGTATCGCGCGCTGCACGCATTGCGGCATCCGATCATCGTCGCGACCCTCGGCGGCCTCATCCTCGGCATCCTCGGCTTCCTCGGCGGCCCGATCACGATGTTCAAGGGCCTGACCCAGATGGGCGAGCTGCTCAAGGACCCGACCGAGTACGACGCGGGCCAGCTCGCCATCATCGCGGGCATCAAGATCGTCGCGCTCCTCGTGGCGGCATCGGCTCTGTTCCGCGGCGGTCGCGTGTTCCCCGCCGCGTTCATCGGAGTCGCCCTGGGCCTCCTGGTCAGCGCGCTGTTCCCGTCGGCGAACATGAGCCTCGTCGTCGCGTGCGCGGTGCTGGGCATGGTTCTCGTCGTGGCGCGCGACGGCTGGCTCGCGCTCTTCGTCGCGGTCGCGATCCCCGGCGACATCGCGCTCCTGCCGGTGCTGTGCATCGTCGTGCTGCCGGCGTGGCTGCTGGTCTCCCAGGCACCGGAGTTCAGGATCCTGCCCCCCACGCCGCCCGCGGCGGCGGAGAAGACCAGCGCGAAGGCGGGCTCCTAGCCGCCGCCCTTGCCGTTGCCGTTGCCGCTGCTGTCGCTCCCCTTGCCCTTGCCGTTGTTGTTGCCGGGGCCGGAGTTGTCGTTCGAGGACCCTGAGTCGTCGTCTGTCGCGGGGCCGGCCGGCGCGGGATCGACCGGCGCCGGGTCGGTGACCGCACCCGTGTCGCCCACCGGCTCCTCGGGCAGCGGCGTCGGGTCGATCAGGGGCTCGGCGGGCGCCGGGTCGATGAACTCCGGGCGCAGGGTCGGCGACGGGGTGGCGCTCGCCACCCCGAACCAGACGCCGACCGCGATGACGACTGCGGCGGCCGCCGCGGAGAGCAGCAGGGCGGCGAGCGGCTTCGGGCGACGCCGGCGTTCGCGCCGACGCTTTCCGACGAGCGGCGCCACCGGCATCGGCTCGGTCGGCGCGACGACGGCGGCGGCGACCACCGGCGCGGGAGCCGTTTCGGCGATGTGCACCGGCAGCGTGAGAGCGGGCTGGGTCTGGGTGGTGTCCAGCGCGCGCCCGCGACGGGCGACCTCGAGAGCGTCGGGACGATCCGCGGGGTCCAGCGCGGTCATCGCGGTCAGCAGCGACCGCCAGCCGTAACCCCAGTCCCCGGGAATCCTCGGCGAGGCGGCCAGGCGCACCGTGATCGCCTCGACCGGTGTCTGCGCGCTGTACGCGCGCCGGCCGGACAGCGCCTCCAGGAGAACGAGCCCGAGGCTGTAGATGTCGGATGCCGGCGTCGGAGGGTGACCGCGCACCTGCTCGGGCGAGATGTACGCCGCCGTGCCGATCGCCGTACCGGGGCTCGTCACGCGCGCGGCATCCGCCACCCAGGCGATGCCGAAATCGGCGAGCACCGCGCGGAACGTGTGCTCGGGCGTCAGCGGCGGTCGGAGCAGGATGTTGGCGGGCTTCACGTCGCGGTGGATGATCCCGGCCTGGTGCACGACGTGCAGCGCTTCACCGAGGTCGGTCGCGAGCGACGCGGCATCCCGCAGCGCGACCGGGCCGCGCTCCATGAGCGAGGCGAGCGTGCCGCCCTCGACGTGCTCCATCACGAGGTACGACAGTCCGGACTCGGGGATGTGGGCATCGAACAGCGTGACGAGCGACGGGTGGCTCACGGCGGCGAGCAGCCGCTTCTCGGAATCGCGCCGCGCGGCGTCGCTGTTCTCGGCGGTCGTTCCCCAGAACACCTTCACGGCGACGGTGCGCTCGAGCGCGGTGTCGACAGCGCGCCACACCGACCCCATGCCGCCTTCGCCGATCAGTCTCTCGAGCCGATAGCGTCCGCCGAGCAGATCGCCGGGTCGGGCAGGCCCGGCGACGACACTCTCCGTCATCGTGCCGAGTGTGGCACGGCCCGGCCCGTGTCACAGGTGGCTTGACACGGCTCGGGAACCGTGCGCGGGTCAGGTCACCCGGATGAGCGTCCGCTGCCAGCCGGTCGAGCCGTTCGGCGCGATCGGGGCGCGCTCCTCGATCTGGAGGTCGCCGTTCTTGTTCACGGCCCGGACCGTGACGAAGTGCGTCCCCGGCGAGGCGTCCCACTCGAGGAACCACTGCACCCACATGTCGTCGTTCACGGCCGTGGAGAGCGTGGCCGACTGCCAGTCGCCGTCATCGATGCTCACCTCGACGCGGTCGATCCCGATCGTCTGCGCCCAGGCGACGCCGGCGATCGGGATCCGGCCCGCAGGCACCGCCTCGCCGGTGCGGGGCGTGTCCACCCGCGAGGAGAACTTGATCGGCGCTTCGGCGCTGTACCCCCGAGGAGTCCAGTACGCCTCGTCGGCGGCGAACGTGGTGACGGTCAGACCGCTCAGCCACTTCGTGGCCGACACATACCCGTACAGGCCAGGGACGACCATCCGCACGGGGAACCCGTGCTCGAGGGGCAGCGGCTCGCCGTTCATGCCCACGGCCAGGATCGCGTCCAGGCCGTCGTCGGTGAGCGATTCCAGCGGCGTGCTCGCGGTGAAGCCGTCGACGCTGCGCGAGAGCACCATGTCGGCCCCGGATCGCGGACCGGCGAGCGCCAGCACATCGCGCACCGGCACGCCGAGCCAGGTCGCCGTGCCCAGCAGCGGGCCGCCGACCTCGTTCGAGACGCACGTGAGGGTGATCGCGTACTCATCGAGCCCCATTCCGACCAGGTCGTCGAAGCTCAGCTCCACCCGGCGCTCGACCTCACCGTCCACGACGAGACGCCACGTGTCGGGATCCACCGCGGGCACCGTCAGGGCGGTGTCGACCCGGTAGAAGTCGTCGTTCGGCGTGAACAGGGGCGAGAGTCCGGGGATGTCGAGTTCGGCACCGTCGGGGATCGCGACGCTCGAACGTGCGGCGGGCAGCTTCACCGCGCGTCGGACGGCCGAGATCGACGCCGCGGTGGCGTTGATGACCGCGCGTGCGCCGACGCCGACGATCAGCGCGGAGGCTCCGGCGATGGCCGTGATGCGCAGGAACATCCGGCGATCGACGGCGGCGTGCTCGGCATCCGTCGATCCGGTCGGCGTGACTCCTGCCCAGCGTCGGAGTCGCCGGCCGAGGAGGTGCAGGATCGCGCATCCGGCGACCGTACCGGCCAGCGGGGGCAGCCAGGCGAGCGGCGTCGCACCCGCGCGCGTGAGGATCGCGGCGGTCGACAGGGCGCCGGCGATCACGAGCGCCACCAGCCCGAGCGGCGGGCGCACGTATTCGAGCACACCCGCGATCGCCGATGCCACGAGCACCGCGAGGCCGAGTCCGACCAGGAGCGCGATCTTGTCGTACTCGCCGAATGTGGCGATCGCGAACTCCTTGAAGGGCTGGGGAACGATGTCGATCACGAAGCCGCCGACGGCGAGGATCGGGCTGCCCTCCCGCGCGACGAGCAGGGCGACGAGCTCGGCCGTGGCCAGGAACACACCGGCGCTCACGACGCCCGCGAGCGCGGCGAGCATCCAGAACCCGATCCGGGTCCGGCCGGTCGTCTGCGGTGCCATCCCGCCTCCTCATCCGTGGGTGCCCGGCACGTGCCGCACGCAGATTGTTCGCCACGGGTGCCGGTTCGGATTGCCAGTCGACGACTCGGTGGTCGCCGCCGCGATACCGTCGGAGGCATGGGCGTCACGGTCCGCACCGCCGAGAAGCGCGACGCGCGCGCGATCGCCACCGTGCGGGTGGAGTCGTGGCGGGCGGCCTACCGCGGCCTCATCGACCAGGTGGTGCTCGACGAGCTGGACATCGATCGCGAGGCCGGCCGGCGGGCCGAACTCTGGGAGCAGTACCACTCCGACCCGCGTGGCGCGGAGGTGATCGCTCATGTCGACGGCGAGCTCGCGGGGTGGGCGGCATTCGGTCGATCACTGGATGAGGACCTGCCGGACAGCGCGCAGGTCTACGCCGTGTACGCCCTGCCTCGCTTCTGGTCGCGAGGGGTCGGTCACGCGCTGATGACGGATGCCGAGGCCCGGCTGCGCGAGGCGGGCTTCGAGCGGGCGCACCTCTGGGTGCTTCAGGGGAACGAACGCGCGGCATCCTTCTACGCACGGCACGGCTGGCACGAAGACGGTGCAGTGAAGGACGACGACCGGCTGATCGCGGGGGCGCATCCGCAGACGCTCCGCGAGCGCCGGCGCGTGCGCGTGCTCGACGGGACCTTCGCCTCTGGGCACGACGACGGAGGCGATCGATGATGGCGCCATGTCGACCGTTCCCTCCCCGGCCTGCAATGCGATCTCGAGCCACTCGCGCGTGGAGATCCTGGCGCTGCTCCAGTCGCGGCCCCGACGGACGATCGCGGAGCTGACCTCCGCAACCGGTCTGCACGCGAACACGGTGCGCGAGCACCTGCAACGGCTGGTCGACGGCGGTCACGTGGTTCGCGAGTCCGAGCGGCGCACGACCCGCGGCCGCCCGCGCGCGCTGTACTCCGCGGCGACCGGCCGCGCGGACGCTTCGAGCCCGATCGCACGGCGCAAGGTGAGGGATGCCGCGCACCGCGGTGACCTCATGCGGCGGGTCCTGCCCTGGACCGACACCTCGGTCGCGGCGATCGGAGAACCGGCGACCCATCAGCTCGACGCGATCGTCGACCATCTGGCGGAGTCCGGGTTCGACCCCATCGTCGACGAGCGCGCCCTCACGATCGACCTGTCGCCGTGCCCGCTCGGCGCGGGCCCCGCCGGCGGGGTGCAGACCCGGTGCGCCGTGCACCTGGGTCTCATGCGGTCGGTCCTCGCCGAAGCGGGCGGTCCGCTGGCGGCGTCCGGCATCCGCTCGTCGCACTGCCCGACCGATTGCGTCGTCGAGCTCACCCGAGCCTGACGGCACCGCCGCGTGGGCGGTGGCATCGCTCGTTCGACGTCGAAGTATTTTGCACGGTCCGCAGCGTGGTGACCGGGGGTCCGGCTGTGTACCGTGACTCGTGACACCGCGGAGAAAGGGATCGACCCGGAGTCGAAAGGGACACCATGGACCTGCTGGACCCGCTGCTGCTCGCCCGCTGGCAGTTCGGCCTCACGACGCTTTACCACTTCCTCTTCGTGCCGCTCACGCTCGGCATGGCGCTGACCGTCGCGATCTTCCAGACCGCGTGGTACCGCACCGGCAATCTGAAGTGGCTCCACCTGACCCGGTTCTTCGGGAAGATCTTCCTGATCAACTTCGCGATGGGCGTCGTGACGGGCATCGTGCAGGAGTTCCAGTTCGGCATGAACTGGTCGTCGTACTCGCGCTTCGTCGGCGACGTCTTCGGCGCACCCCTCGCGTTCGAGGGTCTGATGGCGTTCTTCTTCGAGGCCACGTTCATCGGCCTCTGGATCTTCGGGTGGGACAAGCTGCCCAAGGCGCTGCACCTCGCGAGCATCTGGATCGCCACGATCGGCGCGTGGTTCTCGGCGTACTTCATCCTCGCCGCGAACGCCTTCATGCAGAACCCGGTCGGGTTCCGGATGGCCGATGACGGCGGCCGGGCGGAGATGACCGACTTCTTCGCGGTGCTGACGAACCCGGTCGCGCTCGCCGCGCTGCCGCACACGCTGTTCGCCGCGTTCATGATGACCGCGGGAGTGATCATCTCGATCTCGGCCTGGCACCTCGTGCGCAAGCAGAACGTCGACATGATGCGCTCGTCGCTGAAGTACGGCCTGTGGGGCATGATCGTCGCGTTCGCGGGTGTCGCGCTCTCGGGCGATCAGCTCAGCCTCGTCATGGTCTCGACGCAGCCGATGAAGATGGCCGCGGCCGAGGCGATGTTCGACAGTGCGTGCGGCGCCGACGCATCGTTCTCGATCTTCACCCTCGGCACGCCCGACGGCTCGAGCGAGCTGTTCTCGATCCGCGTCCCGTACCTCCTCGCCCTGCTGTCGACGCACTCGCTCGACGGATGCGTCGAGGGGATCAACGACCTTAATGCGCAGTACACGACCGAGATGTTCCCCCAGTTCGCCGACCAGGTGGGCGGCAATTTCGCCCCGGTCCTGTGGATCACGTATTGGGCCTTCCGGTGGATGATCGGGCTCGGCGGCGTCGCCGCCCTCACGGCTGTCGCGGGACTCTGGCTCACCCGTAAGAGCGCCAAGCGCGAGGTGCCCGTGTGGGCGTGGCGGCTCGCGATCTGGGCATGGCCGGCATCACTGTTCGCGATCCTGGTCGGCTGGGTCTTCACCGAGATGGGTCGCCAGCCCTGGATCGTGTTCAGCCTCATGCTCACCGAAGACGGTGTCTCACCGAGCGTGCCCGGCTGGACCGTGCTGATCTCGCTCGTCGCATTCACCGCGATCTACGCGGCCCTGGCGGTGGTCGAGGTCGGGCTGATCCTCAAGACCGCGCACAGAGGCCCCGACCCCGTGCCGGAGCCGGGCAGCGCGGCTGCCGAGCCGCCCGCGCTCGAAGACACTCCGACGACGGTCTACTGAAAGGCGCCGGGAGAACACCATGGATCTCGCCTACCTCTGGTTCTGGATCGTCGGATTCCTCTTCGTCGGCTACTTCGTGCTCGACGGGTTCGATTTCGGCGTGGGCATGTCCCTGCCGTTCCTCGGCAAGGACGACGTGAGCCGCCGCCAGATCATCAACACGATCGGCCCCGTGTGGGACCTCAACGAGACGTGGGTGATCGTGGCCGGCGCGTGCCTGTTCGCCGCCTTCCCCGAGTGGTATGCGACGCTCTTCAGCGGCTTCTACCTCGCGCTGCTGCTGATCCTCCTGGCGTTGATCCTGCGGGGCGTCTCGTTCGAGTACCGCCACCAGCGCGACAGCCTGCGCTGGAAGAAGGGCTTCGACCGGATGATCGTGATCGGCTCGGCGGTGCCCGCGTTCCTGTGGGGTGTGGCGGTGGCCAACATCGTGCAGGGCGTGCCGCTGGATGCCGATCACGAGTTCACGGGGTCGCTGCTGACGCTCCTGAACCCGTACGGCCTGCTCGGCGGACTGACCACACTGCTGCTGTTCTTCACGCACGGCGTGTACTTCGTGGCGCTCAAGACCGACGGTGACGTGCATCAGCGCGCGCGAGCGCTGGCACGGCGCTCGGGGCTGCTGACGGTCGTGGTCGCCGCGGTGTTCCTGGTCTGGACGATCTTCATCGCCGCCGGGCACGGCGCACCGCTCATGTCGCTCGTGATCGGCGGCGCGGCGATCGCCGCGGTCGCGCTGATCATGTCGCTCGTGTTCAATCTGCGCGATCGCGAGGGATGGGCGTTCGGGTTCGGAGCGGCGACGATCGTCGCCGCGGTGCTGACCCTCTGGTTCGCCCTGTTCCCGTTCGTCATGCCGTCCTCGACCGACATCGCGAACAGTCTCACGATCGAGAACGCATCGAGCACCGACTACACGCTCACGATCATGAGCTGGGCGGCGCTGATCTTCCTGCCGCTCGTACTGGCGTACCAGGCCTGGACCTACTGGGTCTTCCGCAAGCGCGTCACTCGGTCTCGCATCGAGAAGGCATCCGCTCAGGCGGTGCACTAGCCGGATGCGTCCGGTCGATCCGCGGCTGCTGCGCTACGCGCAGGCCTCGCGCGCCTACTTCGTGGTGCTCGCGATCGTCGGCATCGCGCAGACGGCGGTCATCGTCGCGATCGCGTGGCTGCTCACGGCAGCGATCACGGGGGTGATCGACGGCACGCCGATCGCCGAGCTCGGTCGCACCCTCGGGCTGCTGGTCGCCGCGTTCGCGATGCGCGCGGCGCTCCTGTGGGTGCGCGAGTGGGCGAGCGCCCGCGCCGCCGCCCGCGTAGCCGACCAGCTGCGCACGGCCGTCGTCGCAGCCGTGGGACGGCTCGGGCCGGGCTGGCTGGCCGGGCGCAACTCGGCTCGCCTCGCGGTCACGGCAGGCCGCGGACTCGACGCGCTCGACGCCTATTTCGGCCGATACCTCCCCCAACTCGTGCTCACGGTCATCGCGACTCCCGTGATCGTCGCCGTGATGTGGTGGCAGGACTGGATCAGCGGACTGACCGTGCTGCTCACGATCCCGCTGATCCCCCTGTTCATGGTGCTGATCGGCCTCGCCACCCGCAGCGTGCAGAGACGTCAGTGGGAGACCCTCACCCGTCTCGCCGCACGCTTCGCCGACACCGTGCAGGGCCTGAGCACCCTGAAGGTGTTCGGGCGGCAGACGCGGGCTGCGGCATCCATCGAGCGCGTCACCGGCGAGTACCGGCGCGAGACGATGCGCGTGCTGCGGATCTCGTTCGTCTCGGGCTTCGCCCTGGAGTTCCTCGCGAGCATCTCGGTCGCGATCATCGCCGTCTCGATCGGGTTCCGACTGCTCGACGGCTCGCTCACGCTCGCGGTCGGGCTGTTGGTGCTGCTGCTCGCTCCCGAGGCATACCTTCCGCTGCGCCAGGTCGGGGTGCAGTTCCATGCGGCAGCCGAGGGCGTCGCGGCCACCGACGACGTGTTCGAGGTGCTGGATGCCGCACGCACGGCGCCCTCGTCACGTGAGCCGTTCCCCGAGACCGGACGCGTCGCTGCCGGGCCCGGCGATCTCGAGTTGCGGGACGTCGCCGTGCGCTACGGCGATGTGCGCCTCGCTCCCGTCTCGCTCGTCGCCGCGCCGGGAACGGTGACCCTCATCGAGGGACCGAGCGGCAGCGGCAAGTCGAGCCTGCTGTCGGCGCTGCGGGGTGCCGTGCCGTGGTCGGGGTCAGCGCTCTACGGCGCGACCGACCTCGCTCAGCTCGCCCCGTCGCAGTGGCTGGCGTGGTCGGGACAGCAGCCGGGGCTGATCGCGGGCACGATCGCCGAGAACGTCGGTCTCGGGGATGCGGCGCCCCGAGCCGCGCTGATCGACGAGGCGCTCGGGCTCGCGACCGCCGGGGAGCTCGACCCGGACGCTGTGCTGGGGGTGCAGGGCGCAGGGCTGTCGGGCGGCCAGGCGCAGCGCGTGTCGGTCGCGCGTGCGATCTATCGCCATCTCTCCGGCCGTGCGGACGTGCTCGCGCTCGACGAGCCCAGCGCGGCGCTGGACCCCGACACCGAGGCCGCGCTCTGGCAGAACCTGCGGCGCATCGCCGACCGCGGCGCGACCATCGTGCTCGTCTCGCATCGCACGAGTGCGCGCGCGATCGCCGATCAGGTCGTCCGGCTCGAGCCGCAGGCGGTCGCCGCATGACCACGCCTGCCGAGGTGCTGCGCGGGGCGATGCCTCCGCTCCGCCGCTTCTGGCCCGGCGCCGCCGCGGGCCTGGTCTCCGAGGCGTCCGCGGTCGCTCTCCTCGCCGTGAGCGCGTGGCTCATCGTCCGCGCGAGCGAGCAGCCGCTGCTGCTGTATCTGTCGGCCGCCGTCGTCGGGGTGCGCCTGTTCGCGCTGACGCGCGCGTCGTTCCGCTATCTCGAGCGTCTCGCGGGCCACGACGCGGCTCTGCACCAGCTCGCCGAGACGCGCTCGTCCCTCGTCCGCCGGCTGATCCCGCTCGCTCCGGACGGGCTGGCGGAAACGAAGCGCGGGTCGATCCAGGGCGCACTCGTGGACGACGTCGACGAGCTGCAGAATCTGCCGCTGCGGGTCGTGCAGCCCCTGGTGGCGTCGGCACTCGTGGCCGCGGCATCCGTCGTCTTCCTCGCGTTCGTGTCGTGGCCCGCCGCGCTCACGCTGCTGGCCTGCCTGATCGTGGCGGGTCTGGCCTCCGCGGTGTGGGGGTGGGCGGCCGCCGGGCGGGCCGAGCGCGCGCTCGCACCGCTGCGCGCACAGCTCGCCGATGCGGTCCTCGATCACCTCGGCAGCCTCGACGTGCTGGTCGCGTTCGGAGCCGAGGATGCCGCGCGCGAGCGCATCCGCTCGGCCGATGCCGCCGTCCGGCGGGCGATCTCGCGTCGCGCGGCCGGTCAGGCGGGCACGGCGGGGGTCGTCTCGCTCCTCGCGGGCGTCGCATCCGTGGCCGCACTCGTGGTGACCGCGCCTCTCCTTGCGGACGGTGCGGTCGGCGCACCGGCGCTCGCGGTCGCCGTGCTCGTGCCGATGGCGGTGTTCGAGGTGTTCGGCTCGGTGCCGCTCGCCGCGTCGGCCTGGCGCCAGGTGCGCTCCAGCGCCACGCGCATCGCCGAGGCACTGCCGGCCGACCCACCCGAGGGCATCGTGGTGGAGACGGTGCCGGCGACCGGCTCCGGTCCGGCCCTCGGCGACGGTGTCCGGCTGCGTGGCGCGTCGGTGCGGTGGCCGGGGGCGGACGGCACCTCGCTGCACGGCATCGACCTCGACGTGCGGCCCGGCGAGCGCGTTCTGGTCGTCGGCTCGAGCGGTGCCGGCAAGACGACCCTCGCCCACGCGCTCGTGCGATTCCTCGACGTCGACGGCGAGTTCACGATCGGAGGGGTGCCGGTGCATTCGCTCGCGGGCGACGACGTGCGGCGCACGATCGGGTTGTGCGAGCAGCGTCCGATGCTCTTCGACGAGGACATCCGCCAGAACCTGCTCTTCGCGAACGACACGGCGACGGATGCCGACCTCCTCGCGGTGCTCGAACGCGTCGGGCTCGGTGTGTGGGTGCGGGCGCGAGGCGGCCTGGATGCGCGCGTCGGCGAGCGCGGCGCACTGGTCTCCGGCGGTCAGGCCCAGCGACTCGCGCTCGCGCGAGCGCTCTTGCGCGACTTCCCGGTGGTCGTGCTCGACGAGCCCACCGCCGGGGTGGACCCCGCGGCATCCGACGCTCTGCTGGTCGATCTGCTCTCAGCCGTGCGCGACGATCAGGCGGTCGTGCTCATCTCGCACGTCGAGGTGCCCGCCGCGATGATCGATCGGGAGGTTCGCCTCGCGCACGGTCGTGTGGCGGGCTGAGGCGCGCGCCGGTCACCCCATCCCGGAGTCGACCTCGTCGGCGTCGGCCGCCTCTGCGGCTGCGGTGATGCTGCGGGCCATGCCGGCGAAGATGAAGCCGTGGAAAGGCAGAACCGCGAGCCAGTACAGCCGCCCGGCCAGACCGCGCGGGAAGAACACCGCGCGCTGGTCGTAGCGCGCGCCGTGCCCCTCGGGAGCGGCGCGCATCTCGAGCCACGCGAGGCCGGGCACCTTCATCTCGGCGCGCAGGCGGAGCAGAGACCCGGGCTCGATCGCCTCGACGCGCCAGAAGTCGACGGCGTCGCCGACCACGAGGCGGTCGCGGTGGCGACGACCGCGGCGCAGGCCCACGCCGCCGACGACCTTGTCCGCCCAGCCGCGCAGCGCCCACAGCAGCGGGTTGGAGTACCACCCGCGCTCGCCGCCGATCCCCTGGATGACCTGCCAGAGCGACTCCGGTGAGGCGGAGGTCATCGCGGTTCGCGAATCCGTGAACACCGTCTTGCCCGCCCAGTCGGGGTCGTTCGGCAGCGGATCGCTCGGCACTCCGAGCACTTCTCCGTCCTGCCAGCTCGTCTCGATCGCGTCGAGCCTGACCTTGCCCAGCGCGAGGTCGACGGCGCGGCGGTAGGGGGTGAGACCCTCTTTCGGCGGCGGGATCAGCGCATCGACGTCGCGGTTCTTCACGATGCACTCGTTCTGCAGCGACTCCACGAGCGGCATGGCGACGCGTCGCGGGATCGGGGTGACGAGATTCACCCAGTGCGACGCGAGCCGAGGGGTGAGCACCGGAAGGGCGGCGATCCCCCGCTGCTTCAGGCCGGCCTCGACGGCGTAGCCGTTCATCATCTGCCCGTAGCGAAGCACGTCGGGTCCTCCGATGTCGACCGCGGTGTTGACATCGGGATCCACGCGCGCGGCGCCGAGGAGGTAGTGGAGCACGTCGCGCACCGCGATGGGCTGGATGCGGTTGCGCACCCACTTCGGTGCGGGCATGTAGGGCAGCACCTCGGTGAGGTGGCGCACCATCTCGAACGACGCCGACCCCGAGCCGATCACGACGCCGGCCTGCAGCACGAGGGTGGGCACTCCGGAGTCCATGAGGATCTGCCCCACTTCGACGCGGGAGCGCAGGTGCGGGGAGAGCGGGGCGTTCTCGGGATGAAGGCCGCCGAGATAGACGATGCGGCCGACGGATGCCTGTGCGGCCGCCTCCGCGACCGTCGTGGCGGCCGCACGGTCGGCGGTTTCGAACCCGCGGCCGGCGCCCATCGAGTGGACCAGGTAGTAGAGCACATCGACATCGGCCGCTGCGGTGCCCACGGCGGCGGCATCCGTCGCGTCGCCTTCGACCACCTCGACGCTGCTGCCCCAGTCGAACGCGGTGACCCGATGCCCGTCGCGCGCGAGCACGCGCACCCGATAGCCGGCGGTCAGCAGGCGCGGCACGAGCCGGCCGCCGAGGTAGCCGGTCGCGCCCAGCACGAGCGCACGAGGGGCCGAGCCATCCTCGCGGGGCACGGCGCGGAGCGCTTCTTCACGACCGGTCGGCGCGGTGAGGTCGTCCATGCCCGCCAGGTTATGCCCCGGCGGAACCCTCGCGGCCCGTCGGCGACAGATTCATCGCGAAGGCCTGCACCCCCTCGTGCGAGGGAAGGGGAGAGAATCCCACACGCGGGTAGAACGCGAGCGCCCCGGTGTTGTCGGCGGAGGCGACCAGGTGCAGTCCGGGCACCTGCCGCGCGCGCAACGCGCCCACGAAGGTCTCGATCAGGCGCCGGCCCCAGCCCTGACCCTGCAGTTCGGGAAGCAGGTCGATGTGCAGGTGCGCGGGGTGGTCCTGCGAATACGGCTCGGCGCCGGCGCGCCGCGAATAGGCGTAGATCAGGGTGCCGTCCTGCCGGCTCTCCTCCGATGCGGGGCGGGGCCAGGCGGCGCCCCGCTGCGGCCACCATTCGTCGTGGAACCAGTCCTCGAAGGCGTCGGTGTCGTCGGTTCCGACCAGGTAGCCGGCCACCCGCCCGTCGTCGGTCTCGACGACGAACGCGAGGTCGGGATGCCGGTGGACGTAGGGCAGCACGAAAATCTCGGCCCAGATCGTGTCGTCGTCGAACACCCCGGTCGCATCGCCGCCGGCATCCGCCGTGAGGAGGCAGATGTCGGCCACGGCCTGCTCGTCGCCCGGGCGGAACGGTCGGATGTGCGGCATCCGCAGAGTCTAGGCGGGCACGTGCGCGGTGCTCTGCTCGTGCGCCCCGCCCGGCGCGGTCGCATCGAGGATGCGCTCCGCGCGCGTGTAGATGTTCATGGACGGGCCGCGCAGGAAGCCGACGAGGGTCAGGCCCGACGATGCGGCGAGCTCGACCGCGAGCGAGGACGGCGCAGAGACCGCGGCGAGCACGGGAATGCCGGCCATCACCGCCTTCTGGACGAGTTCGAAGCTCGCCCGACCCGACACCTGCAGCACGACGCCGCGCAGCGGGAGTCGGTCGTTCAGGAGTGCCCAGCCGATCACCTTGTCGACGGCGTTGTGGCGCCCGACGTCCTCACGGAGCACGAGCAGCTCGCCGGTCGACGCGTCGAACAGCGCGGCCGCGTGCAGCCCCCCGGTCTTGTCGAACACGGCCTGCTGCGCGCGCAAGGCGTCGGGGAAGCCGGCGAGGGTCGCGGCATCCACGTGGACGTCGTCGACCGCGACGTCGTAGGCCGATACGGTCTCGACGGCGTCGATCGATGCCTTGCCGCACAGACCGCAGGAGCTGGTCGTGTAGAACGCCCGGGCGATGTCGGGATCCGGTGGACGGACGCCCGGTGCCAGGGTCACATCCAGGACGTTGTAAGTGTTGCCGTCCGATGGCGCTCCGATGGAGATGCTCTGGATCGGGCCGCCCGTGCCGGGTCCGCCGCAGTGGATCGCCGAGCGGAACTGGTCACCGCGGGAGACCACGCCCTCCGACACGAGGAATCCGGCCGCGAGTTCGACGTCGTGCCCCGGTGTGCGCATGGTCACGGCGAGCGGGGTTCCGGCCACGCGGATCTCGAGCGGTTCCTCGACGGCGAGCGTGTCGGAGCGGCGAACGGCATCGCCGCCCACCGTGAGCTTGGTCACGGGGCGACGCACGGTGATCCGGCCCATGGGGTCAGCCTACGCGCGGTGCGGGATGCGGGCTCGGCGGCGTCGAGCTCAGAACGGAGGAGCATCACCCATCACGCGCGCTGTCCGGACCAGCACCCTTCGCTCGGGTTCGACGACGTATCGTCGCCCCGTCGGCGAGATCCACTCGAGCGCGCCATAGCTGTCGGCGACGTCGCGCACCGTCCACCCGCCGTGGTGCTTGACGATGTGGTGTCCCTTGCAGAGCGGATTCAGATTCTCGAGTCTCGTCTCTCCCCCGTCCTGCCAGGCGACCCGATGATCGATCTCGCATCGCGAAGCCGGGACGCCGCACCCCGGACTCATGCACCGATCGGCTCGCCACCGCACCAGGCGGCGCAGACCCGGCGGCGGCCGATACAGGTCGCGACCGACGGAGAGCACCATCCCGGTCTCCGGATGCGTGAGCACCCGCATCCATCCCTCCGCTTCACCCGCGAGCTCTCGTGCACGCTCGATCGGGATCGGGCCGACGCCCTCCACCGTGGCAGATCCGGCGCCGGCACCGGCGAGTCCCGCGCCGAGCAGCGCGAGCACCGGCACGGTCACTGCGACCGTCGCCCGGATGCCGCGCGCGTTTTCGGGGTGCGACTCAGTGTCGCCCTCGATGAGCAGGTCAGCGACCACATCGGAACGGATCTGATCGAGCGTCCGCATCTCGTCATCGTGACCGAGGAGAACCTTCGCGATCCGCGTCGCACGATCCCAGATCGCCTGCGCCTCGACGGAGGGCATCATCGCCATGACCCACGTCATCCCGTCGTGATCGGGCTG
>JAESFR010000234.1_pt1 | contig 22528 bp, 21 predicted proteins | sample 9266191 | NCBI WGS metagenome assembly JAESFR01 (sample SAMN14503063, study PRJNA617104) | algae metagenome | isolation source: Pleurocapsa minor HA4230-MV1 and co-occurring heterotrophs from cement on... | place: USA: Nuuanu Pali Lookout, Hawaii | collected 2009-07-20
CGAGAGGACCGGGTTGGACGAACCTCTGGTGTGTCAGTTGTTCCGCCAGGAGCACCGCTGATTAGCTACGTTCGGGATGGATAACCGCTGAAAGCATCTAAGCGGGAAGCCGGCCTCAAGATGAGACTTCCATGCCTTCGGGCGAGAGGCTCCCAGCCAGACTACTGGGTTGATAGGCCAGATGTGGAAGTGCAGTAATGCATGCAGCTGACTGGTACTAATAAGCCGATGACTTGATAACACTTTCGTTTGCGAGGTGTTCGCGTCCACTGAGTGGTTCTCGATGTACGGTCGGGAACCGCATGACAATGACTTTTGTTGTGCAGACTGAAACATCAATAGTGTTTCGGCGGCCATAGCGAGAGGGAAACGCCCGGTCCCATTCCGAACCCGGAAGCTAAGCCTCTCAGCGCCGATGGTACTGCAGGGGCGACCCTGTGGGAGAGTAGGACACCGCCGGACTTCTTTCGAGAAATGGCCACCCAGTGCTGGGTGGCCATTTCGCGTTAACGCAGAAGAGTTCGTCGCAACGACGGCCGCCGCGAGGATATCGCAGGGAGAACACCATGGCAGAGGAACGCCGGGACCGGTCGCATGATCGACGGAAGCCTCCCGCCGCGAGCGGGAACCGTCGCGATGCGAACCCGCGCAGAGGCCGGCCGGGGGAGGATCGGGCGAGCGCTGATCGCGGCGCGGGCGCGCGTCGCTCGAGTGACCGTCTGCCGACGGAGCGAGGCAGCGGCCGATCGAGCTCTCGCGGAGCGTCGAGCGACCGTGACAGTCGCACTCGGAGCCGCCCACCTCAGGACGTCCGGATCCCCGACCCCGAGCTGCCCGACGACATCACCGCGAAATCGCTCGAGCCGGCGGCGCGCAATCAGCTCAAGACCCTCAGCAAGGAGAACGCCGAGGCCGTCGCGCGACACCTCGCGATGGCCGCGCGCTTGATCGATGAGGAACCGGCGCGCGCGCATGAGCATGCCCTGGCAGCCACGCGTCGCGCGGGGCGGGTGGCGGTGGTGCGCGAGACGGCCGCGATCACCGCGTATGCAACGGGCGACTTCGCGCTGGCTCTCCGAGAACTGCGCACCTACCGGCGGATCTCAGGGCGTGATGACCAGATCGCTCTGATGGTCGACTCCGAACGCGGAGTGGGTCGGCCCGATCGCGCCCTCGAGGTCGGTCGAAGCGTCGACCGGGCGGCGCTCGCTCCCGACGTGCGGGTTCAGCTCGCGATCGCCATGTCAGGCGCTCGTCTGGATCTGGGGGAGACGGAGCGGGCACTTCAGGAACTCGACATCCCCGAGCTGGATCCCGATCGCGCATTCGCGTGGAGTCCTGATCTCTTCGCCGCACGAGCCGTCGTGCTCGACGAACTCGGCAGGCATGAGGAGGCAGCACTATGGCGCCGTCGGGCGGAGGTCGCGGCAGACGCGCTTTCGGCCGCACGCGGCGACGCCGCGTGGGAGACGGTCGTGGTCGAGGAGATCGTGGACGATTCCGACGCGGCAGGAGGGGTACCCGAGCCGCCCGCGGAAGCCATCGCCCCGGCCGCTGCGCCCGAGGACCGCTGATGGCGCTGTTCGGCCGCCGCGACCCTGGTGCCTCGCCGCTCGACGGTGTGGACGTGGTGCTCGCCGACCTCGACGGCGTGGTCTACGCAGGATCAGGACCTCTTCCGTACGCCGTCGAGGCGCTCCGGCATGCCGCCGACGGCCGGCGCCTGGGGTACATCACGAACAACGCCTCGCGAACCGACGCGGCCGTCGCAGAGCACCTGACCGCGCTCGGGCTTCCCACCGCGCCTGAGGAGGTCGTCACCAGTCCCCAAGCAGCGATGCGTCTGCTTGCCACCAGGGTGCGGGCCGGCGCGCGCATCCTCGTGGTCGGTGGAGAGGGACTGGTGCGTGAGGTCGAGAAGGCGGGCTTCGTGGTGACCCGGAGCGCGGAGGACGATCCGGCCGCCGTGGTGCAGGGCTTCGCCCCGGAAGTCGGCTGGATGCAGCTTGCCGAAGCGGCGTATGCGCTCAAGCGTCCGGAGGACGACGGGGGCATCCCGTGGATCGCCACGAACACCGATTGGACGATTCCTCAGGCGCGAGGAGTCGCACCGGGGAACGGCACGCTCGTCTCCGCCGTGCATACCGCCGTCGGGCGGCTGGCGACGGTTGCCGGCAAGCCGGAGACCCCCATTTTCGAGGAGGCCGTCACCCGATTCGGTGCCCGGAGTCCGCTGTTCCTCGGCGACCGGCTCGACACCGACATCCTCGGGGCCAATCGGGCCGGAATCGCCTCCGCCCTCGTGCTCACGGGGATCGACCGCCCGAAGCAGGTCCTCGCTGCCCCGCCGACGTCGCGGCCCACGTTCCTGCTGTCGGACCTGCGGGAGCTCCACGAGCCCTACCCGAAGGCGCGGGTCGACGGTGACACGGTGACCGTCGGCCGCGCCCGGGTGCGAATCGACGGCGCTGACGTCCTCATCGAGTCCGACGGTGATCGCCCGATCGACCTCCTCCGGGCGGGAGCGGCAGCCATCTGGAACACGGGCCGCGCGATTTTCGGGTTCCGGGTGCCCGAGCGGCTCTACGCCGACCCGTTCCACCGGCCCTGACGGACGGGGTGCCGTGTGGGCGACACCCCGCCCGCGCTTACTCGGCGATGCGCGCCGGCTCCCGGCGGCGCCGCGGGACGATGCGCAGCACGGCGGTGCCGGCGGCGATGAGCGCGAACGCCGCCAGTCCCAGCCACAGCGAATCGAAGCCTGTGGCAGCGAGTACTCCGGCTCCCGCGCCGGCTCCTGCTGAGGAGAGTGCGTCGTTGTACATGATTCCCCCTTTCTCTCACCACGCGCGACGACGCCGGGTCAGCGCGTCGAGGTAAGCCTTGGTGTGCACGAACTGCAGGAACACGTCCAGGACGAGTTCGTACATGAACGCAGCGGGCAGCATGTACCGCCACCCGCGATCGCGAACGGTGACCACCCGTTCGACGATGAAGATGGCGGTCACTGCCAGCCAGAACGGCTGCAGGCCCAGACGGCCGGTCGCGACGGCGAAGACGATGGTCGCGAGGTACAGATACGTCACGAGACATCCGGCCATCGTCATCAGCTGGCGTCCCCAGTACGGCCACGTGATCCGGGTGAGCCCGTACTGCACGCAGTTCTCCACCGCTCCCCGCTTCCACCGCAGCCGCTGCTGCCAGAGCTCGCGCCAGGTGGGCATCACCTCGGTGACGAGCGTGCAGCGGTCGGGACTGAGCACGTCGTAGCCGAGGTGACGGATGGCGAAGGTGAGCTCGTTGTCTTCGGTGAGCACGGTGGTGTCGTAAACGCCGCCGCGGCCGTCTCCCTGCGGGATCCGTCCCTCGCGGCGGGCACGACTGATCTCGCGCAGGACGGCGACGCGGAGGACGGCAGCGGTACCCGTCACCACGAGGCATCTTCCGCTCAGGCGCCGGACATCTCGGCCGTAACGGGCGTACTCGTTCCGCTGCAGGTGCCCGACGAATCCTCCGCCCTCCCCGCCTCGGAAGACGCCCCCCACAGCGCCGATGACGGGCGTGCACAGCTCCTGTCTCGCCGATTCGATGAAGGCGGGATCGAGAGCGGAATCGGCATCCTGGATGAGGATGAGATCGTCGTCGTCGAGCTCCGGGAGGAGAGCGGTCAGAACCTGGTTGAGCGCGCCCGCCTTCTTCGCCGCGTTGCCCGTCGTCGTCCAGACGTCGACGTCGAGGCTCGCGGCCACCTCGGCGGTGGCGTCGGTGCAGTTGTCGGGGACGACCACGATGAGGTCCGGTGGCTGCGTCTGGCGGCGGAGCCCGTCGATGGCAGCGCCGATACCCGCTTCCTCGTTATGGGCAGGAATGACCGCCACCAGCATGGGAACCCCTTTCGACGCCCGAGAAGTCGAACCCGGATGCCGGGAGGAGCGGCGGGTGGATCCCCGTGCTGCGGGGGTGATGTCTGGGGTAGGCGAGGACCGGCCATCGGGTGGGCGGAGCAGTAGGGGGTGATCGCAGGGTGAGAAGCGGGTGAGGGAGGGTGCAGATGGCTCGCGGGGATTCCGGGCGCAGTTCCTGTTTCCGACGGGACGAGAGGCAGCACATTCTGCGCCCGGAAGGCGTGACGAGAATGCCCCGTCAGACGGCGGTGCCCGTCGCGGGGGAGCCGCGGCGAGACTCAGGCGGCGAGCACGCCGAGCGAACGGGCGCGCTCGAGCGCTCCCGCTCGCGTGGATGCGCCGAGCTTGCGGTAGATGCTGCGCATCTGCGTCTTGACGGTGTTCACCGACACGTGCAGGGCGAGCGCGACGGTGCGCGGGCTTTCCCCCGCGGCGAGTCGCGCGAGCACCACGCGCTCCCGAGCGCTCAGCACCGATGCGACGCCGGCACCGTCGACGGCACCGTCGCGGGTGGCGATCGACGCGGCCACCTGGACGACCATGTCTCGTTCGCCGACGCTGAGATCGCGCGCGCCTGCGCGGTCGAGCAGTCGCTCAAGGGCCGATGGAGGGATGTCTCGGAACACTCGGCGTGCACCCGAGGACGCGGCCTCTCGCAGAACCATTCCGAAGGAGACGTCTGCCGACCGGAGATCGCCGAGAGCGTCGTGGGCGGCGGCGTCGACGGCTGCGACGGAGAGCAGCGACCGGATCGGGTGATCCTCTTCGGCGAGGCACTGGCGGGTCTCGGACAGGGCACGCTCATGGTCGCCCACCATGAGCGCCGCGCGCGCCCGGAGCCCTCCTGTGCACACGACGTGGTGATCATCGCGCCGGTCGCCCAGGGCGAAGTTCGCCCGGGCGAGGTCACCGACCGCGAGAAGTGCTTCGATGCGGTCGCCACGATGCAGCAGAGCGAGCAGGCCGAACCCTCGCGTGCTGCGTTCGATCACGCGCATCCGTCGAACCGCTTCCACACGGGCGTCCACGTCTCCGGTCTCCTCCGCGAGCAGAACGCGGAGGTGGTGCGCGAAGAACTCGAGCTCCGAACCTTCCACGTCGGCGCTCAGCCGTCGGAGGATCGACCGGTCAGCGGAGAGTGATCCTCGTTCGGCGGACACGAGGAGCTCGGCGATCGTCAGGGGCGCGGTCCACAGCCCGTCGCTGATGCGATCGGCGACCGCCCGGGTGCGTCGGATGGCGTGGTCGGCCGCCGACAGAGAGCCCGCCAAGACTTCGATGATGGCAAGGAACCCCCACGCCTCCACGCTCTTCCGGGCGGTGAGGCGGCTCTCGCCGGCGACCAGACCCCGTTCGAGGTCGACGCGCGCCGCGGCGAGGTCGCCGAGGAGGGTTCGGATCGTGCCTCGTCGGACGAGTGCGGGCGCGGTGAGGTCGAGTCGATCGCGGATGTCGATCCCCGGCGATTGGAGGATGCCCAGAGCGCGCGTGACGTGGTCGAGGGCAGCGACCATGTCGCCGCGCGATCGCTCGGACAGGCAGCGCAGGAGCGCCGCGGCGGCGCGGGCGCGCGGCGGAGTGTCGGGTGCGGCGTCGATGAGCGACTCGGCTGCCTCGAGGTACGGAAGAGCAGTCCACGCCCCCGCGGCGCCCTCCCACCGATACGTCGCCGCCATCGCGAGAAGGAGGGCGGGGTCGTCGCTCCACGCGTCGGCGGGGTGGGAGAGCACCCATTCACGGAGCGAAGAATCGCCCTGTTGCAGCGCGAACTGCCAGCTGTCTTCTCCCTGACGGACGAGGTGGGCGTCTCGGGGCACATGTGACGTCGGGTCGTGGACCGTCACGGCTGCGGGTTCCTTTCGTCACCATCGTCCTCACCGGCACGAGGGCCCACTCTCGCTGTGGCCGGCGCGGCAGATGGATGCAGATGAATCTTATTCGGAGCCGTCGACGCGATGGATGGGAACTAGCCTGGGAATGTGCGCACAGAACACACCGGTGTACCCGGCGAGGGGGACGACAGCCTGCTCTCGGCGCTCGAGGTCATCGAGAACCAACCGCTCGCCGAGCGGGCCGAGGCGTTCGCGGCGATCCACGACGATCTCGCCCGGCGCCTCGAGGGCGGCTCGTCTCCGGGAGGCGCACCGTCGGCGTGACCGAGCGGCTGGATGCCGCACTCGCCGCGAGGGGCCTCGCGCGATCCCGGACGCACGCTGCGTCCCTCATCGCCGGAGGCGTCGTGAAGGTCGACGGCGTCGAGGTGCGAAAGCCCGCCACCCGGGTGAGGCCGGACGCCGACATCCACATCGCCGCCACCGACCACTACGTCAGTCGAGCCGCGCACAAACTCATCGCTGCGCTCGACGCTTTCGATGTGCCCGTGGCGGGACGGGCGGCGCTCGACATGGGAGCATCGACGGGCGGCTTCACCCAGGTCCTGCGCGAGCGGGGAGCGGATCCCGTGCTCGCCGTCGACGTCGGCCACGGGCAGCTCGACCCGCTGCTTGCGACAGACCCGCATGTCATCGCGGTAGAGGGTCTGAACGTCCGTCATCTCTCTCCCTCCCTCGTCGCGAACATCCTTCCGGGCGACCGTCCGCTCTCGGTGATCACGGGTGACCTCTCCTTCATCTCCCTGGTCCTCGTCCTTCCCGCCGTCGCTTCGATCGCCGCCCTCGGTACGGACATCGTCCTGCTGGTCAAACCCCAGTTCGAGGTCGGTCGAAGCGGCGTGAAGGAGGGCCTGGTCACCGACCCCGCGGCCCGCGCCGACGCGGTGGCTGCGGTCCTCTGGGCCGGCTGGGACCTCGGGCTCGGCACCCGCGGAGTGATCGCTTCGCCGCTTCGGGGAACCCGGGGGAACGCGGAGTTCCTCGTCCACCTGAAGCCGGCCGGCGGTGACAATCCGTCAGAATGGCTCGGTACGGTGAATCAGGTGGCAGGGGAGACATGACCGACGCGGTGCGGAACATCCTGGTCGTCGCCCACGCGCACCGTTCCGAGACGGTGGATGCCGCCGTGCGGGTGATCACGGCGTTGAGCGCCGCAGGCGCGCGGCCCCTGCTTCCCGCCGACGACGAAACCGAGACACAGGTGCTCACCGACCGAGTGCTTCAGGCACGGGGCGGCGGGCACCAGGCGACGATCGGCATGCTCGGAGTGGACGTCCCCGTCGACGACGTCGAACTCGCGATCGTCCTGGGTGGCGACGGCACGATTTTGCGCGCAGCGGAGCTGGTGCGCGACGGACGCGCGCCGGTTCTCGGCATCAATATGGGCCACGTGGGATTCCTCGCTGAGATCGAGCCCGACGACATGGATGCAGCGGTCCGCATGGTGATCGACCGGGACTACGACGTCGAGGAGCGGCTCGCGCTGGCGGTGCGGGTGAAGGATGCCACGGGCGCCGTCCTCTACGAGACCTGGGCGCTCAACGAGGCGACCGTGGAGAAGGCCAGCCGCCAGCGGATGCTCGAAGTCGTGATCGAGGTGGACGGCCGGCCGCTGTCGAGCTTCGGTTGTGACGGCGTCGTGGTGTCCACCCCCACCGGGTCGACCGCCTACAACTTCTCCGCCGGCGGACCTGTCATCTGGCCGACCGTGCAGGCCATCGCCGTGGTGCCGTTGTCGGCGCATGCGCTTTTCGCCAAGCCGCTGGTCGTCGGACCCGAGCATGCGGTCGCGATCGAAGTGCTCGAGCGCACCGGCGATACCGGAATCCTCTGGTGCGACGGCCGGCGTTCCCACGACCTGCCGCCAGGTGCGCGGGTCGTGGTGCGCCGATCGGCGCATCCGGTTCGACTGGCGCGACTGCATCCCGCCGCGTTCACGGACCGTCTGGTGCGGAAGTTCCGTCTCCCGGTGGAGGGATGGCGCGGCCCGACCACCGCACCGGGCCGCGAGGCCCAGTCGTGATCGAGGAGATCCGGCTTCGCGGCCTGGGCGTGATCGACGAGGCGACTCTGCCCCTCGGCCCGGGTTTCACCGCCATCACGGGCGAGACCGGCGCGGGGAAGACGATGGTGGTCACCGGGCTCGGTTTGCTGCTCGGTCAGCGTGCCGACGCGGGAGTCGTCCGCCGGGGAAGCGCCCAGGCGTCGGTGGACGGCGTCTGGACCGTTCCCGCCGAAGGCGCCGTCAGTGATCGAGTGGCCGAGGCGGGTGGTGACGTCGAACCGATCGGCGACGGACGCGCCGAGCTCTTCCTCGGCCGCACCGTCACGAGCGAAGGACGCAGCCGCGCAAGTGTCGGCGGCCGATCGGCTCCAGCGGGTGTGCTGAGCGACCTCGCCGATCACCTCGTGGTGGTCCACGGGCAGTCCGATCAGCTTCGGCTGCGTTCCGCCGCGGCGCAGCGCGATGCGCTGGACCGGTTCGGGGGAGCGGCGGTGCAGGATGCCCTGGCGTCCTACCGCGATGCGTTCCACCGCTGGCGCAGCATCGACGAGGAGCTGACAGGGCTCATCGCCGATCGCGACCTCCGTGCCCGGGAAGCGGATGACCTGCGAGAAGCCCTGGCCGACCTGGAGCAGGTCGCGCCGCAGCCGGGCGAGGACCGCGTCCTCGCTGAGCGGGCGGAGCGGCTCGCCAACGCCGAGCAGCTTCGGGCCGCCGCTGCGCTCGCGCACGACGCCCTTTCGTCCGAGAGCGATGCGCCGGATGCGGTGTCGCTGCTGGCGGAGGCGCGGCACGCACTCGAGCGCGCCGACGACCCGGCGCTGCAGGCGCACGCCGGCGAGCTCGCCGATCTCGGATATCGCGTCGTCGACGCCGCCGCAGCGCTCGCCGGGTTCCTCGCCGACCTCGACGAGACCGGACCGCACGAGCTCGATCAGGTCGAGCAGCGACGCGCGGCGCTCGCCGGCCTGGTGCGTCGGCACGGGTCGCTCGATGACGCGGTGGCGTTCCTGGAGACCGGGTCGACGCGCCTTGCCGAGCTCGATGACGACGGCGACCGGATCGAACGACTGACCGACCAGCAGGCGGCGGCCGAGCGCCTGCTCGATGAGAGGGCAGCCGCTCTTACCGCGGCCCGCGAAGAGGCGGCCCGACGGCTCTCGACCGCAGTGACGGCGGAGGTGCGGGCCCTCGCGATGCCCGACGCCGCGGTCACGGTGACGGTGGCACCGGCAGCCGGCACCGCGATGGGCCGCGACGAGGTCGCGTTCCTCCTCGCCCCGCACCCCGGCGCGGAGCCGCGTCCCGTCGCCCGCGGAGCATCCGGCGGGGAGCTCAGCCGCGTGATGCTGGCGATCGAGGTGGTCATCGCCGCGAGCGAGCCCGTTCCCACCTTCGTCTTCGACGAGGTGGACGCCGGCATCGGCGGGGCAGCGGCGATCGAGGTCGGGCGGCGCCTCGCACAGCTGGCGGAGTCCGCGCAGGTGATCGCGGTCACTCATCTCGCTCAGGTCGCGGCGTTCGCATCCAACCACCTCACGGTCGAGAAGGCCAGCGACGGGTCGGTCACCGCCTCCAGTGTGCGGCGGCTCGCCGGCCGGGATCGAGAGGCCGAGATGGCGCGGTTGCTGTCGGGGATGCCCGATTCCGACGCTGCTCTCACCCACGCACGCGAACTGCTCGACATCGGAACCGCCGCGACAGCGGTCGCGGCGCCGGCTGATAGGATAAAAGCCCGTGATGCAGACTCCTGACGCGGGACCCGACGACACCACCAGACACATCTTCGTGACGGGCGGTGTCGTCTCCTCGTTGGGCAAGGGATTGACCGCCGCGAGCCTCGGCAACCTGCTCACGGCTCGGGGGCTGCGGGTGGTCATGCAGAAGCTCGACCCGTATCTCAACGTCGACCCGGGGACGATGAACCCCTTCCAGCACGGTGAGGTCTTCGTCACGGATGACGGCGCCGAGACCGATCTCGATATCGGCCACTACGAACGCTTCCTCGACATCGACCTGAGCCAAGCCGCCAACGTCACGACCGGACAGATCTACTCTCAGGTCATCGCCCGCGAGCGCCGGGGGGAGTACCTCGGCGACACCGTCCAGGTGATCCCTCACATCACCGACGAGATCAAGCGCCGCATGCGCTTGCAGGCGAGCGAAGATCCGCGTCCCGACGTCATCATCACCGAGATCGGCGGCACGGTCGGCGACATCGAATCGCAGCCCTTCATCGAGTCCGCGCGTCAGATTCGACACGAACTCGGTCGGCGGAACGTCTTCTTCGTCCACGTGTCGCTCGTGCCGTTCATGGGGGCCTCGGGTGAGCAGAAGACGAAGCCCACCCAGCACTCGGTCGCCGCCCTCCGCTCGATCGGAATCCAGCCCGACGCGCTGGTGCTGCGCAGCGACCGTCCGGTCACCGAGGGCAACAAGCGGAAGATCGCGCTGATGTGCGACGTCGACGAGGACGCCGTCGTCAACGCCGTCGATGTGCCGAGCATCTACGACATCCCCTCGATGCTTCACGAGCAGGGCCTCGACGCCTACATCGTGCGTGCCCTGGGGCTGGAGACCGCCTCCGATGTCGACTGGTCGCGCTGGGAGCGGGTGCTGCAGGCCGTCCACAATCCCAAGCACGAGGTCACCATCGGATTGGTGGGGAAGTACATCGACCTTCCCGACGCCTACCTCAGCGTGACCGAGGCCTTGAAGGCCGGTGGATTCGCCCATGAGACGCACGTGACCATCCGGTGGATCCCCTCCGACGACTGCCGCACACCCGAGGGAGCGGCGAAGGCGCTCGGCGACCTCGACGGCATCGTGGTTCCCGGCGGGTTCGGTATCCGCGGAATCGAGGGCAAGCTCGGAGCGCTCCGATTCGCTCGTGAGCAGGGGATCCCGACACTCGGGCTCTGCCTCGGCCTGCAGTGCATGGTGATCGAATACGCCCGGAACATGGCGGGGCTCGCCGAAGCGTCCTCGAGCGAATTCGATCCCGACACCCCCTTCCCGGTGATCGCGACGATGGCGGAGCAGGTCGACATCCTCGACCGGGGCGACCTCGGCGGCACCATGCGCCTCGGTCTGTACCCGGCGCAGCTCGCCGAAGGTTCGGTCGCCGCCGAGGTCTACGATGCCGACCGGGTGCTCGAGCGCCACCGCCACCGCTACGAGGTGAACAACGCCTACCGTGAGCAGCTCGCCGAGGCGGGCCTGCTGTTCTCAGGACTCTCGCCGGATCGGAACCTCGTCGAGTACGTCGAGCTCCCGCGCGACGTGCACCCGTACTACATCGCCACGCAGGCCCATCCCGAGCTCCGGTCCCGGCCGACTGCGCCGCATCCGCTCTTCCGCGGTCTCGTCGGCGCCGCCTTGGAGCGTCACCGCGCAAGCGAGCTGTTCGACGTCGACAATGGCTGAGCAGCAGGAGAGCGCCGAACGCGCCGAGAACCTCCGCGACGACCCGGTGGTGCCCGAGGTGGTCGAGGCGCAGCGCGTCTACCACGGCAGGGTCTGGGACGTTCAACGGGATGTCGTGGCGTACGGCGTAGGGGAGATCGTGCGGGAGTACGTCGTGCACCCGGGCGCCGCAGCGGTGGTCGCACTCGACGAGGACGACCGGATGGTGTTGATCCAGCAGTACCGTCATCCCATCCGTCATCGGGACTGGGAAATCCCGGCCGGGCTCCTCGACGTCGAGGGAGAGCCGCCCCTCGTCACCGCCCAGCGGGAGCTCGCCGAGGAGGTGGACCTGACCGCCGGGCGATGGACGCCGTTGGTCAGCGTCTTCAGCACCCCGGGCGGCAACGACGAGGTCATCCATCTCTTCCTGGCGCGTGACCTCGCACCGGCGGAGGAGACCCACCCGCGGGCGGAGGAGGAGGCCGACATCCGCGTGGTGTGGTCGTCCCTTCCCGACGTGGTGGACGGCGTCCTCGCCGGACGCCTTCGCAACGGCATCCTCGCGATCGGCGTCCTCGCCGCCGCCGAGCATCTCCGCCGGGAACGCGCGGACGGCTGACCCCGTGGCGTGGGGCACCGGAGGGCTCTCGCGATGAGGATCGACCGCGCCGTAGACGGCTATCTCCGCCACGTCGTCGTCGAGCGTGGGCTGTCGGACCACACGGCGGCGGCGTACCGGCGTGACCTCGCCGTGTACCAGGAATGGCTCACGGCTCGCGGTATCGACGACATGACGGCGGTGACCCCCGAGGTGGTGGCGGCGTTCGCGGCCGACCGCGCCCGCGCCGATCCGCCTCCGGCCCCGTCGAGCCTCGCGCGGCTGCAGTCCTCCGTGCGCGGGCTCCACCGCTATCTCGTGCGGGAGGGCCTCCAGCACAGCGACCCGACAGGAGCGCTCCGGCCCCCCGCGTCGCCGAGGCGGCTGCCGAAGGCGTTGACGCTGGCTCAGGTCGAGAGCCTCCTGGATGCCGCGGGGCCGGCGCCGGGCACGAGCGTGCCGGCCGACGAGATCGCCCTCCGCGACCGTGCGCTCCTGGAACTGCTGTACGCCACCGGCGCCCGGGTGTCTGAGGCGGTGCACCTCGACGTCGACGACGTGGGCGAGGGCGAGGTGCTCCGGGTCCGGGGCAAGGGGGACAAGGAGAGGATCATCCCCATCGGCTCGTACGCCCGCCTGGCTGTCGCGGCCTACCTCACCCGCGCGCGCCCCGAACTGTCGCGCCGGGGTCGCTCGACCCCCCGGCTCTTCCTCGGCGCTCGAGGGGCGCCGCTCTCGCGCCAGAGCGCGTGGCTCATCATCCAGGGCGCCGCCGATCGGGCGAAGCTCAGCTCCCATGTGTCGCCGCACACCCTGCGCCACTCCTTCGCCACGCACCTGCTGCAAGGCGGCGCCGACGTCCGCGTGGTGCAGGAGCTCCTCGGTCACGCCTCGGTCGCGACCACTCAGATCTACACCCACGTCACCGTCGACGCCCTCCGCGACGTCTACGCCACCAGCCATCCGCGCGCCCGCTGACGCGGGCTCCGTCGTCGCCGGCAGACAGTGCGCCTCCCGGGGCGGACCGAGCGCATCGCTAGAATCGACCGGACGCATCGGAAGTCAGGAGAGTCGTGGCCGGGAGCACGCGGAGCGCGAAGAAGACCGCAGAGGGCGACGTCCTCATCGGTCCCACCGGTCGACCGTATCGAGGGTTCCCCACTCCGCCCCCGCTCGACGGCCACGGGCCGGCGCGCATCATCGCCCTGTGCAATCAGAAGGGCGGTGTCGGAAAGACCACCACCACGATCAACCTCGCTGCCGCGCTCGCCGGCTACGGCCGCCGCGTGCTCGCCGTCGACTTCGATCCCCAGGGTGCGCTGTCGGCGGGCCTGGGCATCCAGACCCACGACATCCCGACGGTCTACGACCTGCTGCTGGACACCAAACGCGATCCGCACGAAGTCATCGTCGCCACGCGGGTGCAGAACCTCGATGTGATCCCGGCGAACATCGACCTGTCGGCCGCCGAAGTGCACTTGGTCAACGAAGTCGCTCGCGAGACCACCTTGGCCCGGGTGCTCCGGAAGGTCTCGTCGGATTACGACGTCATCCTGGTCGACTGCCAGCCGTCGCTGGGCCTCCTCACCGTCAACGCCCTGACGGCCAGTCACGGGGTCCTCATCCCGCTCGAGTGCGAGTTCTTCGCGCTCCGCGGTGTCGCCCTCCTCATCGAGACGATCGACAAGGTGCGCGACCGGCTGAACCCGACGATCGCCCTCGACGGAGTCCTCGCGACGATGTACGACGCGCGCACCCTGCACTCGCGAGAGGTGCTCGAGCGGGTCGTCGAGGCGTTCGGCGACGACGTTCTGGAGACCGTCATCGGGCGCACCGTGAAGTTCCCCGACGCCTCGGTGTCGGGGATGCCGATCACCGAGTTCGCGCCCGAGCACGCCGCGGCGCAGGCCTACCTGCGTCTCGCGCGGGAGCTGGTCGCGCGTGGCGCCGTCGCGTGAGGCGGCGTCACCGGGAGAGCCCGCCGGCTTCCGCGTCTCTCTCAGCGTCTTCGACGGTCCCTTCGACCTTCTCCTCACCCTGATCTCGCAGCGCGAACTCGACATCACGGAGGTGTCGCTCAGCGCCGTCACCGACGAGTTCATCTCCTATCTGCGGGGTCTGGGTGCAGAGCATGAGCTCGACGAGGCCTCGGAGTTCCTCGTCGTCGCCGCGACGCTGCTCGACATGAAGGTGGCGGGTCTTCTGCCGCAGGGCGAACTGGTGGACGCCGAGTCGGTGGCGCTCCTGGAGGCACGCGACCTTCTGTTCGCCCGCCTCCTGCAGTACCGCGCATTCAAGGAGGTGTCCGGGTGGTTCGCCGAGCGCCTGCAGCGGGAGGACCGGCGACATGCTCGGGCGGTCCGTCTCGACGAGAAGTACCGCGCTGCCGCGCCGGAATTGATCTGGACGCTGTCGCCGGCCGACTTCGCGGCGCTCGCCCTGCTGGCTTTCGCGCCGAAAGAGATCCCCCAGGTGCGACTGGATCACCTTCACGCACCGTTGATCAGCATCCGCGAGCAGGCGGCCGTCGTGGTGTCGCTGCTGCGGACTGCGGGTGCGCTGTCGTTTCGCGATCTCATCGCAGGGGTCGATCAAGCGGGCGTCGTCGTCGCCCGCTTCCTCGCGGTTCTCGAGCTCTACCGTCACACGGCGTTGTCCTTCGAGCAGCTGGAGCCGCTCGGTGAACTGACGCTTCGCTGGACCGCCGACCGGTGGAGCGACGAGAGCCTCGCCACGTTGGGAGCCGACTATGACCGATGACACCGCCGCGGCGAGCACTGCCATGGCGAGCACTGCCGAGACGGGGCCCGCGGAGACGGGTACTGCCTCCGTCGCTCGACGACTCGAGGCGATCCTCATGGTTGTGGAAGAGCCGCAGAGTCTCGTCAGCCTCGCCACCGCCGTCGGCGCCCCCATCCCGGCCGTGCGTCAGGCGGTCGAGGGGCTCGTCGCCGACTACGACGGCGCCGCCGGCGGTCCTCGCCGCGGGTTCGAGCTCCGGGAGGTCGGCGGCGGGTGGCGACTGTACGTCCGGGCCGAGCACGACGACCTGGTCAGCGAGTTCGTGGGTGGGCAGGCACCCGCCAGGTTGTCGCAGGCGGCACTGGAGACCCTCGCCGTCATCGCCTACAAACAGCCCGTCAGCCGGAGTCAGGTGGCGGCGATCCGGGCGGTGAACGTCGATTCCGTGGTGCGTACGCTCGTCGCGCGCGGCCTCATCACCGAGGCTTTCACCGACCCCGAGACCGGTGCCATCCACTACGAGACCACCGACGCCCTGCTGGTGAATCTCGGCATCAACTCCCTCGACGAGCTGCCACCGATCTCGCCTCTCCTCGATGACGGCGCCGACGGATTCGAGGACATGAGATGACCAGCGAGACGACCGATCCGCCGGAGGGAGGCGTGCGTCTGCAGAAGGCGCTCGCCGGTGCGGGCGTCGCCTCGCGTCGGGTGGCCGAGCAGATGATCGTCGCCGGGCGGGTGCGCGTGAACGGGCACCCGGTCACCGAACTGGGCTCGCGGATCGATCCGGAACGCGACCTCGTCGATGTCGACGGTGTGGCGATACAGCTCGACCAGTCCAAGCGCTACGTCATGCTCAACAAACCCCGGGGCGTCGTCAGCTCCATGAAGGATGAGCGCGGCCGACCCGACCTCCGCTCCTTCGCCGCGCAGTGGCAGGAGCGCCTCTACAACGTCGGGCGGCTGGACGCCGACACCAGCGGCCTGCTCGTCCTGACCAACGACGGCGCTCTCGCCCACGTCCTCGCGCACCCGTCCTTCGGGGTCACGAAGGTGTATGTCGCGAAAGTCGACGGTCGGGTCACCGCGCAGACGATCGCGCGGCTCACTCGCGGCGTCGACCTCGACGACGGGCCCATCGCCGCCGACCGCGCGCGGCTGCTGTCGGCTTCACCGGACGAGCGGGAATCGCTCGTGGAGCTCACCCTGCACTCGGGGCGCAACCGGATCGTCCGCCGGATGATGGCGGAGGTGGGTCATCCGGTCGTCGAGCTCGTCCGGCGGCAGTTCGGACCGCTCCACCTCGGCACCCTCGCCGTCGGCCACGCACGGGAGTTGACTACAGTGGAACGCGGTGCGCTTCTGACCCTGTCGCGCCAGGAGAACCCGTGACCGTCGACAACAGCCCTGCCGCGCGCCTTTCCCCACCCCGCGCGCCGCGGGTGCAGGGGACCGTGCGCATCGTCGGCTCCGGTCTGCTCGGCTCGAGCATCGGTCACGCTCTGTCGGCCATCGGGGTGGATGTGGCGCTCGCCGACACCTCGCCCTCGCAGTTGCAGCTCGCCGTCGACTACGGCGCCGGTCGCTTCGCTCGCGACGACGACGCCCCCACCCTCGTGGTGGTCGCGGTGCCTCCCGACGTCACGGCCGATGTCATCGAACGCGAGCTCACCCGCTACCCGGGGGCAGTGGTGACCGATGTCGCCAGCGTCAAGCTCGAGCCGCTCCGGGCGCTTCGCGCGCGCGGAGTCGACCTCACCCATCACATCGGCTCCCATCCGCTCGCCGGACGTGAGCGCGGCGGCGCCATCGCGGCCCGCGCCGACATCTTCATCGGCCGGCCCTGGGTGGTCTGCCGTGACGAGGAGACCCCCGCCGCCGACCTTGCCCTCGTCGACGCACTCGCGCTCGACCTCGGTGCCACTCCGCTGGAGATGACCCCCGAAGAGCACGACGCCGCCGTCGCGCTGATGTCGCACGTGCCGCAGCTGGTCGCAAGCCTCCTCGCCGCCCGCTTCGTCGACGCCCCGGACGGGTTCCTTCGCCTGGCCGGTCAAGGAGTGCGCGACACCACCCGCATCGCCGCATCCGCACCGGAGCTCTGGGTCCAGATTCTGAGCGCGAACGCGGACCCCGTCGTCGAAGTGCTCGATGCCGTCGCGGGCGATCTGGCCGGCGTGGCCGAGGCACTGCGTACGCCGGGGGCGCCCGGTGCCCGCCGCTCGATCGCCGACACGATCCGGCGGGGGAACGAGGGGGTCGAGCGGCTTCCCGGCAAGCACGGGCAGAACCGGCGGTTCGACACCGTCGTCATCCGCGTCGACGACCGTGCCGGTCAGCTCGGTCGACTCTTCGGCGATCTCGGAGAGCTCGAGGTCAACGTCGAAGACCTCCGTCTGGAACACTCCCCGGGCGCGCTGTTCGGTCTCGCCGAGATCAGCGTCGTCCCCAGCGCCGTGCACCGCGCCATCGCCGGTCTCGAGGCGCGCGGATGGAAGATTGCGAGCACCACCCATGACTGATCCCCTCATCGTCGCCGTGGACGGTCCCGCGGGAAGCGGCAAATCCAGTGTGTCCAAAGAAGTGGCACGCCGCCTGCACTTCGGCTACCTCGACACCGGCGCCGTCTATCGGGCGCTGGCGTGGCACGCGCTGGAGCACGGTGCAGACACCTCCGACGCCACCGCGGTGCTCGAACTCGCCGGTGACTTCGATGTGAGCATCTCGCTCGACCCCGATGACTACGGGGTGCGCGTCGGCGGAACGGATGTCACGGGCGCCATCCGCGAGCCCCGCGTCACCGATGCGGTCAGCGGTGTTGCGCGCGTGGCGCCGGTACGACGGTCGGTCAACGGGCTGTTCCGCGCGCTGATCGCCGGCTCGGGATTGCGCGGGATCGTCGTGGAGGGACGCGACATCACCACCGTGGTGGCGCCCGACGCGCCGGTGCGGATCCTTCTCACCGCAGCGCCGGAGGTCCGCGCCGCCCGACGGTCGGCGGAGCTCGACACCGACGACAGCGCGGCTGTCGCGGCGGCGCTGCACCGGCGGGATGCTTCCGACAGCACCGTGGTCGACTTCCTCACCGCCGCCCCCGGGGTGAGGGTGGTCGACTCGACCGACCTCGATTTCGAACAGACCGTCGGCGCCGTACTCGGCGTCGTCACCTCGCTCGTGGAGACAGGAGCCACCGATGGCCGATGAGAACGAATACGAAGCGGGGCCGGATCAGCTGGCCGAGACGCTCGCCGCACTCGACGACGACCTCGCCGAGCAGCGTGCGGCGACCCTTCGGGCGAGCCTCGCCGACTACGACCTCGAGGATGAGGATGCGGCGCTCCTCGCCGGACTCGCCGACGACGGCGACGGGATCGAGTTCCTCCCCGCCCTTCCCGCCGTGGCCATCGTCGGACGCCCGAACGTCGGCAAGTCCGCCCTGGTGAACCGGATCCTCGGCCGGCGGGAAGCTGTCGTCGAGGACACCCCGGGGGTCACCCGTGACCGGGTGACCTACAAGGCGGAGTGGATGGACCGACGCTTCACGCTCGTCGACACGGGTGGCTGGGAGCCCGATGCTCGCGGCATCGACCGCTCTGTGGCCGCCCAGGCCGAGATCGCCATCGATCTGTCCGACGTGGTGCTCTTCGTCGTGGATGCGATGGTCGGGGCGACCTCAACCGACGAGCAGGTGGTGCGCCTCCTCCGCCGGAGCGGCAAGCCGGTGTTCCTCGTCGCGAACAAGATCGACGACGCACGGCAGGAGCCGGAGGCTGCAGCCCTGTGGAACCTGGGTCTCGGCGAGCCCCACCCGGTGTCGGCCATCCATGGCCGCGGCGTCGCCGACCTCCTCGACGAGGTCGTGAAGGTGCTTCCGGATGTCTCCGCCGTCGCCAAACAGGAGATCGGCGGGCCCCGGCGCGTCGCGATCCTCGGGCGGCCGAACGTCGGCAAGTCCTCGTTGCTGAACAAGGCCGCCGGGGAGGAGCGTGTCGTCGTCAACGAGCTCGCGGGCACCACCCGCGATCCGGTCGACGAGGTGGTGGAGCTCGGCGGTAAGCTCTGGCGGTTCGTCGACACCGCCGGCATCCGTCGCCGCGTCCACCTGCAGCAGGGCGCCGACTTCTACGCATCCCTTCGCACCTCCGCGGCGCTCGAGAAGGCGGAGGTCGCCGTTGTCGTCCTCGACGTCAGCGAGACGCTGAGCGAGCAGGACGTGCGCATCATCGACCTCGTACTGGAGTCGGGGCGAGCGCTCGTGCTGGCGTTCAACAAGTGGGACCGCTTGAACGACGATGATCTCGAGAACGCCGACCGTCGTCGCTACCTCGAGCGTGAGATCGAACAGGATCTGGCGCACGTCGCGTGGGCGCCGCGGGTCAACATCTCGGCGCGCACCGGGCGGCATCTCGACAAGCTCGTCCCGGCGCTCGAGACGGCGCTCGCCTCGTGGGACCAGCGCATCCCGACGGGGAAGTTCAACGCCTTCCTCTCCGAACTCGTCGCCGAACACCCACACCCGGTGCGCGGTGGCAAACAGCCGCGCATCCTGTTCGGCACGCAGGCCTCGACGCGCCCTCCCACCTTCGTTCTCTTCACCACGGGCTTCCTCGACCCCGGCTACCGGCGCTTCATCCAGCGGCGACTGCGGGAGCTCTACGGATTCGAGGGAACGCCGATCGTCCTGAACATGCGGGTGCGGGAGCGTCGGCAGCGCTGACCTCGCGCGACAGTCTCGGTCATCGCCGCGACGGCGCCGCGGGACGGATCATCGCGGTCTCGTCGGGGGCAGCGAAGCCAAACCGGCGGTAGAGCCCGTGCGCGTCGCGGGTGAAGAGCACCCATCGGAACGACGCTCCGGGTCCCTCGTCGACCATCCGCCGGACGATGCGTTGTCCCACCCCGCGCCCCTCGAACCCGGCCGCGACGTAGACATCGGCGAGGTAGGCGAAGGCGACCCCGTCCGACACGGCGCGTGCGAAACCGACCTGTGCTCCCGTGTCGGTGCGATAGGCGCCCACCAGGCGCCACGCGGAGTCCAGCTGGGCGTCGAGGTCGCTCCGACTCCGCCACCGTCCCCAGTACGCCTCGGTGGAGAGCCACTCCCAGACGGCGTCCCGTTGGATGCGAGCAGGATCGTCGTCGATGTCGACGGAGGGGAAGGACGTGTCGGACATCCCCTCATTGTCCCCGAATCGCGCCGGGTCGATCCGGTGTCTGCGGGTCGCCGCATGACGGTCGCCGGCCGCGCGGCGTCGACGCTGTGACAGGCTGGAACGGTGACCGTCATGCCGCCGTCCCCGGGAGAGCCGCGGCGGCCGCACGGGCCGCGCGATCCGGGTGACGCCTGGGTGGTCACTGCCTCCGGGGAGAAGTACTGGGGGCGTTTCGGCGCGGCGGGTCTTCTCGCCGTCGATCCCGACCGCGGCGTGCTGCTGCAGCATCGCGTCGGGTGGAGTCACTTCGGGGGCACGTGGGGCCTCCCCGGCGGAGCGCGGCACGCGGGAGAGCGGGCAGCCGATGCGGCGCTGCGCGAAGCGGCCGAAGAGGCCGGAGTGCCGAGCGAGGCGGTCCGTCCGTTGTTCGTGAGCGTCCTCGACCTCGGGGTGTGGTCGTACACCACGGTCGTCGTCGACGTCGTGGAACCCTTCGATCCGGTCATCGCCGACCCGGAGAGCCTCGAACTCGGCTGGGTGCCGGTCGATGCCGTGTCGGACTATCCGCTTCATCCGGGTTTCGGGGCGGCGTGGCCGCGATTGCGTGCGAACCTCCCCACCCGTCCAACGGTGATCGTCGATGTGGCGAACGTCATGGGGTCGGTCCCCGACGGATGGTGGCGGGATCGGGCTGGCTCGGCCACACGCCTTCTCGAGCGGGTGGGTGCGCTGGCGCGCGCCGGCGTGCCGGCCGAAGCCCTCGACCTCCCCGAACACGCGTGGTTCCCGCGGTGGGTGGGGGTTGTGGAAGGTCGAGCCTCGGACGCAGCGGAAACGTCCGAGATCGCCGTCGCCCGAGCGGCGGGATCGGGGGACGACGAGATCGTGGCCGTTGCCTCGGACGCGGTTGCGCGAGGAGAAGCGGTCACCGTCGTCACGAGCGATCGGGGTCTCCGGGAGCGGGTCGGCGATGTCGGGGCGACGTCGCGTGGCGCTCGCTGGCTCCTCGACCTCCTGCCGGCAGGCACCGCGGACGGGATGTCAGCGACCCCGTAGCCGATCGATGTCGCGGCGCTCGCGCTTGGTCGGGCGTCCGGCGCCGCGATCGCGGAACGGAACCGATCCGGCCAGTTCCCGCGGGGGCGGAGGTGGCGTACGGTCGTCGAAGGCCGTCGCCGCGACAGCGGCGCCGACGCGCTTGGCGATCGGCTGGCGGACGACGAGAATGCGGTCGAATCCCTGGATGCGCACGCGGAGCTCGTCGCCGGGCTTCACCTGCAGAGCGGCCTTCGCGCGCTCGCCGTTGACGCGCACGTGCCCGGCCCGGCAGGCCGTGGTCGCAGCGGACCGGGTCTTGTAGACGCGGATCGCCCAGAGCCATGAGTCGACGCGGGTTGAGGCATCCGTCATGCAGGGAGAGTACCCGTCCACGCGTTCGCGGGCGCTTCGGCGAGCCGGTAGGATGGGGGAGTTGTCCGCGCGAAGGCGTGGGCTTCGGGATGTGGCGCAGCTTGGTAGCGCACTTGACTGGGGGTCAAGGGGTCGCAGGTTCAAATCCTGTCATCCCGACGGAGGAAGGCCCGGGACTTCGCAAGAGGTCCGGGGCCTTCCGCTTGTCTGGCGACATGAGCGGAGGAGTGTTTCGTCCTCTGCCCTTCAGACTCGTGCTGTGCCCCTCTCCTGCCGATTCGGGACGCTCGAGGTTTCGAGATCGGATGTCGGAGGTTCCTGGCAGGATGGGAACATGTATTCGACAGCAGCCGGTGAGGCGCAGGACGCGGACGACCAGTTTGCGGCGCTCGTCGCCGAGCTTGCCGAAGTGTATGCGGTGATCGCTGCCGCGCAGGCGCGGGAGAGCGCCGCGCTGGCGAAGGTGGGACAGTTGGCGCAGCGGATGACGGCGTCGAGTCCGCTCAGTGCCCGGGATCATGACATTCAGTTGCGGTCGTTCGCGGCGGAGATCGGGGCGCTGCTGCGCGTGTCGGATCGGACGGTGCAGTCTCGGATCGGGCGTGCCCGGACCGTGGTGGAGGATTACCCCGTCGCGCATCAGGCGTGGGGTGAGGGGCGGATCGGTCCAGGACACCTCCACGTGATCACCGATGTGGGGGCGCCGCTGCCGGTGGCGGCGCGGGCGGAGTTCGAAGCCGCGGCGGTGCAGGTGTGTGAGGGGATGACGCCCGGTCGGGCGCGGGAGGCGTTGCAGATCGCCGCGGACACCGCCCACCCGGTGTCCATGGCCGACCGGCACCGGGACGCCCGCACAGCCCGCGGCGTACGGGCCGTACCCATCGGGGACGGCATGTCGGAGGTGATCGCCGTGGTGCCGTCGGTGATCGCCGACGGGGCGGTGGACCGCCTCACCCGGATGGCCCGCACCCTGGTGGACCACCGCGCCGCGGCGAAGGCGGAGCTGAAGGAGCTGCGGTCGCGGTTCTGCGACGCGTTCGGAGAACCGATCAGCGAGATCGACACCGACACCGTGGAACGGATCGAGGAACTGGAAGCGGTGGTCGATGATGACCGGACGCTGGACCAGGTGCGCGCGGACGTGATCGGCACGCTGCTGCTCACCGGGGCTCCGGGGTATGACCCCACCGCGGTGGGGGATGGGGCGGGGGTGTTGGGTGGGATCCGGGGGAAGGTGCAGGTCGTGGTCGCCGCGACCACGCTCCTCGGGCTGGATGATCACGCCGCCGACCTCGTCGGACACGCCCCGGTCGACCCCGACACCGCCCGCGACCTCGCCGGGCAGATCAGCTGCGGGTTCGAGCGCGTGATCGCCCACCCCGTCACCGGGGCGGTGCTGACGGTGGACACGT
>JAESFR010000235.1_pt1 | contig 22522 bp, 18 predicted proteins | sample 9266191 | NCBI WGS metagenome assembly JAESFR01 (sample SAMN14503063, study PRJNA617104) | algae metagenome | isolation source: Pleurocapsa minor HA4230-MV1 and co-occurring heterotrophs from cement on... | place: USA: Nuuanu Pali Lookout, Hawaii | collected 2009-07-20
GTGGATCCCGACGACCCGCACACGGATGTCGCTCCGGGCGAACGCGGCGAGCTCGTGGTGCGCGGCCCCCAGGTCTTCAGCGGGTACTACGGCAAGCCGGAGGAGACCGAGAAGGTCTTCGTGGACGGATGGTTCCGCACGGGCGACATCGTGACCGTGGATGAGCACGGCTTCGTGCGCATCGTCGACCGCATCAAGGAGCTCATCATCACCGGCGGGTTCAACGTCGCCCCCACCGAGGTCGAGATCGCGCTCCGCCAGCACCCGCAGGTCGATGACGCGGCGGTCGTCGGCCTGCCGAACCCCCAGTCCGGTGAGGAGGTCGTCGCGGCGATCGTGCTCGCTCCCGGCGTGGCCGACCCCGACATCGAGGGCATCCGGGAGTTCGCGCGCGGCATCCTGACGCCGTACAAGGTGCCCCAGAGGATCTTCGTCGTCGACGAGCTGCCGAAATCGCTGATCGGCAAAGTGCTGCGCCGGCAGGTGCGCGACTCGCTGCTGCAGCTGAACTCCGGTGGCTGAGCGCGCACCCGGCGCCGGTCAGTCGGCGAGTCCGTCGCGGGCGACGGCGACCGCGTACGGGTAGAGCGTGGCGCGCATCACCCCCGCCGACACGGCGGGGTCGGTCATCATCACCGCCCGCGCCGACTCCTCGTCGGGCGCTTCGAAGATCGTGACGCCCCACGTCCCCTCGTCCACCTGCGTGCGGCCGGCGAGGATCAGGATGCCGGCACCCTTGAGCGCCTGCAGATAGCCGAAGTGCTCGGCGATGATCGCGGACTCCTCGTCCGTCGCCGCGCCGACCATCTCGGGGCGGGTCGGCACGATGCGGTAGATCCACTGCGCCATCGGCCGGTCACCCCGCATCCGGGGCGAGATCATCCAGCGCGCCCGGACCCTCGGTCACGAGGATCCGGAACTGATCGGCGTCGATGATCCGCACGCCGAGCTCCTCCGCCCTCGTGAGCTTGGAGCCGGCGCCCGGCCCGGCGGCGACGAAGTCGGTCTTCTTCGACACGCTCGAGGCGGCCTTGCCCCCTGCCGCGATGATCGCCTCCTGGGCGCCCTCACGGCTGTACCCCTCGAGCGAGCCGGTCGCGACGATCGTCAGACCCTCGAGCACCCCGCCCGCGATGGTCGCGGCGCCGGGACCGGGATGGCCCGGAGTGGCCAGCTGCGCGCCGGCGGCGCTCCAGCGCTCGACGATGTCGCGGTGCCAGTCGACCTCGAACCACTCGCGGAGCGAATCGGCGATGATCCCGCCGACACCCTCGACGGCGGCGAGCTCGTCACGGGATGCCGCGCGGATCGCCTCGACCGAGCCGAACCACTGGGCGAGCGCTCGGGCGGCGACCGGGCCGACGTGCCGGATGTTGAGCGCGACCAGGAACCTCCAGAGCTCTTTCGTCTTGGACGCCTGCAGGTTGGCCAGCAGCTGCGTCGCCGACGCCGACAGCACGAATCCCGCATCGCCGTCGAACGGGCCGTCGGGATCGAACGGCGGGTCGGTCTTCTTGCGCTGGCGCCGGAAGGGCGAGCGGGTGTCGGGCGCCCCGTCGTCCAGGAGTCGCGGCAGACCGGTCTCGGCATCGCGGACCACGACGTCGATCGGGAACAGGTCTTCCGCGCGCAGGTCGAACAGGCCGGCCTCCGTCTCGAGGGGCGGGACTTCCGGCCGCACCGGCTGGGTCAGCGCCGCCGCGGACACTTCGCCGAGACCCTCGATGTCGAGGGCACCCCGCGATCCGACGTGCTCGACGCGCCCCCGCACCTGCGCCGGGCACGAACGCGCGTTCGGGCAGCGCAGATCGATGTCGCCCTCTTTCGCGGGCGCCAGCGTGAACCCGCACTCGGGGCACTCGGTCGGCATGACGAAGGCGCGTTCCGTGCCGTCGCGAAGTTCGATCACCGGGCCCAGGACTTCGGGGATCACATCGCCGGCCTTGCGCAGCACGACCGTGTCGCCGATCAGCACGCCCTTGGCCTTCACGACGTCCTGGTTGTGCAGCGTGGCCTGCCGGACGACGCTGCCCGCGACGCGCGCCGGCTCCATCACCGCGAAGGGCGTCGCCCGGCCGGTCCGGCCCACCGACACGACGATGTCGAGAAGCTTCGTGTTGACCTGCTCGGGCGGGTACTTGTACGCGATCGCCCAGCGCGGCGCGCGGCTGGTCGCCCCAAGCTCGTCGTGCAGCGCGAGCTCGTCGACCTTCACGACGATCCCGTCGATCTCGTGCTCCACGTCGTGACGATGGGCTCCGTAGTGACGGATGAACCCGTCGGCAGCGGTCGCGGAATCGGTGACCTGGAAATAGGCGCTGGTCGGCAGCCCCCACGAGGCGAGCAGCGCGTAGACCTCGCTCTGCGTCGCGACGGGCGGGTCGGGCCACGCTCCGATTCCGTGCACGGTCATGCGCAGGCGGGAGAGTCGCTGGTGGACCGCGTCGAGCTGACGCGCGTTCTTGCCCTCGGTCTTCTGACGGAGCGATCCGCTCGCGGCGTTGCGCGGGTTGGCGAAGAGGCGGTCGCCCATCGACTCCTGATAGGCGTTGAGCGACTCGAAATCGGTGACGTTGAAGAACACCTCGCCACGCACCTCGACGAGCGGCGGGTGGCCGTCACCGGACAGACGGTGCGGGATGCCGCCGACACGCAGCACGTTCTCGGTCACGTCTTCGCCCACCCGACCGTCGCCCCGCGTCGCCGCCGAGACGAGGCGGCCGTTCTCGTAGCGCAGCGACAGGGCCAGCCCGTCGATCTTGAGCTCGCACAGGTAGTGGACGGCCCGCCCGGCGTCGCGCTCCACTTTCGACGCCCATGCGAGGAACTCCTCGTCGCTGAAGACGTTGTCCAGGCTCAGCATCCGCTCGGCGTGCTCGACGGGTGCGAACAGCGAGCCGGAGGCGGCGCCGACGGAAAGGGTCGGCGAATCCTGGCCCTGCAGCTCGGGATGCAGGCGCTCGATCGCTTCGAGCCGCTGCATCCAGTGGTCGTACGTCGCGTCGTCGACCAGCACGGTGTCGCGACCGTAGTACGCGTCTCGGGCGCCGAGGATCAGGTCGGTCAGCCGCACCGATTCGGATCGTGCGTCATCGAGCGTCAGCTCGGCCGGATCTGCGTCGCCGGGCGCTGCGGCGTGGGTGGAGGCATCCGTCACGCGGTAAGTCTAGGAGCCGGGTGCGACAGCGGCGCCGGTGGGTGGAGACGGTTCAGACGGGGGCGGGCACCGCGGAGACGGTGCGATCGATCGTGAACTGACCCAGGACGCGAGTCCCGGCGTACAGCACCGCGGTCTGCCCCGGTGCGACACCGTCGATCGGGGTGTCGGGCCTCACGGTCACCGTGCCGCCGCGGACGAGGGCCGTCGCGGGAACCGGATCGGCGTGTGCGCGGATCTGCACATCGCACGCGAATCGCGACGCGTCGGGCGCGGCGCCTGCCCACGTGTGCTGCTCTCCGGAGATCTCCGCGATCGCGAGCGCTTCTTTCGGGCCCACGACCACGGTGTTGGAGACCGGACGAACCTCCAGGACGAATCGCGGCTTGCCGTCGGCGGCGGGGACGCCCAGAGCGAGACCGCGCCGCTGTCCGACCGTGAACGCGTGCGCTCCTTCGTGCGTGCCGACGACCGCGCCGGATCGATCCAGGATCGGGCCGGATGCGGCCCCGACGCGGTCGGCGAGCCACCCGCGCGTGTCGCCGTCGGGGATGAAGCAGATGTCGTGGCTGTCGGGCTTGTGCGCAACCGTGAGGCCGCGCGCCTCCGCCTCGGCCCGCACGAGCGTCTTGGACGGCGTGTCGCCGAGGGGGAAGAGCGTGTGCGCGAGCTGCTCGGCGGTCAGCACCCCCAGCACGTACGACTGGTCCTTCGCGGCGTCGCTGGCCCGGTGCAGCTCGCGCTGTCCGTCGGCGCGCTCGAGAACGATGGCGTAGTGCCCCGTGCAGACCGCGTCGAAGCCGAGGTCGAGCGCCTTCTCGAGCACGGCGGCGAACTTGATCCGCTCGTTGCACCGCATGCAGGGGTTCGGCGTGCGACCGGCCGAGTACTCGGCGACGAAATCCTCGATCACGTCGTCGCGGAAGCGCTCGGAGAAATCCCACACGTAGAACGGGATGCCGAGGCGATCGGCCGCTCGTCGGGCATCCATCGCGTCTTCGATCGTGCAGCAGCCGCGACTGCCTGCGCGCAGCGTGCCGCCCGCCCGCGAGAGGGCCAGGTGCACGCCGACGACATCGTGACCGGCATCCACCGCGCGCGCGGCCGCGACGGCGGAGTCCACTCCCCCGCTCATGGCCGCCAGAACACGCATGCCACGATTCTACGAGCGCTTGCCTAGCCGATCCTGTGTGCGCCCACCCGGCGCGAGGACAGACCGGCCGCGCGTGCCCGCTCGTACGCGGTGGGAACGGCGTCGATCGCCCGGTCGATGTCGGCGTCCGTCGTGGTGCGCCCGAGGGTCAGTCGCAGGGCGCTGCGGGCATCCGCGTCGCCGAGACCCATCGCGCGCACGACGTGCGACGGCTCGGGAACGCCTGCCTGGCACGCGGACCCCGTCGAGACGGCGATCCCCGCCGCGTCCAGCAGCAGCAGCAGGGAATCGCCCTGCGCACCCGGGAACACCGCGTGGAAGTGGCCGGGCAGCCGCTCCCCCGAGCTCGCCGACACGCGGAGTCCGGGGATGCGCGCGCGGAGTCCCTTCTCGAGGCGTTCGCGCAGTCCGGTGATCCGCGCGGTCTCGCTCGCGAGCTCCCGCACCGCGAGTTCCGCAGCGACGGCGAACGCGGCGGCTCCGGCAGGGTCCTGGGTGCCCGCGCGCAGGCCACGCTGCTGTCCGCCCCCGTGCAGCAGGGGCTCGACCCGGGCTTCGCGGGCGACGACGAGTGCGCCCGTACCGACGGGTCCGCCGATCTTGTGCGCGGCGACGCTCAGGGCCACCAGACCCGCGCTGCGCGAGCCCGACGCGGCGCGCAGACCGCGGAACGAGACGGGCAGATGGCCGAACGCGCCCACCGCGTCGACGTGCATCGGAACGTCGGCGTCCACGCAGATGCGTGCGGCCTCGGCGACCGGCTGCACCGTTCCCACTTCGTTGTTGGCCGCCAGGAGGGTCGCGACAGCTGCGTCGCCCCCCTCCACCGCGGCACTCCACGACGCGAGATCCAGGCGCGCGTCGCGATCGACGCCCACCCACTCGAGGTCGGCCACGTCGTGCCGATGCAGCCACTCCACGGTGTCGATCGTCGCGTGGTGCTCCGCCGTCGGCACCACGATCGCCGAGCGACCGGTCGACTCGCGGCGCGCACGGAACAGACCGGTGATGCCGAGATTGACCGACTCCGTGCCGCCCGAGGTGAAGACCACTTCGACGGGGTCGCAGTCCAGCGCGGCCGCAAGTCGCTCGCGCGACTCCTCGAGCAAGCGTCGCGCCGCCTGACCCGCGCCGTGGATCGACGACGCGTTGCCGACGGTCGTCGTCGCCGCGATCCACGCGTCTCGGGCCTCCGGCCGCAGCGGGGTGGTCGCGGCGTGGTCGAGATAGGTCGTCATCCCACTCCCTGGCTCGAGGTGACCGGACCGACTCACGGTCTTACTACTCTAGATCGCATGGTTTCGACCGACTCCCTGACCGCGCTCGCTCCGCCGCCAGGACTCGCGAGCTCCGCGCTCGACGATCTCGGCGTGACCCTCGGACCCGACGGCGGCACGCTGCGCGTGTGGTCGGCACACGCCGGCGAGGTCGAGCTCGTGGTCTTCGACGACACCGATCTCGACTGGATCGTCGACACCATCGCGCTGGCACCGGTCGGCGGCGGGGTGTGGAGCGTGACGACGCCGCTGCTGCGACCCGGCACCCGCTACTCCATTCGAGTGGACGGACCGCACGCGGTCGGCAACACCTTCAACCCGGGCACCCTCCTGGTCGAGCCGTATTCGAAAGGACTGGTCAGCGGCGGCTACGAGGACTGGCGCTCGGTCGTGATCGACGGCTCGTTCGACTGGGGCGGCGTCGCCAAGCCCTCGATCGAGCTCGACCGCACGGTCCTCTACGAGGGGCATCTCAAGGGCATGTCCAAGAGGCATCCGCTCGTGCCCCCTGCACTGCACGGCACGTATGCGGGACTGGCTCACCCCGCGATGATCGACCACTTCCTCACTCTCGGGGTCACGAGCATCGAGCTGCTCCCGGTGCACGCGTTCGCGACCGAGCCCCGGCTGCTCCAGCACGGGCTAACCAACTACTGGGGCTACAACTCGATCAACTTCTTCACCCCGCACGGGGCGTACGCCACCGAGGAGAACCGCCGTCGCGGTCCGGAGGCGATCCTGCGCGAGTTCAAGGGAATGGTCAAGCTGCTGCACGAGGCGGGCCTCGAGGTGATCCTCGATGTGGTGTACAACCACACCGCCGAAGAGCAGATCGGCGGCCCGCGCACGAGTCTGCGGGGAATCGACAACCGCTCGTACTACCGCCAGCAGGCGGACGGCGCCTACATCGACGTGACCGGCTGCGGCAACTCGGTGGACACGTCGACGGATGCCGCGGCACGGCTGGTGCTGGACTCCCTGCGCTATTGGGCGAATGACGTGCAGGTCGACGGGTTCCGCTTCGATCTGGCGGCGACCCTCGGCCGCGACGCCGCGCACACCTTCGACCGCGACCACCCGCTGCTGCGCGCGATCATCGACGACCCGGCGCTGCAGGGCGTGAAGAAGATCGCCGAGCCGTGGGACGTCGGCATGGGCGGGTGGCAGACCGGCAACTTCGGCGAGGGCTGGATGGAGTGGAACGACCGCTACCGCGATCGGGTCCGCAACTTCTGGCTCAGCGACGTCGACTACGCGCGGCGCGCGTCGACCGCTCCGGTCGGGATCGGCGGATTCGCCACGCGGCTCTCGGGCTCATCGAACACGTTCAGCGCCGAACGCGGACCGCTCGCCAGCGTCAACTTCGTCACGGCGCACGACGGCTTCACGCTGCGCGACCTGGTCTCGTACGACGTCAAGCACAACGTCGGCAACGGCGAGCAGAACCGCGACGGCGCCGACACGAACCGGTCGTTCAACCACGGCGCGGAGGGCCCCACCGCGGACGAGGCGATCCTCGCGACGCGCCGGAAGGCGATGCGCAACCTCCTCGGGACGCTGCTGCTGTCCTCGGGCGTGCCGATGATCACGGCGGGCGACGAGTTCGGACGCACGCAGCGGGGCAACAACAACGCGTACTGCCACGACTCCGCGCTCACGTGGCTCTCCTGGGAGCACGCGCCGTGGCAGAAGGACCTGTTCGCGCACGTGCAGCGATTGCTGGAACTGCGCCGCGAGAACCCCGCGCTCCGGCCGATGCGCTTCGCGAAGCTCGATGAGCTCACACCGTCGGCATCCGTCATGGAGTGGTACGACGAGCACGGCGAGACGATGTCGACCGAGCGGTGGACGAACCCGTCCAGCCGCACCCTCCAGTACGTCGCCGCATCCACCCCCGAGCGCGAGGCGTTCAACCGCATCCTCCTCGTGGTGCACGGCAACGAGCGGCCCGTCGAGGTGACGCTCCCCGAGATCGACGGCGTGTCGTCGTTCGTGTCGCTGTGGTCGAGCGAGGACGAGCAGCCCGCCGCGGAGGGCGAGGTGTTCCGATCGGGAGATGTGGTGCCCTTCGCGGGCACCGCGATGCGCCTGTTCCGCGCGGAGTGACCGCCGGCGCAGGATAGCCGCCGCCGCCGCGAAACGCGATCCGGTGCCCGAGTCTGTCCTCCCGCGCGGGCGCGCGGTAGGTTCGAGACGTGGTCACGACGACGCGCTCCGCGCGCACCAGCCCTTGGCGGAGCACCTCCGCGATCCCCCTCCGGCCCGCTGCGGACGCCCAGCCGGATCGCTCGACGGTGACCTCCCGGATCCCGCTCGCGCTGTCGTTCCCGGCCGTCCCCGGGGGGCTCTTCCGGCCCAGCGCGTACGCCGGGGAGATCGTCCCGTTCCGCACGACGGCGTTCCGCGAGGGCCACGATCTGATCGGCGTGCACGTGCGCCTCTTCTCTCCGTCGGGGGACGAGTCGCTGCATCGCCTCAGCCCGCTGCGAGACGGTTTCGACCGCTGGGAGACCGCGATCGCCCCGCTCGAAGAGGGCGTCTGGACGTTCCGGTTCGAAGCGTTCGCCGACGACTTCGCGACGTGGGAGCACGCGGCGGACCTGAAGATCGCCGCGGGAGTGGATGCCGCCCTGATGCGCGAGGTGGGCGCACTGCTGTTCGAGCGGGCCGTGTCGGAGAAGTCGCGGCCGATCACCGAGCGGCGACGACTGGAAGCCGCCGCCGCGTCGCTGCGCGACCCGGACACCACGGACGATGCCGCGCTCGAGATCGTGCGCGACCCTTCGATCGCCGCATTCTTCGCCGCCCGCCCTCTCGCGTCCCTGGTGACGGTGGGGCGCACGCACGAGCTCCTCGTCGAGCGCGAGCGCGCCGGGGTCGGGGCGTGGTACGAGTTCTTCCCGCGCTCGGAAGGGGCCCGCCGCCTCAAGGACGGCACGATCAAGAGCGGGACCTTCCGCACGGCGATCAAGCGGCTCCCCGCCGTTGCCGCGATGAACTTCGACGTGCTCTACCTGCCTCCCATCCATCCGATCGGCCGGCTCAACCGCAAGGGACCCAACAACACCCTCGACCCGCGGCCGGGCGACCCGGGGTCGCCGTGGGCGATCGGCTCGGACGAAGGCGGACACGACACCGTCCACCCCGACCTCGGAACGCTCGCGGACTTCCGCGCGTTCGTGCGCGCCGCGCGCGCCGAGGGCATCGAGGTCGCGTTGGACCTCGCGCTGCAGGCCGCGCCCGACCACCCGTGGGTCGCGGAGCATCCGGAGTGGTTCACCACGCTCCCCGACGGGAGCATCGCATACGCCGAGAACCCGCCGAAGAAGTACCAGGACATCTACCCGATCAACTTCGACAACGACCCGGACGGCATCCGCGCCGAGGCTCTGCGCATCGTGCGGCACTGGATCGCCCAGGGCGTGAAGATCTTCCGGGTCGACAACCCGCACACCAAGCCGCTGCAGTTCTGGGAATGGCTGATCGCCACGGTCTCGGCCGAACACCCCGACACGGTGTTCCTCGCCGAGGCCTTCACGCGTCCGGCTCCGCTTCAGGGCCTTGCGATGGCCGGCTTCCAGCAGAGCTACACGTACTTCACGTGGCGCAACACCAAAGCCGAGCTCGAGGAGTTCTTCACCGCGCTCGCGCGCGACACCGCCGACTTCCTGCGGCCGAACCTCTTCGTCAACACGCCCGACATCCTCACCGAGTACCTGCAGTTCGGTGGACGGCCGGCCTATAAGATCCGCGCGGCGATCGCCGCGACCGGTGCGCCCACCTACGGCGTGTACGCCGGCTACGAGCTGTTCGAGAACGTCGCGCGCCCGGGTGCCGAAGAGAACATCGACAACGAGAAGTTCGAGTACAAGGTGCGCGACTGGGCGGGCGCCGAGGCGCGCGGCGACTCGTTGGCGCCGTATCTGACGCGACTGAACGAGATCCGCCGCGAGCACCCCGCGCTGCGGCAGCTGCGCAACCTGTCGGTCCACTGGAGCGACGACGATGCGATCCTCGTGTTCTCCAAGCGGATCCCCGCGGAGCTCTCGCCCACCGGTCGCTCCGACACGATCCTGGTGGTCGCGAACGTCGACCCGCATTCGGTGCGCCAGACCATGGTGCACCTGGACACCCGTGTCTGGGGAGTCGAGCCCGGCGATCCGTTCGAGGTGGAGGATCTGATCACCGGCGCCCGGTGGACCTGGTCGGACCACAACTTCGTCAAGCTCGACGCGTTCACCGAACCGGTCCACATCCTGCACGTGAAGGAGTCGCGATGACCGTCATCACCGAAGACCTGCTCGACGCCGTCGCCGCCGGCTCTCATCACGACCCGCATTCCGTGCTCGGCATGCACGCCGGACGGGATGAGGAGGGCGCGGACGAGTGGACGATCCGGGCGCGGCGTCCACTCGCCAAGAGCGTGACCGCCGTGTTCCCCGACGGCACCCGCGTGCCGCTCGAGCACGTGCGCGCCGGCGTGTGGGAGGGGCGGCGCTCCGGTGACGGCGGCAGGTACGAGCTCGTCACGAGCTACGAGGGGGCGCCGGACTACACCTCCGTCGACCCGTACCGCTTCGGTCCCTCGATCGGCGAGCTCGATCTGCACCTGATCCGCGAAGGCCGTCACGAGGAGCTGTGGCGCGTCCTGGGCGCCCACATCCGCGAGATCGACGGCACGGCCGGGACCGCGTTCACGGTGTGGGCGCCCAATGCGCGCGCCGTGCGCGTCGTGGGCGACTTCAACGACTGGGACGGGCCCGCGCATGCGATGCGATCGATGGGCGGCAGCGGCGTCTGGGAGCTGTTCATCCCCGGCCTCGGCGTGGGCACGACCTACAAGTTCCAGCTGCTGTCGCGTCACGGCGAGTGGGTGCTGAAGGCGGACCCCATGGCGCGGTTCGCCGAGGTGCCCCCCGCAACGGCGTCGGTGGTGACGGACTCGTCGTACACGTGGTCGGATGCCGCCTGGCTCAAGGCCCGCGGCTCTGCGCAGCCGGTCTCGCAGCCCATGTCGATCTACGAAGTGCACTTCGGCTCGTGGCGCCCGGGGCTGTCGTACCGGGACGGCGCCGATCAGCTGATCGAATACGTGACCGCCCAGGGCTTCACGCACATCGAGTTCCTGCCCTTGGCCGAGCATCCCTTCGGCGGCTCTTGGGGCTACCAGGTCACCGGGTACTACTCCCCCACGAGCCGCTTCGGCTCTCCCGACGACCTGCGCTATCTGATCGACCGCCTGCACCAGGCGGGCATCGGCGTCATCATGGACTGGGTGCCGGGGCACTTCCCGAAGGACTCCTTCGCCCTCGCGCGCTTCGACGGCGAGGCGCTGTACGAGCATCCCGATCCGCGCCGCGGCGAGCACCGCGACTGGGGGACGTACATCTTCGACTACGGCCGCAGCGAGGTGCGCAACTTCCTCGTCGCGAACGCGCTGTACTGGTTCGAGGAGTTCCACGTCGACGGCCTGCGCGTGGACGCCGTCGCCTCGATGCTCTACCTCGACTACTCGCGCGAGGACGGCGAGTGGGTGCCCAACGTGCACGGCGGTCGCGAGAACCTCGAGGCGATCCACTTCCTGCAGGAGGTCACCGCGACCTCCTACAAGCGCTATCCCGGCATCGCGATGATCGCCGAGGAGTCCACGAGCTTCCCCGGGGTCACAAAGCCGACCAGCTCGGCGGGTCTCGGGTTCGGCTTCAAGTGGAACATGGGCTGGATGAACGACTCGCTGCAGTACATCGCGCGTGACCCGATGTACCGGTCGCACCACGAGGGCGAGCTGTCCTTCTCGTTCGTCTACGCGTTCAGCGAGAACTTCATCCTGCCGATCAGCCACGACGAGGTGGTGCACGGCAAGGGCAGCCTGTTCGCACGGATGCCCGGCGATCACTGGCAGAAGCTCGCGAACATGCGCGCCTTCCTGGCCTACATGTGGGGTCATCCCGGCAAGCAGCTCCTGTTCATGGGTCAGGAGTTCGGGCAGCTCTCGGAGTGGGCCGAGGGGCGGGGTCTGGACTGGTGGATCCTCGACCAGCCCTCGCACGCGGAGCTGCAGGGCTTCGTCACGACCCTCAACCGCGTCTACCGCGAGCACTCCGCCCTGTGGGCGCGCGACAGTGACGGGGCGGCGTTCTCACGCCTGGGCGGGCCGAGCTGGAACCCCAACGTCATCGCCTTCGCGCGACGTGACTGGCACGGCAACACGGTCGTCGTGCTCTGCAACTTCTCCGGCGTCCCGGTGAATGGATACACGATCGATCTGCCCGAGTCGGGCGTCTGGCACGAGATCCTGAATTCGGATGCCGCGGCCTACGGAGGATCCGGCGTCGGCAATCTCGGAACCGTGCACGCGGGAGAGGACGGACGCGCCTCGATGGTGCTGCCGCCGCTGGGCGTGCTGTGGCTCAAGCACGACTCGCAGCCGCATCTGCCGAAGCAGCCGATCACCGAGCGCCTGCTGCTGCCCTGAGCCGCGCTCGCGGCGCGGTCGGGGTCAGAACAGCAGTGAGGACAGGCGTCCGCGCGCGCGCAGCACGCGGGGATCGCTGTCGCCGATGAGTCCGAACAGCTCGAGCAGTCGCGCGCGCACCGGGGCGCGCTCGTCGTCCGGCAGCTCCGCGAACAGGTCGAGCAGCCGCCCGAAGGCGTCATCGACGTGTCCGCCGGCCAGATCGAGGTCGGCGATCGCGAACTGCGCGTCGACGTTGCGCGGCTCGGCCGCGGCGGCGGCCCGTGCCTCCTGCAGATCGAGGCCCTGCACGCGGTCGAGGAGCTTCACCTGGCCGAGTCCGGCGCGCGCGTCCTCGTCGCGGGGATTCTCCGCGAGCGCCTGCTCGTACGCCGTGATCGCGCGGGCGTAGTCGCCCGCCTCGATCGCGTCGAACGCCTCGGCGTGAAGCGGAGGCAGCGCCGGCTCGGCGGGTTCGGCATCCGCGACGCCGTCGGCGTCCTCGGACACGTCGATCGTCCCGGTGATGCCGTTCTGCTCCGCGAGCTGGAGCAGCTGCGCGAACACCTCGCGCACCTGCTGCTCGGGAACGGCGCCCGTGAACAGCGGCACGGGCTGGCCGCCGATCAGCGCGACGACCATCGGGATCGACTGGGCGCGGAACGCCTGCGACAACTGGGGGTTGGCGTCGACGTCGACCTTCGCGAGCACCAGACGTCCGGCGAGCTCGGTGACCACTCGCTCCAGGATGGGGCTGAGCTGCTTGCAGGGGCCGCACCACTCCGCCCAGAGGTCGATCACGACCGGAACCGTGCGCGAGAGCTCGAGCACCTGCGCGAACGTCTCGTCCGTGACGTCCATCACGAGCGCGGAGGCGCTCACGGGTGCTGCGTCTGCGGGCGCCGCCGCCGGGCGGTTGCGCAGTGTGGAGAGGTCGACGGCGCCGCGCAGGGCGCCCGGGTTGACGTTGGTCAATTGATCACCTTCGCGTCGAGGATCTCGGAAGCGTAGCCGAGCAGACGGATCTTCTCGGTCGAGCCCTGGCCGGGCACGTAGAAGAACAGTTGGTCGCTGAAGGTCGTGGTGAACCCGGTGGCCGACTGCTCGGCACCGGCGAGCGTCTTGACCGTCGGGTTGGTGTCGAGCTTGATCACCGCGTCGGCGTTCGTGGGCTGGACGGTGTCGATCTCGTTGAGGCTCACCGCGACGATCGCGCCGCTCTCGAGGGTCGCGAGGGCCAGCGGCGGGTGCGCGCCGGGTACGGAGTCGAACGACAGGCTTCCCGTCGAGGCCGCGGTCGTGTTGAACGCGGCGAGTCGCTTCTCGCGGTCGGCGGCCACGCTGGTGCGGAACTGGTCGCCCTCGGCTTCGAACTGACTGTAGAACTCGCTGGACTCGCCGTTGTTGATGATGTCGGCGTACGCCGCGGCGAGCTCGTCCGGTGCCATCACCAGGAAAGCCGAATCGGGCTGCACCTGCGGCGCCCCGACGTAGACCGGGGCGAGGTCGGGCATCTGCGTATCGGCCTCGAGACTCGAGAGGTACGCGAGCTTGTACGGCGACCACGCATCCTGCTGGGTGATGAGCATGATGCTCGCGGTCTTGTCCTCCGCGTCGTTGACGACGGCCATGACCGAGCGCGGCCATCCGTCGTACGCCTGCGGAAGGACGATCTCCAGGGGCTTGGTCGCGATGGCCGGCAGGGCGGCGTAATCGGCGACGGCTCCGCGCAGGCGGTAGTTGGTCGCCCGCTCGGCGAGGACCGCGCCGTCCAGCCGGGTTGCGGCCAGCGTGGCGTCCATGGCCTCATCGGCGTCGGCGGTCGTCTCGGCGATGCGGGCGATGATCCGCTCCGCCTGGGCCTCGGTGACGGCGGGTGCCTGCTGCCCTTCGGGCACGATGACGGATGCCGTCGGGCTCGGCGTCGGCGAACCCCCCAGCTGCGGCCACGAGTCCGACGAGCACCCCGCGAACAGCAGCGCCGAGACGGCGACGGCGGGGATCGCGACGAAGGCGCGCTTCCCCCCGGTCAGTGACCGACGGGTCGGAGCCGCGCTGATGACCCCCTTGTCGGCGCCCTCGACCGACAGGTCGATCGGCTCGGTGACCGGAAGCGGCAGACCCTTGCGCCGGGGGCCGCGCGAGCGGCGCACGTGCCGGATGCCGAGGATGTAGAGGAAGACGCCGACGGCCATCAGGATGCCGCCGAGCACGATGAGGGGTCCGGCCCACGGGGTCGAGCTGCGGACGGCCCACGAGAGGCTCACGTCGGAGGGAGCGGCGGCTACGCCGTCGGTGGCGATCAGGACGCTCATCTCTTCCGGCAGCTGCAGCGGAGCGATCAGCACATCCTCCTGCTGGAACTCGTCGAGCCACAGGTCGGAGCCGATCGGGCTGCGCGCCGTCTCGGAGGCCTCGGGAGTCGCAGTCGCATCGGGGGTCGGGGTCGCTGCCGGGTCGGCGGCGGCATCCCCTTCCGCAGTGGCGTCCTCTTCCGGCACGGTCGCCGCGACGTTCTCCACGTCGATCTCGCCGTCGCCCGTCAGAGACACCTCATTGTGGTCGGTGTCGGCGAGCCAGGCCTGCATGTCCGCGGTGCGGCCGTAGGCGGCGAAGATCTCGCCGTCGCCCTCGGCGCGGAGCGTCTGAGCACCGGGGAGGCGGTTGAGCACCGCGCCGTCGATCAGCAGATAGGGCGCCTCCTCCGACGCGGAGATGGCGACGGTGTCGGACTTCGGACCCTGGAAGACCGTGCGTTGCGCGATGCCTGCGCCGATCATCACAGCGGCGAGGACGAACGCCGCCACAGCCCACACGAAACGCACGAAAACACCTCTCCTGGACCCGCGGAGGGAAGCGGCGGGCCGTCGACTCGACATTTCAGACTAGCGACAACGACCTGAGCGTCGCCCGGGAGGCGCCAATCCGCGCTCTGCGCGCGACCTGTGCATATCCTGACCTGAGAGATCGATCCTCGCCCCGCGAGCAGTCAGGAGTCACCGTGAAGGTGCACAACCCATTCCGCGTCGCCCTCGTGGCGACGCTCGGCGTCGGCGTCGGTCTGCTCCTGATCGGCAGCATCCAGACGCTGTCGACGATCCTGCTCTACGTCGGGACCGCGCTGTTCCTGAGCCTCGGTCTCGAGCCCGCGATCGGGTTCCTCGAGCGTCGGAGGCTCCCCCGCTGGGCGGCGGTGATGATCACGATCCTCGGCGTGCTCGCGGCCTTCGCGGGGATCATCCTGATGCTGGTCCCGATCATCACGAGCCAGGTGAGCCAACTGGTCGCCGCGATCACCGAGATCGTCGAGCGGGGCACGTTCATCGACGACATGAAGGAGTGGCTCGCGGGCGTCTTCCCGAATCTGAAGGTCGACGAGGTCTTCGCGTTCGTCCAGGACTGGGTGGCCAACCTCGACTACGCGTCGATCGGCGAGAGCGTGCTCGCGGTCGGCGCCACCCTGCTGTCGGGCTTCGCCGGCGCCTTCATCGTGCTGATCCTCACGATCTACTTCACGGCCTCCACGCCGAACCTCAAGGCGGCCGTCTACCAGCTCGTCCCCGCCTCCAAGCGCGCGCGGTTCATCGACATCGCCGAGCAGATCACCAAGTCGGTCGGCTACTTCGTGATGGGGCAGGTCACGATGGGCGTCATCAACGGCGTGCTCAGCGCGATCTTCCTGTCGATCATCGGCGCGCCCTTCCCGGCGGTGCTCGCCGTGGTGGCGTTCTTCTTCTCGCTCATCCCGCTGGTCGGAACGCTGACGGGTTCGGCGATCATCGTGCTCACCTGCCTGGGACTCGGGTCGCCGACGACCGCGCTGATCGCCGCGATCTACTATCTCGTCTACATGCAGATCGAGGCGTACGTGATCTCGCCCCGCGTGATGAACCGGGCAGTCTCTGTCCCCGGCGCCGTGGTCGTGATCGCGGCCCTCGCGGGCGGATCGCTCCTCGGACTGCTCGGCGCGCTCATCGCGATCCCCGTGGCTGCGAGCCTGCTGATCATCTACCGGCAGGTCATCATCCCGCGGCAGAACGAGCGCTGAGCGACCCGTCGTCACTCGTCGCCCGGCGGCCCGTCCCATTCGGTCGGCAGGGGCAGCGCGTCGGGGTTGACGGCGGCCACGATCTCGGTCAGCACCCGGCGGGTTTGGTTCTCGCCCACCCACAGGTGCTTGCCGCCCTCGACCGCGATGAGGACGGCATCCGGAACGCTCGCGAAGCGCTCCGCCGCCGCCTCCGGCCGGAGATAGTCGTCCAGCTCGGGGACGACGACCACCACCCGGCGGGAGTCGCCCGCCCATGCGGCCACCTCTTCGGGCGTGGTGCGGTGAAGCGGCGGGGACAGCAGGATGACGCCTTCGACGTCGTGATCGAGGCCGTACTTGAGCGCGACCTCGGTTCCGAACGACCAGCCGACCAGCCACGGGCGAGGCAGGGAGCGGGAGCGGACGAAGTCCATCGCCGCCGCGAGATCGAACGCCTCGGAGCGACCACCGTCGAAAGCGCCGTCGCTCGTGCCGCGCGGCGACGTCGTGCCTCGCGTGTTGAAGCGCAGGACTGCGAGGTCGGCGAGCGCCGGCAGTCGCGCGGCCGCCTTCCGGAGGATGTGCGAATCCATGAATCCGCCCGCGGTGGGCAGCGGATGCAGGGTCACGAGCGTCGCGACCGGCGGGTGCTCGACCGGTGTCGCGAGCTCACCGACCAGGGTCAGCTCGTCGAGCGTGCGAAGCTCGATCTCCTCGCGGTGTGCGGGCAGAAGTGCGGGTCCGCGGATGTCCATGTCAGGCGATCCTCCAGCAGTGCGAATGCCAATGACGCCGGGCGGCGAGGTCGGCCTGGTCCCCGAGGATCCCGTCGGCGCGCCAGACCACCAGGTGCGCGACGCCCGGGGCGATCTCCCGGCGGCAGCCCGGGCACACGTACGGCTTCGCAGCCTGTGCCGACGAGACCGGCTGCACGGTGTACTCGACGCCGCGGCGGTTCTCGGAGCGCTTCCATCCGGTCAGCATCCGCTCGAAAGCCTCGTCGTCGGGCTCCTCGGAGCGTCGACGGTTCGACCGGGGCATGCGGTTCAGTACCACCCGACGGAGTTGGAGTGATCCCACGCTCCGCAGGGCGTTCCGTACCGACCGGAGATGTAGCCCAGTCCCCAGGTGATCTGCGTCGCGGGGTTCGTCTCCCAATCCGCGCCGGCGCTGGCCATCTTGCTGCCCGGGAGGGATTGCGGGATGCCGTACGCGCCGCTGCCGGCGTTGTACGCGTTCACGCGCCAGCCGGACTCCCTGTTCCACAGCGCCACGAGGCATGCGAACTGGTCGTCGCCCCACCCGCGCGCCATCACCATCTCGTAGGCGATCGCCTGCGCCGTGCCCGGATCGGGCGTCACGAACGGTGGCGTCCACCGAGACGACGAGGACTCCGATGAGGATTCCACGACGGGCTCGGGTGTCGGGGTCGGGGTGGGCGTGACGTACACCTCGTAGTTGCCGCGCTCGAAATCGACGGCCCCCGCAGCGGCATCCGCCGCCGCCGGAGAGAGGGTCTGCGCATCGCCGAGGGTGCTGGAATACAGCGTGATCGGTGCGCGCTCCTCGGCGTTCGCCTCCGAGAGCGCCGCGCCGGTGGGACCGATGTACGCCGCGACGAACCCGAGCGCCGCGAACGCGGCGAAGACCGCGAGCACGCCGCGCCGCCGGGACCAGTGTGCCGCGGGGGCGGCGCTCGGCCGCCGCGACGCCGGAAGGACATCCGCCGTCGAGATCGCCACGTCCTGACGGGTCGTCCGTCGCGCGCGCAGCATCTCGTGTCCGGGAGTCACAATGGCCCCACTCTAGCCGCGCCGGAGAGCTCGTGCCATCCGCCGCCGCCATCCGCAGTCACGCGACGGCGAGCATCACTTCGATCACGGCGTCCAAGAGAGCGTCGACCTGTGCCTCGCGGTATCCGCCGCGCTGCATCCGGAACGCGACGCCCCGCACCTGCTCGACGGTGACCGACTCGCCGGACTCGAGATAGCGCGCCAGCTTGTCGGCGACCAGGTCCACCTCGTCGATGCGATATCCGTAGCGGAGGGTGCTGACCCGGTCGAACCGCTTGCCCTTCGGCCGCGACAGACGATCCAGGACCGCCTGCGCCGTCTCGCGGGTCTGACCGACCCATGCGTGCGCACCGCCTTCGGTGAGTGCGGCCTCGCGCTCACGAGCCGCGAACGCGTCTTCGATCCGGCCCAGTGCCGCGTCCACCGGAGCGATCGCGTAGCCCCGGCGGACGAGCGGGAAGGCGACCTGGCGCACCGCGGCGGCGGTGAGGGGCTCCGCGCCGGCCTCGAACGCGGCCCGCGCCCGGTGGAGGAACTCGTCGACCGCGTTCTTGTCGTACCCCTTGGCCGAACCGGTGGCCTCCGGGAAGGTGATCGGTGTGGTCTCGGATGCCGTCATCATGCCGCCAGAGGGGTGAGGAGGTAGTACAGGGCGAGGGCGGCCACGACCGACAGGAGGATCGAGTCGAGCCGGTCGAGCACTCCCCCGTGCCCGGGAAGCCACGAGCTCATGTCCTTGATGCCGAGGTCGCGCTTGATCATCGACTCGCCGAGATCGCCCGCCGTCGCCGTGCCGAGGACGACCGCGCCGATGATCAGTCCGGTCCACCACGGCAGCCCGAGCATGAACAGAGCCAGCAGGACGCCGGCGATGAGCGCGGCGGCACCCGCGCCGGCGAAGCCCTCCCACGTCTTCTTGGGGCTGATCTTGGGGGCCATCGGGTGCTTGCCGAACGACAGGCCCGTCGCGTAGGCGCCCGTGTCGGACGCGACGGCGATGATGATGAATGCCAGCACCCACCATTCGCCGCCGTCCTGGCGGAGCAGGATCAGGCACAGGCTCGTGAGGAACGCGACGTACAGCTGGACGAAGCCGGCGGTCAGCACATCGCCGAGGACGGCGCCGTACGTGCGGCCGTCCCGCGCGAACATCTGGGCGATCACCCGCCACACGATGACGAGGGCGACGGCGACGAACACCACGATCCAGTGCAGCCACAGGTCGACGAAATAGCCGGAGAGCACGAGGATCGCGCCGATCACGAGCTGCGGCACCAGGTCGACCTTGCGCCCCGCACCCTTGAGCGCTCGTGAGAACTCGAAGATCCCGAGCATCGCGGCCGCGAGCGCGAACACGACGAACAGCCATTTGACGAAGATGAGCGAGGCGATCAGCACGGCCCCGATCGCCAGCCCGATCAGGGTGGCGACGATGAGGTCGCGTCCGGTGCGCTGCTTGATGCGCTCGTTGGCGTGGTCGAACTCCGCGCGGGCCTGCGCGACCTGACTCTCGAACTCGGTGCGGGCCGCGCGCACGTGCGACTGGAAGTCGGCGCCCTCGGCCCCGCCGGCGGCCGGATCGCCCGAGCGGCGCAGTCCCGCCGCGTCGCGCCGCGTCAACGGCACGTCCGGGGGCCGCTGCGCGCTGCGCGGCTCGTCGGAGGAGTCAGTCATCGGTCGGCTCAGACCTCGAGCAGTTCTGCCTCTTTGCGCTTGAGCGCCTCGTCGATCGCGTCGACATGCGCCTTGGTCAGCGCGTCGAGCTCCTTCTCGGCTCGCGCGAGCTCGTCTTCGCCGACGTCGCTCTTCAGGCTGTCGAGGTCGTCCTTGCTCTTGCGGCGGATGCCGCGCACGTGCACCTTGGCGTCCTCGCCCTTCGACCGCACGAGTTTGACGTATTCGCGGCGGCGCTCCTCGGTGAGTTCGGGCAGCGACACGCGCACGAGGTTGCCGTCGTTGGTCGGATTGGCGCCCAGGTTCGGGGTGTCGCGGATCGCCTGCTCGATCGCCTTGAGAGCCGACTTGTCGTACGGGGTGACCACGAGCGTGCGGGCCTCGGGGTTGTTCAGCGACGCCAGCTGCGCGAGCGGGGTCGGTGTTCCGTAGTAGTCCACGAGGATCTTCTGGAACAGCTGAGGATTCGCCCGCCCGGTGCGGACGGTGGCGAAGTCGTCCTTCGCGCCCTCGACAGCACGGTCCATGCGCAAGCCGGCATCGGCCAGTACGTCCGCGATCACAGTGACTCCCATCGGTAGATCCTTCAGTGCCCAGTCTACTGGGCGAGCACTCGCGACCACGGAGCCGCGGCGGTCGGCCGCGCGAGGTCGCGACTCGGGCCCTCACGCGGTGACGAGCGTGCCGATCTGATCCCCGAGCAGCGCACGGGTCACGTTGCCGGCCGGCTCCATGCCGAAGACCCGCATGTCCATCCGGTTGTCCATGCACAGGCTGAACGCGGTCGAGTCGACGACCTTCAGGCCGCGCTGCAGCGCGTCGATGTAGGTGATGCGGTCGATCTTGGTCGCGCTCGGGTCTTTGTTCGGATCCGCCGTGTAGACGCCGTCGACGCCGTTCTTCGCGACGAGCACCTCGGTCGCGCCGATCTCGAGCGCACGCTGCGCCGCGACGGTGTCCGTCGAGAAGTAGGGCAGCCCGGCACCCGCACCGAAGATCACCACCCGTCCCTTCTCCATGTGCCGCTCCGCACGACGCGGGATGTAGGGCTCCGCGACCTGGGTCATCGAGATCGCGGACTGCACGCGGGTCGCGGCACCGGCCTGCTCGAGGAAGTCCTGCAGGGCGAGGGCGTTCATGACGGTGCCGAGCATGCCCATGTAGTCGGCGCGCCCGCGGTCCATGCCGCGCTGGCTGAGCTCGGCGCCGCGGAAGAAGTTGCCGCCGCCCACGACCACCGCGATCTCCACCCGGTCGACGGCTTCGGCGATCTCACGGGCCATCTGACTCACGACGTCGGGATTGACACCGAGCTGACCGCCGCCGAATGCCTCGCCGGAGAGTTTCAGCAGGACCCGTCGGGTGCCGGTCGCTTCATCGATCACGTGTCATCCTCTCGTGGGGGTACAGCACCATCTAAAGCCATGCGGGCGATCGCCCCAACCCTCGCCGCGGAGGCAGGAGGGCAGAAGAAAAGGCCCGCACCGGAATGATGCGGGCCTTTCCGTCATGCTATGCGCCGACCTTGAAGCGGGCGAACCCGGTCAGGGTGAGGCCTGCGTCCTTCGCGACCTGGGCCACGGACTGCTTGTTGTCCTTCGCGTAGTCCTGGTCCAGCAGCGAGACCTGCTTGAAGAAGGCGTTGACGCGGCCGTCGACGATCTTCGGCAGGGCAGCTTCGGGCTTGCCCTCGTTGCGGGAGATCTCGGTGACGATCTGACGCTCCTTCTCGACCTCTTCCTCGGGAACCTCGTCGCGCGAGAGGTAGGAGGGGTTGGCGAACGAGATGTGCTGCGCGATGCTGCGCGCGGTCTCGGCGTCCTCGCCCGAGTAGGCCAGCACGACGCCGACCTGCGGGGGCAGGTCCTTGCTCGTCTTGTGCAGGTAGACCTCGAACTTGTCGCCGGTCAGCGTGCGCACGCGGCGCAGCTCGACCTTCTCGCCGATGATCGCGGCCTCGTCGGAGATCAGTGCCTCGACCGTGCCGTTGCCGGCCGGTGCGGCCAGCGCGGCCTCGACCGAGTCGGCGGATGCGGCGGCAGCGGCATCCGCGACCTTGTCGGCCAGCGCGATGAAGCGCTCGTTCTTGGCCACGAAGTCGGTCTCGCACGCGAGCTCGACGAGGGTGACCTTGCCGTCCTGCTCGCGGGCGACGACGAGGCCTTCGCTTGTCGAGCGGTCGGCGCGCTTCGCGTTGCCCTTCGCGCCCTTCAGGCGCAGGATCTCGACGGCCTTCTCGACGTCTCCGTCGGCCTCTTCGAGTGCCTTCTTGGTGTCGACCATGCCGGTGCCGAGCTGCTCGCGCAGCGCCTTGATGTCGGCGATCGTGAAGTTTGCCATGAGTGGCGGCTCCTTGATTGTGATGAGTTCGATGGGATGCGCGGGGCGGGGTCGCACGAAACGACCCCGCCCCGCGTACGACGTGCGACTACTTGGCGTCCGCGGCCTCGGCGGCCTCGACGTCGGCGACGCTCTCGCCCGCGGCGTCGGCGATGGCCTCGTCGTGCGCCTCGGCGCCGGCGGCGTCCGCGGCGGTCTCGGTGGCCGCCTCGCCCTCGGAAGCCTGCTCGGCCTCGACGGCCTCAGCCAGGTCGGCCGCGGCGATCGCCTCATCGGCGACCTTCTCGGTCTCGGCGGAGGACTGCGCGGGTGCGCTCTGCTCGAGCAGCTCGCGCTCCCAGTCGGCCAGCGGCTCGGCCTCGGCCGACTCGTCGGTCGGGTTGTGGCGCTGGATGAGTCCCTCGGCGGCGGCGTCGGCGATGATGCGCGTGAGCAGACCCACCGAGCGGATCGCGTCGTCGTTGCCGGGGATCGGGTACTGGAACTCGTCCGGGTCGGCGTTCGTGTCGAGGATGCCGATGATCGGGATGCCGAGCTTGGAGGCCTCGTTCACCGCGAGGTGCTCGCGCTTCGCGTCGACGACCCAGATCGCCGACGGCGTCTTGGACATGTTGCGGATACCGCCGAGCGACTTGTGCAGCTTG
>JAESFR010000236.1_pt1 | contig 22300 bp, 25 predicted proteins | sample 9266191 | NCBI WGS metagenome assembly JAESFR01 (sample SAMN14503063, study PRJNA617104) | algae metagenome | isolation source: Pleurocapsa minor HA4230-MV1 and co-occurring heterotrophs from cement on... | place: USA: Nuuanu Pali Lookout, Hawaii | collected 2009-07-20
TTCCGGCTGCGCTCAGCGGACGAGCACGTCGTCGGCGATCGTCAGGGGCGGCTCAGTCGCCGCGACGACCTCTTCCACCGTGACGCCGGGCGCCGTCTCGACCAGCACGAGGCCGGCATCCGTCACGTCGATCACCGCGAGATCCGTGATGATCCGGTCGACCACGCCGCGACCGGTGAGCGGCAGCGAGCATTCGTCGACGATCTTGGCCGACCCGTCGCGCGCGACGTGCTCCATCAGGACGATCACCTTCGCGGCGCCGTGGACGAGGTCCATCGCGCCGCCGGGGCCCTTGACCATCTTGCCGGGGATCATCCAGTTCGCCAGGTCGCCGGTGGCCGACACCTGCATCGCCCCCAGGATCGCCGCGTCGATCTTGCCGCCGCGGATCATGCCGAAGCTCGTCGCGGAGTCGAAGAAGGCAGCACCCGGGAGGGTCGTGACCGTCTCCTTGCCCGCGTTGATCAGGTCGGGGTCGACGTTCTGCTCGGTGGGGTACGGACCGACGCCCAGGATGCCGTTCTCGGACTGCAGCACGACGGTCATGTCATCCGGCACATGGTTCGGAACGAGGGTGGGCAGGCCGATCCCCAGATTGACGTACGAACCGTCGGCGAGCTCCGCGGCGGCGCGGGCCGCCATCTCGTTGCGGGTGAGTGGCATCACTCGGCTCCTTCCGTGACGGTGCGCCGTTCGATGCGCTTCTCGATGTCGGGTCCCACCTCGATGATGCGGTGCACGTAGATGCCCGGCAGGTGGATGGCGTCGGGGTCGAGCTCGCCCGGCTCCACGAGCTCCTCGACCTGGACGATGCATACGCGGCCGGCCATCGCGGCGAGCGGATTGAAGTTGCGAGCCGCCTTGTTGAAGATCAGGTTGCCGTGGCGGTCGCCCTTCAGCGCGTGCACGAGCGAGAAGTCGGTGACGATGGCCTCTTCGAGCACGTACTCGCGCTCGATGCCCGACACGTCGAAGGTGCGCACGTCCTTCACGGGTGAGGCGACGGCGATGCCGCCCGCTCCGTCGTACCGGCGCGGCAAGCCGCCCTCCGCGACCTGGGTGCCGACGCCGGTCTGCGTGTAGAAGGCGGCGATGCCCGATCCTCCGGCGCGCAGCTTCTCGGCCAGGGTGCCCTGCGGGGTGAGCTCGAGCTCGAGCTCACCCGAGAGGAACTGGCGCTCGAACTCCTTGTTCTCCCCCACGTACGACGACGTCATCTTGCGGATGCGGTGGGCGTTCAGCAGGATGCCGAGACCCCAGTCGTCGACGCCGCAGTTGTTGCTCACGATGCTGAGATCGCCGGTGCCCTGGGCGAGGAGGGCCTCGATCAGCGCGATCGGATTGCCGGAGAGGCCGAAGCCTCCGACGGCGAGTGAGGCCCCGTCGGGGATGTCGGCCACGGCCTCGGCGGCGGACCCATACGTCTTGTCGATCACGGGCGACTCCTGTGTCAGGTGCGGGGGACGCTTCCATCCTCGCCGCGGCGCGCATCGTCGTGCCAGGGGGACGTTGCCATGTGGAATGCGCGGCGACTAGTGTCCATCATGTGGACAGCTCGCGATCGGCGTCGGTGCCCGGCGCGCAGTCAGTCGCGCGCGCGGCGCGCGTGCTGCGCCTCGTGACCTCTGCGGGTGCCGACGGCATGGCCGTCGTGGAGCTCGCGCGGCGCGCCGAGCTCACCAGGCCCACTGCGCACCGGCTGCTCGCGGCACTGCGCCAGGAGGGCCTGGTCGATCAAGACGAGCGGACCGGACGCTGGATGCCGGGGCCCGAGCTGTATCTCATGGGATCGGTGGCGGCATCACGGTACGACGTCACGGGAGTGGCCCGCGACATCGTCCGCTCACTCGCGGTGCGCACCGAGGAGAGCGCGTTCCTGTCCGTGCGACGCGGCGACGAGACGGTGTGCCTGCTCCGAGAGGAGGGCAGCTTCCCGATCCGCTCCTTCGTGCTGTCCGAGGGCGTGCGCTTCCCCCTCGGCGTCGCATCGGCCGGGCTCGCGATCCTCGCCTTCCTCCCGCCTCACGATGTGGACGCCTACCTGGACCGGCATCCCGAGCTCGCCGAGCGCTGGGGAAGCGCCCACGGCGATACCCGACTACGGGCGCGTCTGCGCGACACGCAGGCCCGCGGGTATGCGCTCAATCCGGGACTCATCGTCGAGGGCAGCTTCGGCCTCGGCGCCGCCGTGTTCGACCGCGACGGGCATCCGCAGTGGGCGCTGAGCCTGACCGGAGTCGAGTTCCGCTTCGGGCCCGACCGGCTCGCGGACCTCGGGCGCACGCTGCTCGCGCACGCGCACCAGCTCACGACGCGTCTGACAACGAGCGCGCGCTGACCTCAGACCGCCTGAACCGCCGCGAGCTGCTCCCGCACCACCTCCGCGACGACGTCGGCGCCGCGCTCGGACATGGCGATCGTGTAGTGGTTCACGTCCGGCACCCGCCGGTGCTCCAGGCCCGGGTGCGCCGACAGGATCTCGGGAACCCGCTCGGGCGCGTACAGACCCGGAACCTGATCGAGGAGCCCGCGGTCGGCAGTCAGGAGCACCGTCGGGTGTCGCAGATGCGCCAGGGCATCGAGGATCGCGGTGCCCGTGTTCTGATCGATCGAGTCCTCCTCGAGCGTCGAATAGCTGGTCGCCGGGCGGAGCGCCGGTTCTTCGCCCACGAGGTCGTAGGCGAGATAGGCCTCGAGCTCCGGACTCCAGTCACGCTGGAACGCCGGGTGGGCCCGCCAGAAGTCGACATAGTCGTCGGTCGTCGCGAACCGCATCGCGAGCCGGTCGGCGGTCGGCCCCAGGACGAGCCGGATGACCTCGTCGATCGGGAGGTCCGCCGGCAGGTCGAGCGGCAGCCCGCCGTCCACCAGCACGACGCGCGAGATGCGGTCGGGGTAGAGGTCCCCCAGCACGAGGGCGACGAAGGCGCCCATCGAGTGTCCGACCACGACGACCTCGTCCTCGCCGAGCGCATCGAGCACCGCGACCAGGTCGCGTGCATGCGCGGCGAGGCCGGCGGGGCCCTGGAGCTCGTTGCTGCGTCCGCGCCCGCGCAGGTCGGGCGCGATCACGCGCGCCTCGGGCAGACGGTCGGCGACGAGCGGCCACGAGAGGTGGGATGCCGTCACCCCGTGCACGAGCAGCACCGCCGGGGCGGCATCCATCGGCTCGGCCGGCTCCCACACGCCCACGCGCAGGTCGCCGCCCGCCACGGCGACGTCGATCGTGCGGTAACGGCTCATCGCGCGGTCCACCCGCCGTCCATCGTGTACGACGCTCCGGTGACCATCCCCGCCTGGTCGGAGACGAGCCAGCCGACCAGCGACGACACCTCCTCCGGCTCGATGAGCCGCTTGATCGCATTCTCGGTGAGCAGCACCTTCTCGAGGACTTCCTCTTCGGGGATGCCGTGGACACGAGCCTGATCGGCGATCTGGTGCTCGACGAGCGGAGTGCGCACGTACGAGGGGTTGACGCAGTTGCTCGTCACGCCGTGCGGCGCGCCCTCGAGCGCCGTGACCTTCGAGAGACCCTCGAGCCCGTGCTTGGCGGTCACGTACGCGGACTTGAACGCGCTCGCACGCAGACCGTGCGCGCTCGAGACGTTGACCACCCGCCCCCAGCCACGGCGGTACATCCCGGGGAGCACGGCCCGGATCAGCAGGAACGGCGACTCGACCATGAGTCGCTGCATGAGCCGGAACGTCTCCGGGTCGAACTCCGCGATGGGGCTGACGCGCTGGATGCCCACGTTGTTGACCAGGATGTCGATGTCGAGCGACACATCCTCGAGCGCGGCGGTGTCGGCGAGGTCGACCAGCCAGGGGTCGCCCTTCACCTCGTCGGCGATCGACTCCGTGAGGTACACGTGGTGGTCGGCGACGACCACGTGCGCGCCGCGCGCGGCGAACTCGCGCACGCACGCGAGTCCGATGCCGCTCGCGCCGCCGGTGACGAGCGCGCGTTTTCCTGCCAGGTCCTGATCGGTCATGCGGGTGTCTCTTCCTGCTGCACTCCCCCGCGCGGCGCGAGGGCGTTGTCGATGAATCGCATCATGTCGTCGAAGACGCGGGGCTCCAGGACCGACGGGGGCACTCCGTCGGCGTCGCGCTCCCAGAGCAGGTAGCGCATGCCGATCAGCTCGCCCATGCCCATGAGCGCCCACGCGGTGACCTCGGGGTCGAGCGCGCGGTCGACGTCGCCGGATTCCTGCGCGACGCGTAGACCCGCCTCGTAGCCGTCGACGATGCGCGAGTAGTGCAGCCGCAGCGTCTCGGGAGAGACGAACTCCGCCTCGCGCACCACGCGATACAGCGCCGGATGCTCGGCCGTGAAGCGGAAGAATCCGCTGAAGCCGGCCCGCTCCGCCTCGAGGCGCGACGTCGCGCCGGCCATCGCTTCGGACATCGAGTGCCGCACGCGGCGGTTGAGGTCGATCACGAGCGCTTCGAAGATCGTCTGCTTGCTGTCGAAGTACAGGTAGAACGTGCCGAGTCCGATGCCGGCGCGCTCGGTGATCTTGACGATCGAGGCCTCGTGGTAGCCCTGCTCGGCGAAGACCACCTCGGCCGCCTCCAGCAGACGGCGCCGCGTGGCCTCGCCCCGCTTGGTCAGCGGTCGCCCGGTCGCGGACGAGACCGGACCGGCCTCGTCGCCCAGCACCTCATCGGGAATGGTCATGATGCACACCTTCCACCATCCGCCGCGCCTGATCGCGCAGGCGCGACCGCGCGAGCTTCTCGATCGTCGAGCGCGGGAGTGCCTCGACGAACTCGACGTGCACGGGGACTTTGAACGCGGCGAGGTTCCTTCGGGCATGGGCGAGCACCTCGTCGGCCGACAGCAGAGCGCCGGGAACGACGACGACGAACGCCACGCCGCGCTCCCCCCACACCCGGTCGGGCACTCCGACGACCGCCGCGCTCTCGACCAGCGGATGCCGGGTGAGCGCGTGCTCCACCTCTGCCGGAGCGACGTTCTCGCCTCCGGAGATGAAGATGTCCTTGAGCCGGTCGACCACGCGGAAGACCCCGTCGGCGTCGCGATGGACCAGGTCGCCGCTGCGCAGCCACTCTCCGTGCATCGCGGACGCCGTGGCCTGCGGGTCGCCGAGATAGCCGGCGAAGACGCTGGGTCCGCGCACCCACAGCTCACCGGTCGCCTCGCCCTCCAGGGGCAGGAGCGTCTCCGGGTCGACGATGCGGACCGACACGTGGGGATACGGCCGGCCGACTCCGCCTGGGTGCGTGGGTGGGTCCTGCGGGTTCCTGTGCAGGACATTCGGCCCCGCTTCGGTCAGCCCGTAGCCCTGGACGAGCGGCACTCCGCGCGCGGCCCATACCCCCGCGAGGGTGACCGGCATCGTGGCGCCGCCGACCAGCGCCGTCCGCAGCGACGAGACGTCGGCGTGACCCCACCCGCGGTCCGCCGCGAGCAGGGCGTACTGGGTCGGCACGCCCATCATGGCGGTCACCCCTCGCTCGGCGATCAGCTGCAGGGCGCGCGACGGCGAGAACGAGCGCTCCAGCACGACGGTGGCCCCGACCCACCAGGCCAGCAGCGGCTGGCAGTTCCAGGCCGCCACGTGGAACTGCGGCAGCATCGCCAGCACCACGTCGTCGGCCGTGAGCGGCAGGGCGCCGGCCAGCGCGAGATTGTTCCAGAAGCAGTTCGCGTGGGTGAGCACCACGCCCTTCGGAGCCGCCTCGCTCCCCGACGTGAAGATCACCAGAAGAGGGTCGTCGTCGCGCACCGGGCGCGAGGGCCGGACGGTCGAGGCTGCCGGGACGGCGGCTTCCACCCCCGTCGAGCCGAGGGTTGCCGTCGGGAGGCCGGTCAACTCGCGCAGCGCGTGCTGCGCGAGCGAGGCGTACTCATCCTCGATCAGGACGAGCGCGGGGGCGGAGCGGCGCAGCATGTCCTCGAGCTCTCGTGGCGTGCTTCGCCAGGACAGCGGCACGAATGCGATCCCGGAGAGCGCGCACGCGAAGAACGCGACGACGTGATCGGTCGAGTTGCCCGAGACCGTCGCGACGAGGTGCCCGGGACCGTACCCGGCGTCGCGGAGCCGCGCGGACAGGTGCTCGGCGCGCCGGGCGAGCGTCGCGTAGTCCGTTCGCACGCCGCGGTCGTCGATCGCGGTCCGAAGCGGCGAGACGACGGCCCGGTCGGTCAGCCAGCGCCCAATCGTGTGGGGGCCGTCCTCGATCTCACGCGGCGAGATCATGCGCGCACCTCGACCGGCGCGTCGGCGTCGGCATCCGCGTCGTCCATCGTTCGCAGCGAGAGTCGCACCTTCTCGCCGCGCCTGCGGCGCCACCACGCGTCGATCGTCCCGGCGATGCCGCCGGGCAGGAACATCACGACGAGGATGAACAGCACGCCCAGCAGGAAGAGCGGCTCCGACAGCGGGATGCGCAGGACGTCGGGGAGGCCGGCGACGACGTCGGATCCGGCGACCACGGTGAGGCGCTGGTCGAGCAGCGTGTACAGCACGCCCCCCACGATGGCACCCCACCGGAACCCGACGCCACCGAGGACGACCATCACGAGGATCGTGATGGTGAGATCCGCCGACACCGCGCGCGGCACCGTCCCCGACTGCAGGAGCATGTAGGCGACGCCGGCGAGGCTCGCCAGGACGCCGGCGATCACGAACACGACGAGCTTCGCCCGGTACGGACGCAGCCCCAGCACGCGCACGCGCAGCTCGTTCTCGCGCGTCGCGCGGGTCAGATGGCCGAGCCGGGACGTGTCGACCCACAGCACGACCAGATAGACGACCACGAGCACCGCGAGCGTGAACCAGTACAGGTTGCGCGTGTTGATGACGCCCACCAGGAAGTCGGGCACACCCGCCGTCTCGAGGCTCAGCCCCTCCTCGCCGCCGGTCACGTCGGAGTTGCGGCGCACGAGAACGGACCCGGCCTGCGCGAAAGCGAGCGTGACCATCGCGAACGGGATGCCGGAGACCCGCATCGCGACGGCCCCGGTGACCAGGGCGATCACCATCCCGCCGAGCAGCGCGATGAAGATGCCCGGCCAGAGCGGCACGCCGAAGTGCTCGAGCGCGATGCCGAGCCCGTAGGCGCCGGCGCCGAAATACAGTGCGTGCCCGAAGGACAGCATCCCTGCCGAGCCGAGCAGCAGGTTGTAGGAGAGCGCCAGAGCCGCGAACACCATGCACAGCGACAGCAGGGCGAGCGTGCCGGGCAGGTAGGTGGGCGTCGGCAGCACACCGGGGATCGAGATGTTCAGCAGCGGCAGCACCGCCATGAACACGACCAGGGCGGCACCGGCGACCGCGGGGATCCCGCGACGGATCATGCCTTCCTCCCGAGGATTCCGGACGGACGCACGAGCAGCACGAGTGCGAGCAGGATCACGACGATGAAGTCTCCCGTGCCGCCGAGATACGAGTTCGCGAACTGCTGCAGGACAGCCACGAGGACCGAGGCGATCGCCGCACCGGTGAGCGAGCCGAGGCCCCCGATCACCGTGACGATGAACGCGAAGATCAGGAGCGTCGAACCCAGGTGGGCGGAGACGAACGTCGTGTAGTGCATAGCGAGCACCCCGCCGATGCCGGCGGCCGCTCCCCCGATCGCGAACACGAGCGTGAACGAGCGACGCACGTCGATGCCGAGCGCGGTCACCATCGCCCGGTTCTCGACGCCCGCGCGGATGATCATGCCGTAGCGCGTGCGCTGGAGGAACAGCACGAGGGCCGCGAGCACGATCGCCGCCGCGATCATGAGCACCCAGTAGGTGTTCGGGATGCGGGCCCCCAGCACCTCGGTCGTCTGCTTGAGCCAGGCCGGGCCGGCGATGTTGATGGGGTCGGTGCCCCAGATCCCCTCGAACAGGGCCACCGCGGCGAAGGACAGTCCCACGGTCACGAGCACCTGTTCGATGTGCCGCTCGTAGAGCGGCCGGATCAGCACGAGTTCGGTGAGCGTCGCGAAGACCGCGCCGACCACGGCGCCGACGAGGATCGAGAGCAGGAACGACCCCCAGGAAGCCGTGCCGAGGGCGGAGGCGACCGCCCAGCCGAGGAAGGCGCTCAACGTCAGGAACGCGCCGTGCGCGAAGTTCAGCACGTGCATCAGGCCGTAGATCAGGCTGAGCCCGGACGCCACGAGGAAGTACAGCGCACCGAGACCGACACCGGTGATCAGCGTGAGGACCAGCATGCTCATGACGCGCTCCTCTCGCTCGCCGCGGAGGGACTCTGATCCGCGTGCACCCCCAGCAGCCGCCGGGTGAGGTCGTCGTCGTCCAGCAGCTCGCCCGCCGGTCCGGTGTGCACCACGCGTCCGCCCCCGATCACGATCGCGTCGGTGGCGAGACGGCGGACGACGTCGAGGTTCTGCTCGACGAGGAGGATCGGCACCGTGCGGGATGCCTCCTGCAGCGCGTCGGCGACCTCGGTGACGATCCGGGGCGCGAGCCCCTTCGTCGGCTCGTCCACGAGCAGCAGCCGGTTGTCGTTGAGGAGCGCCCGCGCCACCGACACCATCTGCTGCTGACCGCCGGAGAGCGTGCCGGCCTGCTGACCGCGGCGCTGGACGAGATCGGGGAACAGGGCATCCACGAACTCACGGCGAGGGTTTCGCTGGCGCTCCGCGAGCGCGAGGTTCTCCGCCACGGTGAGCTTCGCGAACACTTCGCGGTCTTCGGGAACGTAGCCGACACCGCGCTGGACGATGCGGTGCGTCGCCAGGTTGTCGATGCGCTCGCCCGCGAAGACGACCTCGCCCTTCCGAGAGATCAGGCCGAGGATGCCGCGGAGCGTCGAGGTCTTGCCGACGCCGTTGCGTCCGAGGACCGCCGTGATGCCGGTCGCCGGAACCGTGAAGCTCACGTCCTCGACGACCTGCTGGCCCGCGATCGCGCAGCGGAGTCCGCGCACGGCGAGGATCGCCGATGCCTCGGCAGATGGCGCGCTCATGCGACCGTCGTCCCGAGGTACGCGCTCTGCACGAGCGGGTCCTGCATGATCTTCTGCGGGGTGTCGAACGCGATGATGCTGCCGAAGTACATCACCGCCACCTTGTCGACCAGTCCCATCAGCACGTCGATGTGGTGCTCGACCATCAGGACCGTGCATCCGCTCTCCTGCTGCATCCGGCGGATGCTCTCGACCAGACCGGGCACATCTCCCGAGCCCACGCCGGCCATCGGCTCGTCCAGCAGCACGAGTCCGGCATCCATCACCAGCAGGACGGCGATCTCGAGCTTGCGCTTGTCGCCATGCGAGATGTCTCCCGCGGGAACGTCCAGCACGTGCCCCAGTCCGATCGCCTCGAGCGTGCGGCCGGCCCGCTCGGTCGCGGCATCCGTGCGGCGCGGGAATCGGAACAGCGAGTAGTCGCCGCCGATCTGCGCCTGGGCGGCGAGCCGCACGTTCTCGAGCACGGAGAGCCTCGGGAACAGGCTCGAGGTCTGGAAGGTGCGCCCCAGTCCCGCCCGCGCCCGTACGGGCACCGACGCCGAAGTGATGTCGCGGCCGTGCATCAGCACGCGGCCCGAGGTCGGCTTCATCAGGCCGGAGACCACGTTGAACAGCGTGGTCTTGCCGGCGCCGTTCGGGCCGATGACCCCGACGAGGGTGCCAGGCTGCACCTCGAGCTCGACATCCTTCAGGATGGTCGCGCCGCCGATCTGCAGGCCGAGGCCCTCGATCCGGAGCGCGGGCGGGACGGGAGTGCTCATCCGTGGCGCTACTTGCTCGCCTCGGCGGGCGCGACCTCTTCGGCCGCGGCCGTGTCGACGAGCTCGGGCACGAACCCGTCACCGTCGGCGACGAGCTTCGCCTGGTACATCTCCTGGATCAGGGCGTGATCGGCGGCGCGCACCGTCATCGCGCCCTTGGGACCGTCGAACTCGAAGCCCTCGAGTGCGGCGATCATGGCATCGACATCGCCCTTGCCCTCCCGGACCGCCTGGACGATCATGATCGCCGCGTTGAAGCCGTCGGGGCTGAACAGGTCGGGAGTCCCGCCCGCGCTCTCGATCGCCTCGATCATGGCGGCGTTCACGTCGTTGTCGGCCGCACCCGGGAAGTAGTGGTTGAGGAAGCTGATCTTCTCGGATGCCTCGCCGTACGCCGCGAAGGTCGCGGAGTCGCCCAGACCGGTGACCACGGGGATCTCGTCGAGAACGCCCTGCTGGCTCATCGCCTGCCACATCGCACCCGAGGTCGCCCCCGCCCACGCGACGAACACCAGGTCGGGGCTGCCGGCGAGCACCTGCTGCGCGAACGGCGTGAACTCGGTCACGTCCTCCGCGACCAGCACGGAGTTCACGGTCGCGCCCTCCGCGCCGAGGATCGCCTTGACGGCTGCCTCGTTGCCCTGCCCGAACGCGTTGTTCTGGGCGAAGACGGTGATGGTCTTGCTCTCGATGTCGTCGAGGAAGGTCCCCGCCGTCGCGACGTCCTGCGCGCTCTGCCGACCGGAGCGGAACGTGTAGTCGTTCACGCCGGTGATCGCGTCGGCCGCAGCGGGACCCGAGACGAACAGCACCTTGTTCTGCGCCGCCTGCTCGGCGACCGCCAGCGCCACGCCGGAGGACGCGCTGCCGGCGATGATGTTCACGCCGGAGCCGATGAGCTCCTTCACGGCCGTGACGGCCTTGTCGGGGTCGCCCGCGTCGTCTGAGTATTCGACGGTGATCGCGGTTCCGTCGACCTCGTTCGTCCCGTCGGTCGCGTAGTCCAGGCCGGCCTTGAAGCCATCGAGGTACTGCTTGCCGTACCCCGCGAGCGGACCTGTCTCGCTCGTGACGATGCCGACCGTGACCTCGGCCGGACCGCTCGGCGTCTCGCCGCTCTCGCCGCCGGGGGCGGCGGTCTGCGGGGCGCACGCCGCGAGCGCCAGCGCGGCCACTGCGGCCACGGATCCCAGGAGCAACTTCTTCGTAACCCGCATGTGCGTGCCTTTCACCATCGGAAGGTACCTGAAACATGATTCAGGTTCTTGCAACCTACGAAACGGGGCACGGAGGTGTCAAGCCGGCGCACGCGCGCGGTCGGCGTCGTTACCGAATCGCGACGATCAGTCCGTCGCGGACGAGCGCCGGGGACGGTCCTCGCCCGCGCGGGGCGCGTCAGCGGTCACATCGATCCGCTCCTGGCCGCGGTCGGTCGACCAGATCGCCGCGAGACCTCGGTCGCCGTGATGAGACGCGCGCACCGCGCGTTCGTCCGCCCAGCCGTTCAGCCGGTGGCCGGCATGGCCCTTGACGTGCTCGAATGTGACGTCGGGCAGCCCGGCGGCGCGCCGCTCGTCGCGCGCCGCGATGAGCGCGGCGAGGATGTCGGCGTTCTTCGTCGGTGCGCCCGTGCTGGTCTTCCATCCGCGACGCGCGTGCGCATCCATCCACGTGCGGTACGTGTTGATCGCGTACATCGAGTCGGCCTGGATGTGCAGGTCGGCGACTGTCGCGTTGTCGCGGATCGCGTACAGCACGGCCAGCAGCTCGCCGATGTTGTTCGTGCCCGCCTCGAGCGAACCGGCCGCCCAACGACCGTCTTCGCCGACCCACGCCCACCCGGCAGGGCCGGGATTCCTCATGCACGCACCGTCGGTCGCGACGGTATAGGTGCTCATGGTGCACCCCCAGGGACTTGAACCCTGAACCCACTGATTAAGAGTCAGTTGCTCTGCCGATTGAGCTAGAGGTGCATGGTCCGAACCAGGCGAACCGAGGGTCAACGTTACCATCACGATCCGCTCCCCCGGAAATCGAGCGCGGCACCCCCCGGTTATCCTGGACCGGTGACCTCCCCCGCGCGCCCGACGGCTTTCGACACGCCGTTCGACGGCGATCTGCGTGCCGATCTGGCCCTCGCCCTGCGGCTCGCCGACGCCGCGGATGCGGCATCCATGGCCCGCTTCGACGCGGCGGATCTCGACATCCAGGTCAAGGCCGACGCGACTCACGTCACCGAGGCCGACCTCGCCACCGAGCGGGCGATCCGGGCCATCTTGGAGGCCGAGCGCCCCGGTGACGGCGTCTTCGGCGAGGAGTTCGGTGTCACAGGAGACACCGCGCGACAGTGGATCATCGACCCGATCGACGGCACCGCGAACTACCTCAAGGGCATCCCGATGTGGACGACGCTCATCGCACTGGCGATCGACGGCGTGCCGCGGGTCGGAGTGGCCAGCCAGCCCGCCCTGGGCCGTCGCTGGTGGGCGGCGAGCGGCCTCGGCGCCTGGACGAATACGCCCGACGGCAGCGATGCGCGCCTGTCGGTGTCGAACGTCGATCGGATCGATCAGGCCAGCGCGAGCTTCCAGAGCATCAGCCAGTGGGACGAAGCCGGACACCTGGATGCCGTCATCCGCCTCTCGCGCGCCGTCTGGCGCGACCGCGGATACGGCGACACCTGGCCGTACATGCTCCTGGCGGAGGGGCGCCTCGAATTCGTCGCCGAGTTCGGCGTGAAGGAGTACGACATCGCCGCACTCGTGCCGATCGTCACCGAGGCCGGCGGTCGGTTCACCTCCTTCGACGGCGCCGACTCCATCGCCGGCCGTTCGTCGCTGGCCACGAACGGGCGTCTGCATACCGCGTTCCTCGAACTGCTGCACGCACCCGACCCCTCCCCCGCATCCTCGTCTGCATCGGAGCCTCCTCGATGACCCGCACCACCGACCGCTCGCGTCCGCTCTCCGTCGTCGGCGCGAGCGCGGTGGTGTGCGGCATCCTGCTCCTGGCGACGGCGTGCGCTGCCCCCGACGGCGGAGGCGATCAAGCCCAGACACCGCAGCCGGTCGCGACGTCGCCGACGCCGTCGACGACCGAAGAGGCCGAACCTGCCGCAGAGCCGCAGTGCGACACCATCATCCCGGCGGCGACCGTCGCGGACTTCGAGAGCGTCGGATGGACCGTCCGCGCAGAGCCGTTCCGCGCGGGCGACGTCGAGATCTCCGAGGGCGTCCAGTGCATCTGGGGCGATTTCTCCACAGCGACCGACCACGTGCAGATCTACGGCTGGGCGCCCATCACCGCTGAGCAGACGGCCGACATCCGTGCTCAGCTCGTCGCTCTCGGGTGGCGGGTCGAACAGTCACCCGACGGGGTGATCGTCACCGAGAGCGCAGACACCACCGTGGCGACCGACGCCGAGGGCTACGGCTTGACCTACCTGTTCGGCGACGGCTGGGTGAAGTACGCCGACACCAAGCAGGGTCTGCTGCTCGTGGTCTGGCCGTCCGCCTGACGCCGCCGCTCCATCACAGGAACGTGAGCTCGCCCCGCACGATCGAGTCGCCGGAGTGCCCGGCGTCTCCGTCGTCGGGTTCCTGCGACACGTCGACCAGCACGTAGTCACGGAGGTCCACTCCGGCAGGCACCGCGAACGTCTGCTCGTCGCCCTCGAGGACGCCCAGGCTCACGAGACTCGAGGCGTCGGCCGTGATCAGCCAGACCTCGCGGTACGTGTCGGGGGCGGCATCCGAGTCGAGGGCCACCCGCACGCTCAGCGAGCCGTCGGGCTTCTCCTCGACGATCGCCGTGCCCTCTGCCGTCGCATGGTCGGGGAACGGCGCGAGGGTCGCCTCGGCGACCTCCGTAAGGGCGGCGCGCTGCGTGAGCGCCCACACTCCGAGCCCGAGACCGGCCACGATCACGAGTGACGCGGCAAGCGCGAAGACTCGGCGGGCGAGACGTCGCGGCGGGGGTGTGGCCGGTGCGGGGGTCGGAAGACGGTCCGCCGGTGGCGTCGCGGCCGTGGGCGGCGGCGCATCACTCGACGCGTCGGGCACCGCAGCGGCCTGCGCCGGCTCCGGCGCACCGAGGGAGAGCTCCTCGACGATGCGCGTCCACACCGCCTCGGGCGGCGACTCCAGCTCGCCGACGTCGATGCTGGCGCGGCCGGCGAGAGCGGCGTGCCGCAGCGACGCGAGATCGTCGACGCACACCGCGCAGTCGGCGAGGTGCTCGGTCTCGTCTCGCGTGGCGACCGGCTCGCCCAGTGCCAGCAGCGTGAGCCGCTCGGGGTCAATGTGCGGCATGGGTCACCTCCAGTCGGGTGCGCATTCTCTCGAGACTTCGTCGGATGTGGCTCTTGACCGTGCCGAGCGGCATCTCCAGTCTCCGGGAGATCTCCTGGTGGGTCAGGTCGTCGAAGAAGGCGAGCTTCATGACGCGCTGCGCATCGGGCTCGAGCCTCTCGATCTCTTGCGCGACGAGCAGCGTCTCGCCGAGGTCGACCTCTGGCGCGACCAGGTCGTCGGGTCGGGTCACACTCTGCAGCTGCTCCTGCAGCACCCGGATGCGTCGGCGCGCTTCGTGCGTGTCGGCGATCCGCCTCTTCGCGATCGCCACGACCCAGGTCGACAGCCGGGCGCGCGCGGGGTCGAACGACGAGCGCGACGTCCAGGCCGACACGAAGGTCTTCTGCGTCACGTCCTCCGCGTCGGTGCGGTCGCCGAGAGAGCGCAGCGCGAGGGTGAAGACGACGGGCGACCATCGCCGGTAGACGTGCTCGAGGGCGCGTTCGTCGCCGGCGGCGAATCGCGCATCCCACGCGGCCTCGTCGTCCGCCGATGCCGCGGAGTCGTACTCATCCCGGTTCACGAGCACATCCCCTTCTAGCCTCGCGGAGCGGCCAGCACGACCACGTTGTCGTCATAGTGGCCCGTCGTGCTGTCGAAGTCGCCGCCGCACGTGATGAGCACGAGAGCTTTCGTGCCTTCACGGGCGAAGATCTCCCCGGTCGGCAGCTCCTGCTTCGGATAGTACGTCACCGACACCACGCTGTAGGCGGCGACCGCGCCGTCCGCACCGGTCACCCGAACCTCGGCGTCGACGGGCAGGTCGCGAAGGTCGGCGAACGGGCCGATCGGGTAGTCGGGCGCGTCGATGTGCGCGGAGATCACCGTGTTGCCGTCCGGGCTCCACGGGTCGGGACCGAAGCGGTACCACCCCGCCACCGCGGGGTCGGGCGGGAGTTCCATGAAGCCGCCGTCCTCGATGCCGACCGGGATCACGGGAACGTCGATGCCCTCTGCGTCGATCTCCACCCGGACCGGTGCGACGGCCGCTCGGGCGGGCGCGAGGGTGGCCGAGGTGACGGGGACGTCGACGGCGGCCGTCGCCGCCGGGGTCGGCGTCGGCGACGCGGAGGGCACGCCCGCCCCGCTGGGGGCCGGGGCGGGCGTGCAGGCGGAGAGCGCGAGGATCAGCACGAGCGGTGCGAAAAGCCGCGGTGCCATGTCGTACGCTCTCGTTTTCCGGGGGGTCAGTCGCGGGACTTCGCAGCCTGCACGCGGCGGGTCGCGAACACACCGGCGACGGATGCCGCGGCCAGCAGCACGGCGGCGCCGACGATCCACAGCGACTGGGTCATGGCATCGCGCTCGGCCGCGTAGCCCGCGGTTCCCGAGTTCACGCCACCGGGCGTGGTGTGACCGACCGTGACCTTCTGGACGGCGACCGCGAGGTTGTCGTCTTCGAGGCTGCCCCACGCGTACACGATCGTCAGGACGCCGTCCTCGACGGGCACGTCGGCGGGGCCGATCAGCACCGGCTCGGTCGTGCCGGCGGCGACGACGGATGCCGAGACCGTGCCGACCGGCAGGTTGAGCGTGGCCTCGTCCGGGTTCGCGAGGGCGGAGACGACGGCGGCGCCACCGGCGAGGACGTCCACGGCGGGTGCCGCGGCGACGTGCCTCACGGTCAGGCGACCTTCGCCGGCGTTCGTCGTGGCGATGTCGTTCGTGAACAGGTTGAGCGCGGGGGTGCCGCTCTCATCCAGGTTCGCGGTCGCCGTGTAACTCTTGCCGGCCTCGAGGGTCAGCGTCGCCGGTCCGAGGATCGGGGCGCTCGCATCGGCGGCATCCGGCGCGGTCAGCGCGACCTCGTAGTCGCCGGCGGGCAGGTCGAGCGGGCCCGCGAGGTCGCCGGGCTGGAAGTCGTCGAGCGTGAGTTCGCCGTTCACGTAGACGTCGACGGGGGTGTCGGGGATGCCGTGGAGCACCGAGAGATCGGCCGTGGTGGCCGAGATCGCCTGAGCGGGAGCGACGAATCCGGCTGCCAGCACGAAGCCGGCGGCGACGCCGGCTGCGATTGTCTTGCGCACGTTTGCCTCCTTGGGGGGATGGGCGGCTCGTTCCGCCCTGCAAGGAGTACTTCCGCGTGTTCGACCGATTTGGATGCAGATGGATGAGATTCGTCTCGAAGACGCCTCATCGCGGGTCCGAGAGGCGCACCCCGAGCCAGTCGGCGAGGTCCGCGATCTCTCCGCGCACCATCTCCTCCTCCTCCGGCTCGAACGGGAGGAACTCGTGCACCGCGTTCACGCGGAGCACCTCGTTCGTGCGATCGACTTCGGCGTCGAGCATCCCGACGAATCGGTCGCCCAGCAGGATCGGGTGGGCGAAGTACCCGTACCTCCGCTGCGGCTTGGGCTTGAACTGCTCGAGCACGTAGGTGAACTCGAAGATCTCCTGGAGTCGAGGGCGATCGAACAGCATGCCGTCGTACGGGTTCAGGAACGCGACGCGTCCGCCGGCGTCCTCCTCGAGCGCGCCGAGCGCCTCGGGGTCGACCCGCCAGGCCAGCCGACTCCCCTCGACCGTCGCCGCCACGCCCGCATCACCGACCGGCGTCCAAGGCGACTTCCGCTTGGCGACCCCGGCCGCCTGCAGTCGCCGCTCCTGCAGCATCCGCTCGGCGTCGTCGTCGGAATAGGCGGGCATGTCCTCGGGGTAGACGCGCTCCGCGAGGTCCCATCGCCGGTGCCGCCCCTCGCGACCGACGACCGCGACGACGCCCTGGCGCATGAGGAAGTCCAGCATGATCGGCACCTGGTTCGAGCCCGACCATCCGTCGGGCGCGCGACTGACCTGTCCCGAGTCCGGGATCTCGGCCGCGAGGAGCGGGCCCTCGGCGCGCAGTCGGGCGAGCACGTCGGCGCGGAACTTCTTGTTCGCGTCGAGCCAGGAGCGAGTGCTCTCCCGTCGCGGCCACCGTCGCATCGCCGGCAGCATCATCGGCAGGAGGCTGATCGGACGGAATGCGCCGTCGAACTCGAACAGCAGACGGTCGAGCTCGACCGCCTTCGTGAGCTGTCCGGGCTCGTACGACCATCCGATCCGCGACCACAGCACCGTGTGCTCGCAGGGTGCGATCGTCGCGGTCGGGTCGATCTTGACGTATCCGAGCTGCTCGGCCACCTCCACGACGTCGCCCGGCCGGTCGGCGTCCAGCAGCTGGGCCCGTACCGCGATCCGGCGTGCCTGATCGCGGGTGAGCGCGACGACCACGGGTCAGGCGGGCGGTGCGTCGGGATCGAGCGTCTTGAGCATGTCCTCTTCGACCGGGTTGTCGGCCTGGAGCTGCTCTTCGGTGGTCTCGTCCCCGCCGGTCGGCGAGTCGTTCTCCTCGGCCGGCTGTTCGTCGGTGCGCTGATCCGTCATGAGTGCAAAGCTAACCCGGTCATGGCGTGACCACGACCTTGATGCAGCCGTCTTCCTTCTTCTGGAAGGTCTCGTACAGTTCGGGGGCGTCCTCCAGCGGCACCGTGTGGGTCACGAGGTCCATGACACCGAACGGCTCGGCCGCGTCCTCGACGAGAGGAAGCAGCTCGTCGGTCCACCTCTTCACGTTGCACTGCCCCATGCGCAGCGAGAGCTGCTTGTCGAACATCGTCTTCATCGGCAGGATGTCGGCCTCGCCCGCGTACACGCCGCTGAGCGACACCGTTCCGCCGCGGCGCACGACGTCGATCGACGCGTACTGCCGTCGGGGTCCACTGACCCCGTGGCGCGAACGCGCGGGAGAGTGGCTACGCGCGACCGGGCTCGCGCGTCCGGCTGTGGGTCGCGATCTCGGCATGGAAGGCGCGGATGAGGGTCGTGACCTCCTCGGCGTCCTCGATGTGCGGGAAGTGTCCGGCGTCGCCGATCGTCGCGACGCGCGCGGCGGGCAGTTGGGAACGCACGTGCTCCAGCCAGGCGGAATCCGCTTCGGACTGCAGTGACACCCGCTCGTGCGATTCATCGAGGGTCGTGCTCTGGATGACCAGCACCGGCACGATGACCGACGCCAGCGCGGCATCCATCTCTCCGGCATCCCATCGCGAGATGTCGATGAGGAGCGCCCGTCCGACGTCGTCGGGGAAGCGCATCGCACGCTCGAGCACGGCTCGGTGCACGCGGGCGTCGCTCGTCGAGACGAACATCCCGTTGAAGAACCGGAGCATGAAGGCGGCGTATCCGTCGCCGGTCAGCTGCGTCGCCATCCGGTCGGCGGCGGCGGCCGGGTCGCCCGAGGCGATACGGCTGCCGTCAAGCAGCACGACGCCGGCGATGCGGTGGGATGCCGCGCGGAAGCACTCGAGGACGACGCGGCATCCCATGCTGTGCCCGACGAGGATCACGGGGTCGAGCGCGAGCTCTTCGATGACCCGCGCGACGGCGCGGCCCGCCGCGCGGATGGACGGCTGCTGCGCGAATCCCTCGGACCGGCCGTGCGCCGGCAGATCGCAGGTCACGACCTTCGCGACCGAAGCGAGGTCGGTGCGCTGCGCCGCCCAGTCCGTCGCATCGCACGCATAGCCGTGGACGAAGACGAGCGCGGGTGAGCCCGATCCCGCGATCGTCACGTGCGCGCCGTCGATGAGTGCGGAAGACTGCGCCATCGGATGCCGTTCCCTCCGTTCGACGGAGTCCACCCGGCAAACAGCGTCAGCGTACTCCGCGGACGTCCGCCCGCGGGAGGGATCGGGGCGATAGCGTCGAGGCGCGGACGTCGTCCGCGGCTGGGGGTGCGGAATGGACCGTTTCGACACGATCGTGGTGGGCGCGGGGGTGGCCGGACTCACCGCCGCACGGTTGCTCGCCCGGGCGGGCCGACGCGTCGTCGTGCTCGAAGCTCGGGATCGGGTCGGCGGTCGGGTGCACACCGATCGTTCCGGCGGGTTCGCGACCGATCTCGGCGCATCGTGGATCCACGGCGTGAACGACTCCCCTGTCGCGGCGGCCGCTCATGCCTTCGGCATGCGGACCGTCGAATTCACGGTCGGCGGCTATCAGCCGGACAGTCGGCCGATCGCCTACTACGGTCCGGACGGCCGGAGACTGTCGGATGCCGCCGCGCAGGCGTTCATCGACGACATCCATGCGGTCGATGCTGTGCTGCCCGCGATCGTGGATCGTTCGGCCGACCGGGACTCGTATCGCGATGTCACCGAGCGAGCGCTCGCGGAGCAGGGGTGGGATGATGAGCGCACACAGCGCGTGCGCGAGTATCTGGAGCACCGCAGCGAAGAGCAGTACGGGGCGTGGATCGAGGACCTCGCGGCGCACGGGCTCGATGATGATTCGATCGACGGCGACGAGGTGGTCTTCCCGGACGGCTACGACCGTCTGCCGACTCGGCTGGCGGAAGGGTCGGACGTGCGTCTCGAGCGGCCCGTGTCGCGGATCGAGTGGAGCGATGACGGAGTCGTCGTGAGCACGGGCGCCGAGGTCTTCGAGGCGATGACGGCGATCGTCACGGTGCCGGTGGGTGTGCTGCAGTCAGAGGACTTCGTGATCGATCCCCCGTTGCCCGGGGCCGTGTCCGGCGCGCTCGGACGGCTGAGAATGAACGCGTTCGAGAAGGTCTTTCTGCGTTTTCCGGCAAGGTTCTGGGACGAGGGCGTGTACGCGGTGCGTCAGCAAGGGCCCGAAAGCCGGTGGTGGCATTCGTGGTACGACCTGACGGCGTTGCACGGCGAGCCCACGCTCCTGACGTTCGCGGCGGGGCCCGCTGCGGTGGAGATCCGGGACTGGAGCGCGGAGAGGGTCGTGGAGTCGGTGCTGGCGCAGCTGCGACGACTCTTCGGGGATGCCGTCGGCCGGCCGACGGCGGTGCACATCACGGCGTGGCAGGACGATCCGTTCGCGCGCGGGTCGTACGCCTACATGGCTCTGGGCTCGACAACGGCTGATCACGATGATCTCGCGGTGCCGATCGGCGGCGTGCTGCACCTCGCCGGTGAGTCGACGTGGACCGATGATCCCGCGACGGTGACGGCCGCCATGCTCTCCGGACACCGGGCGGCATGCAACGTTCTGGGCCGGCCGGTGCCGATCGAAGAGATCTGGGCGCGGGCCTGATCCCGGGCGCCCGAGCACCCTCAGCCGTCAGCCGGTTTCGCGGTCTGGTGACGGCGCCGTTGCCGTCACACTCGTCAGAACGGCGGCGACTCGTCGATCGTGGATGCGACGGCGACCCGGAAGGACGGCACTCGTCGTTCGGGTTCGACCAGATACCTTCGGCCGGCGGGCGAGGTCCACTCGACGACTCCCCCGCTGTCGGGCACATGTCTGACGTGCCATCCGCCGTGGTGCTTGACGGTGTGATGGCCTTTGCACAGCGGGGCGAGGTTCTCCAGTTCGGTGCGCCCGCCGTGCTCCCAGGCGATGGTGTGGTCGATCTCGCATCGAGAGGCCGGCATCCCGCATCCCGGTGCGAGGCAACGATCCGAACGCCACTTCACGAGTCGCCTGAGCGACGACGGCGGCGAGTACTGCGCTCGGGCGACCGAGAGCACCGCACCGGTTTCAGGATGGGTGAGCACCCGCATCCACGTGCCGTCACCGCCGCAGAGCTCGCGTGCTCGTGCGATCGGGATCGGCCCGACGCCTTCGACGGTCGCCGCGTCCCAGTCTCCGCCGTCGGCATCGAGCAGGGCGAGGGCGGGCACTGTGACGACGACACTGGCGCGGATGCCGCGCGCCTCGGCGGGGTGGGAGGCGACGGTGCCGTCGATCAGCAGATCGGCGATGACGTCGGCCCTCACCTGATCGAGCGTGCGCACGTCGTCTTCGCGACCGACCATCGTCTTCGCGATGGCGGTCACCCGTCCGAAGATCGCGTGGGCTTCCACGGCGGGTCCGAAGATGTGGGTCCAGGCCATGCCGTCGTCCACCTGCTCGACGCACATCCTGCGGGACTCGAGTGCGTGCGCGTGGCGCTCCTCGAGGGCCGTTGCGCGGGCTGCCTCGGTGAGTCGGCGGAGCTTACGGCGGAAGGCACCTGTCGATTCGACTTTCGCACATTCGAGTGCCTCGACGAGCACGGGCTCCCGCAGTTCCGGGTCGAGAAAGTCCATCGCGTCGGCGAGGAGTTCAGCATGACGCTCGCTGATCTCCGCACGGCCGAGCGCCGAGAGCACCGCCGGGTAGCGCTGCACGAGGGCTTCGGCCAGCGCGAGGAGTCGAGCGGCGGCGTACTCTGTGACACGCATCGCCGCAGCCAGTTCCAACCGCAGACCGCGCATCACGACCTCTGTGAGAGTGCGTCCTTCACGGTGCGCGGCGTCGAGGTGCGACTGCCGGAGTTCGTCGACCCGGTGCAGCCTTTCGGCCGCCACGACCGCCAGCATCCCCTCCAGATCCACGACGAGGTCGAGCGAATCCGGCATCGGCGGATAGAGCGCTGTCGGGTCCTCGTACATGCGCTCAGTTTAGCACATTTGTTCTATTCAGTCGAGGCGGAAATAGCATCTGACCGGCGATTAGTCGGCTATGAGAGAGTTGGTCATTTCGCGTTTCGGACTCGCACTCCTCCCGCGGGCGCGGCTTCGACGCGAAAGAGTCCGATCTCGCGGACGAGATCGGAAAGCTTGGCATAACCCCAGTTGCGCGGATCGAAATCCGGCTGCTGTTTGCGCATCAACTGTCCGACCGTGGAGAGATTGGCCCAGCCGTCTTCTCCTGATGCGTTGCCGATGCTCGCCCGCAGCGTCGATACCAGCTGCCCGTGCGTGCGCAGCTTCGCGGCCGGAACGCGGGGCTTGACGGCGACCGGTGCCACGGCGTCGGCAGACGGCTCCTGGAGCACATCGAGATAGATGAAGCGATCGCACGCCTTGCGGAACGACTCGGGGGCCTTCTGCTCGCCGAAACCATAGACCGTCACGCCGTCCTCCCGGATGCGGGACGCCAGACGAGTGAAGTCACTGTCGGAAGACACGATGCAGAACCCAGCGAACCGCCGGGTGTACAAGAGGTCCATCGCATCGATGATGAGCGCGATGTCCGTCGCGTTCTTGCCCTTCGTGTTGTCGAATTGCTGCATCGGCTGGATGACGTGCGCGCTGGCGGCCTCCTTCCACGACCGCAGGTCGGGTTTCGTCCAGTCGCCATACACGCGCTTCACGGACGCCGTCCCATACTGGGCGATCTCGGTGAGTACGGAGCCGACGTGGGTGGCAGAGATGTTGTCGGCATCGATCAGGACGGCGAGGAGGTCGTTCGGTTGTGCCATGCGATCAGCATGACAGTCGTTGACCCT
>JAESFR010000237.1_pt1 | contig 22219 bp, 18 predicted proteins | sample 9266191 | NCBI WGS metagenome assembly JAESFR01 (sample SAMN14503063, study PRJNA617104) | algae metagenome | isolation source: Pleurocapsa minor HA4230-MV1 and co-occurring heterotrophs from cement on... | place: USA: Nuuanu Pali Lookout, Hawaii | collected 2009-07-20
CGGCCGAGGCAGGCGGCGAAGGTCCCACCGACAGCACAGGTCGGCCGACAGGGCCGGAGTCGGTGACGCCTGAAGGCCCGTCACGAGTGGCCGGTCCGCCGGCCACTCGTGACGTTCGTGCCACGCCACCGTGATCGGCGCGTATCAACAACAGGAATTGTTGCAGCACAACGGCACCGTCACCGCGCGCGGCGGCCAGGCCGTTCTGCGCGGCGGCAACGGGATCGGCGCCGGCCTGCAACTCGCGGGACAGCGTCCGGACCGCGGCCAGGATGTCGGTCAACGCCTGCCGCCGGTGCCGCGCGGAAAGGTGTTGCGCGATCAGCGACCTGCCGGTCCAGCACACCGCCACAGCGGCAACCGCACCCGCGGGACCGGCAAGCAGCATCCCGCCCGTCACCACCGACACTCCCACCCCCACAACGACCCAGCGCCATCGCGGATGGGCACCAGCGCTCCGCGGGCCGGGCGAACGCGTCGCCCTGCCGGAGAGTCGTGCCGTCGCCGATCGGGTCGGCCAGCAGAGCAGCGCCGCAGCGACCAGCAGCGCGCTCACCATGGCGCTTGTTCACCGGCATCCCGCAGCAGGGCTGCCAGCATCACCGCTCCCGGACCCGTCGGTCCGCCATCGATCACCGCCGGCAGGGCCCCGACCAATCCGGCGGCGCCGCGTCGGAGCACCGCGATGTCGCTCAGTACGCGGGAGTGACCGTCCCGCCGGATGTGCAACACGACACGGACGGCCCCGGCCAGTTGGGCGTGCACCGCATCACGACCGATGCCGCCGAGCGCCGACAGCGCCTCGATCCGCGCGGGCACATCGGTGGCGGTGTTGGCGTGCAGGGTGCCCGCGCTGCCGTCATGCCCGGTGTTCAACGCGGCCAGCAGATCGACGACCTCGGCACCGCGGACTTCGCCGACGACGATCCGGTCGGGCCTCATCCGCAGGGCCTGACGCACCAGATCGCGCAACGAGATCGTGCCCGCGCCCTCGACATTCGCCTGCCGGGCGACCATCCGCACCACGTGCGGGTGCGGCGGCAGCAGCTCCTCGGCGTCCTCCACGATCACCAGCCGCTGCTCGGCCGGGACGGCGGCGAGCACGGCCGACAGCAGGGTCGTCTTGCCGGAACCGGTACCTCCGGAGACCAGGAACGACACCCCGGCGCGCAGGATTGCGGTCACCGTCGGCAGTGTCACGCCGGGTAAGGTTCCGCCCCGCTGCAGCGCGGCCAGGTCGTGCCGCACCGGTCGCAGTACGCGCAGCGACAGGCAGGTGCCCGACGCGGCGACCGGTGCGAGCACAGCGTGCAGGCGGGTGCCGTCCGGCAGCCTGCCGTCGACGTACGGGTGCGCATCATCGAGTCGCCGACCTGCCGCGGTCGCCAGTCGCCGGGCGAGCCGTTGCACGGCCGCCTCATCGGCGAAGCGGACGTCGGCCGGTTGCCAGCCCGCCCCGCGGTCCACCCGCACGTCGTGCGGTCCGTTGACCACCACATCGCTGGTCGCCGGGTCGGAGAGCAGTTCGGCGAGCGGCCCGGCCCCGATCAACTCCCGTTGCAGCGCATGAATCAGCCGGAGCATCTCCGCATCGCTCACCAGGACGGTGGATTCGGCCCGCAGCGCCCGGGCCAGTGCGGTCGGGGTGGGATCGAGATGATCGTCGACCAGTCGGCGCTGAACCCGCTCGATCATGTCCTCGCTGAGCGGCCCGCTGCCCGGTGCCCCCGACAACCCGGTTCGCCCGCTCATGCCGCCGGGACGACCTCGGCCAGCACCCGCCGGGCCGCTGCTGCGAGCGGCCGCCGTCGCCGATCGACGAGCGACAACCCGACGTCCAGATCCCTCGGGAGCGAGGGGTCGGCGCGCATCCGTGCCAGCAGGGGCAGCCGCAGGACGTCGGCGAGTTCGCGGGCACCGAGCCCACCGGGCGACGGTCCTCGGACCACCACCCCGGCACGGCAACCGAACGCACCGATCCGCGCGGTGACCCGTTCCGCCGCCCAGCAGCCCCGCACGTCCGCCGGCGCCACCAGAACGGCGAGGTCAGCCATGTCGATGGCCCGGTCGGCGGCGTCGCCGGGGTGACGTGGCACGTCGATCACCGTGACACCACCCGACCGCCGCCCTGCGGTCACCACCAGATCCATGGCGTGCGCGTCGATGTCGTCGGTCGCGAGCCGACCGGACGCCAGCACTCGCACCGCGCCGCGGCCCGCCTGGGCGGCGGGGAGCGCTTTCTGCAGTGCCTCGACCGGTAGGCGCCCCGATGACGTCCCGAGATCCTTCCAGCGCAGGCCAGGGTGATGTTCCAGGCCCAACAGCACGTCGCAACCCGCTCCCCACGGGTCGGCGTCGATCAGCAGCGAGTTCGCGCCGTCCCGGGCGGCCGCCAGCGCGAGCGCGACCGCGAACACCGATGCACCGGCACCTCCGCAGGCGCCGATGACGGCGATGCACGGCCCGGTGCCGCCCTCACCACCGCCCGCGTCGGACAGGGCCGAGATCAGCTCCTCCTCGGCGCCGTTGACCGGCAGCGTGCGATCGACACCAAGGCGCACACAGAGTTCGAACAGCCGGGGAGACGGACTGTCCGGCGTCACCACGATCACTCCGGGTCTACGGTGCAGGCGTGCCGACACGGCTGGCTCGACGCTGGCGGCATCCAGGATGACCAGCGGCGCCGACTGCCACAACGCCCTGGAGACCGGGCCCCTGCAGTGATCGAGTTCAACTCCCGCCGCCGCTGCCACCCGGACGACGTCATCGGCCACGACGTCGTCGTCGGTGATCAACAAGGGTCGAGGGCCCATGGTTCCTCCCCGCTACCGGCCGCACAACGCGGGCGTGGTCAGTCGATGCCGATGCCAGTAACGCGCACGCGCGGCCCTTGGCGCCTCGGGGCCGCCGCGTTGTGGACAGATGACCGTGGTCGAACAATTTCGCGGGTTTGGTGACGAAATCGTACAAATGCGTATCAAACGGGCGGAGTTCTTTACCGCGCCATATTCCGCCCGAACCGAGAGCCCACGGCGCAGTGGTCGCGTCGTCCGGGCATGGGTCGATCGAGTCGGTAACCATTGACCCGCATGAAAAAGGTGATTGCCTGCGCAACGGGTGGACCGGCGGTCCTGCAAGCGGTTTCATCGCCACGCACGTGACGACACCGGCACGCCGGCGGGAGAACGGAGAATAGGGGCGGCCCCCGCCAGGGGGGAGGGCGGGGGCCGCGGAGGTTCAGCTCCGGGGGGTTGAGCTGAACCTGATGGTCGGCTCCCGGGGGGGTGGAAACCGACAACTTCACTGTAGACCCGCGGTCCGGGGTTCGTCACCTAAAGACGTGCACGCGTTGCAAAGATCTTCACCGTCCGACATCGCCAACCCCATTCGGGTGTATCTGAATCGGTCCGGGGCAAACGACCGGCCCACTGCTGTTGCCCCCGGCGTCTGCACGGCGTATCACTGACTCAGGGACCCCCGGTAGGCCAGAGACGGAATGGAAGAGAAATTCCGCCAACCCCTTTCGGAGCTCCCCGCGCAGGCCCCGGTACCCACTCACCGCTATAAGCCGCGGGAGGTACGTCGTCAGGGTTACCGACGAAGGTCGCGGAGCCCGTCACGACGAGTCGTGGTGAAGCTTGGTAGCTGGTTCACCTGCGCAGACGGCGCCTCACCTCGGTGGGGCGCCGTCTTCATGTCCGAGGCTGACCGGACTCGGCGGACCTGATTGCCGCCTGCTCGACGGGCCTTGCGACCACCGGCGCGGACCGCTTCCCGCCGTGGCCCGGGGCCGTCGCGAACCATGTCGCCGCATGGTCGGTGCCGCTCGGCGCGGCACCGCCGGCTGAAGCGGCCGACGTGCAGCGCGGCCGGCGACGACCTCTCGAGTCGCCCGAAGAAGATCACCGCCGCCGTCGCAACGAGGATGCGGTAACCACTCCTCCTCGAAAATCACCCATTCGTACTAGCCGATTTTCCAGCGCCCGATATCACCGCTTTGACAACTTTGGTCACCGTCCGAACACTCTATGCGACGGTATAGACTTCACAGCGACAGACCGTCACTTCCCCAGTGCGCCGTATCGATCGCCTCGACCACCGAGCGAGTGCGGCGCCCTATGACGACGAACCTTCGTTTCGCGGACAAATCGCCCTTGGGCGTTCCCTGTGGAAGCGCTTCCACATCGGACGGGTGAGGAAGTCGCGTTGCCGGGGTGGTGCACAGTGCTGCCGCCAGTGCCGAAGCGACCCGTCGCGCGGATGTCGGACACGGTCACCGTCGGAGGACGCGACCGGCAGACAGCGTGCCGCCACCTCCCGCGCCCGTCGGTCTGCGTCGCCGCCGCCGGACCGTGCCGGCGTCAGACAGCGGCATCGGCGATCGACCGGCCCTCCGCGGCACCGTCCAGCAACCAGCCGGCGGCGAGCCACTGCCACCGCAGTACCGCGTCGGCATCGCCGGAGGCCGCATCTTCGGCCGCCACCCTGTACTGAAGACCGGCTCGGAGGTAGGCGGTTTCCGGTACGGACAGGCCTCTGGCATCGAAGCCGGTGGTGATCATGGTGAGCCGCGCGGCTGCGCGGGCAACCACCCCGTTCGCCTCGGCGAAAGGCTGCAGCGACAGCAAGGTGCCGTGCACCGTCGCCACCTGCAGCGGACCCGGCACGTTCGTCGCCGTCACCATCGCGGCGAACGCCGGTAGGTGAGGTGCAGCAGCGGGACGAGGACGGCCGAGTTCCGCGGCCGGGGCAAGGTCGGCGGCCGCCAGGGTGTGCAGCCGCGCCAACACCTGCAGCGGCGACCGGGACCACACCCCGGCCATCGATCCCAGGTTGGCGGCCACCCGCAGCGATCCGGCGAGAATGGGGTCGGTGACCGCGTCGGCGGTCGCGTCGAGGGTCAACGGGGCGCCGTCCAGTGCTGCCGAGGCCCGCGCCGCGCGCACGCCCGCCGCGGCGGCGGTCCGCGCCCAGCCGTTCCGGTTCGCCGGGTGCATGCGCAGGGTCGCCACGGCCCCGCGTGCCTTCTCGACCATCGCTTCGACATCGGCGGGAGTGAGCGGCACCGGCGGGGTCGACGAACGCCTCTCCGTCATGGCGCATCACGGCTGAACATCACGGTCGCACGATACGGCCGGTGTCGGCGTCGGCCGATCCCGTCGGAGCGGAACAGGATCCGCAGGTCGGACCCCCAGCCGGACGTCGCGGCCGCCGACGACCACCGACCGCACCGACGAAGCGTGGCGAGAATTCCGGGTGAGCGATACCTTCCACCCACCACTGGCCGGGCCGCTCCCCTGGGACCGGGCAGGGACGAGGGGTGGCGCCGCACCAGCGACGTGGGCCCCCGGCACCGTGCGGCGATCGAAGCAACGGTCGAGGTCCACGGGGCCGAGCCGTCGGGGAGATCGACCGACGCGAACCCGTTCGGCGGGTACCGGTTCATCGGTGCCGGCCGGGCCGCACCGACCGAGCCGCCGCCGCACCCAGCCGTACCGACCGCCTCACCCGAGCCCTGGCACCACCGCGACCACCGCACACGATCCACTGCCCCGAAGTCAGTTCGCGCATCGAGTCAACACAGCAACATCACCGGCCCGGAACCACAATCAGTAGACGCACCATCACCACAGAGCAACCCTCAGCACAGCACCGCGATCAGTACAGAACAAGATCGACACCGACATGACACCGCCGTCACCAAGGAGAATCACTGTGAGTGGTCCCGCGAGCACGACCCCGTCAGCCGTCGCCAGCGCCCTGGACAACCTGGGCACCGAATCCCGCACCTTCCCGCCGTCCACCGAATTCGCAGCGCAGGCCAACGTCACCGCGGACGCCTACAAGCAGGCGGAAGCCGACTTCGAGGGGTATTGGGCCGAACAGGCGAACCGCCTGTCCTGGGCCACCCCGTTCAGCACGGTGCTGGACTGGTCGAATGCGCCGCACGCCAAGTGGTTCGCCGACGGCACCCTGAACGTCGCCTACAACTGCGTGGACCGGCACGTCGAAGACGGCTTCGGCGACACCGTGGCGATCCACTGGGAGGGCGAGCCGGGCGACTCCCGGACCATCACCTACGCGGAGCTGCAGCGGGAGGTGTCCAAGGCGGCGAACGCGTTGACCTCACTCGGCCTTCAGGCCGGCGACCGGGTCGCCATCTACCTGCCGATGATTCCCGAGGCGGTGTTCTCCATGCTGGCCTGTGCCCGGCTGGGGGTCGCCCACTCCGTGGTCTTCGCCGGGTTCTCCGCCGAGGCGCTGCGGACCCGCATCGGTGACGCCCAGACCCGGTTGGTGATCACCGCCGACGGCCAGTACCGGCGCGGCACCGCGGTCTCGCTGAAGGCGGCCGTCGATGAGGCTGTCTCCGGCGCGGACACCCCGGTCGAGCACGTGCTCGTCGTCAGGCGGACCGGTATCGACGTGGACTGGAACGCGCCCAAGGACCTGTGGTGGGACGAACTGGTGGACGCCCAACCCGATCAGCACACCCCGCAGCCGTTCCCGGCGGAGCAGCCGCTGTTCATCCTGTACACCTCGGGAACCACCGGGAAGCCCAAGGGCATCCTGCACACCTCCGGCGGCTACCTGACCCAGGCCGCCTACACGCACAACGCGGTGTTCGACCACAAGGCCGGCCAGGACGTCTACTGGTGCACCGCCGACATCGGCTGGGTGACCGGCCACTCGTACATTGTCTATGGCCCGCTCGCGAACCGGGCCACCGAGGTGATCTACGAGGGCACCCCGAACTCGCCGCACGAGGGCCGGCACTGGGAGATCGTCGACAAGTACAAGGTGTCGATCTACTACACCGCACCGACCCTGATCCGGACGTTCATGAAGTGGGGTCGGGAGATCCCCGGCAAGTACGACCTGGGCTCGCTGCGCGTGCTGGGATCGGTCGGTGAGCCGATCAACCCGGAGGCCTGGATGTGGTACCGGGAGAACGTGGGCCACAACAACTGCCCGATCGTCGACACCTGGTGGCAGACCGAGACCGGCGGCATCATGATCTCCCCGCTGCCCGGCGTCACGCCCTGCAAGCCCGGCTCGGCGATGCTGCCGCTGCCCGGGATCAGCGCCAAGGTCGTCAACGACGAGGGCATCCCCGTGGGCAAGGGCGAGGGTGGCTATCTCGTCATCGACAAGCCGTGGCCCGGCATGCTGCGCACCATCTTCGGTGACGACGAGCGGTACAAGGACACCTACTGGTCGCGGTTCGCCTCGCAGGGCTACTACTTCGCCGGTGACGGTGCCAAGTACGACACCGACGGTGCGCTGTGGCTGCTCGGCCGGGTGGACGACGTCATGAACATCTCCGGGCACCGCATCTCCACCACCGAGGTGGAGTCCGCGCTGGTGTCGCACCCGTCGGTCGCCGAGGCCGCCGTGGTCGGCGCCGCCGACGAAATGACCGGCCAGGGCATCGTCGCGTTCGTCATCCTGCGCGGGTCCGCGCACGACACGGACACCCTCGTGGCCGAGCTGAAAGCCCACGTGGCGCAGGAAATCGGCCCGATCGCCAAGCCCAAGCGGATCCTGGTCGTGCCGGAGCTTCCGAAGACCCGGTCCGGCAAGATCATGCGCCGGCTGCTGCGCGACATCGCGGAGAACAGGGCGGTCGGTGACGCCACCACCCTGCAGGACAGCACGGTGCTGAACCTGATCTCCAGCGGGCTGTCGAACGCCAAGGCCGACTGAGACTTCAATGGTGGTTGGCGGTGCGGCTTTCCGGCTGCGCCGCCAACCCACTCCGCTACTGTCCGTGTCATGTCGATGCTCCCGCTCTCCGGCACCCCGATCGCGTTCGTGTTGTTCGGCGCGACCGGTGATCTCGCCAAGCGCATGGTCATCCCGGCCTTCTACTCGCTCGCCCAGCAGAAACTGCTGCCGGACAACTACCTGCTGATCGGCAACGGCCGCGGCGACGTCTCGCACGAGGACTTCCGCGGGCACGTGCACAAGGTGTTGACCGAGTTCGGTCCGCGACCGGAAACCGGGCCGTGGGAGGACTTCGCCGCCCGCCTGCGCTTCGCCGGCGGCGGTTTCGACAGCGACGACCCGGGCAGCCTGCTCGACGTCCTGCACCAGGCTCGCGGAGAGCTCGGCGAGGATGCGCAGATGGTGCACTACTTCGCCGTGCCCCCGTCGGCTTTCACCGAGCTGACCGCCGCCCTGGGCGCGCACGACCTCGCGCGCAATTCCCGGGTCGTCTACGAGAAGCCGTTCGGCACGTCACCGGAGAACTTCCGCGCCCTGGACAAGGCGGTGCACGAGGTCCTCGAGGAGTCGCAGGTCTACCGGATCGACCACTTCCTGGGAAAGGAGGCAACCCAGGACCTGCACGTGCTGCGGTTCGCCAACAGCCTGTTCGGTGACGCCTGGAACCACCGGCACATCAAGGCGGTGCAGATTGACGCGCCGGAGAACCTGGACATCGACGACCGCGCACTGTTCTACGACGCCACCGGCGCCATGCTGGACATGCTCATCACCCATCTGTTCCAGGTGGCCGCCGAAGTGGCCATGGAACCACCGAAGAGCATGAGCGCGGAGCATCTCCAGTCCGCCCGCGAGCGGGTGATCTCCGAGTTCCGTCCGCTGGACCCGGCCGAGGTGGTACTCGGCCAGTACGAGGGGTATCTCGACGTCAAGGGTGTGCGGCCCGACTCGACCACGGACACCTTCGTCGCCGCCCGGATGTGGGTGGACAACGACCGCTGGCGCGGGGTGCCATTCCTGATGCGGACCGGCAAGCGGATGGCCGGCTCGACGCAACGGGTCAGCATCATCCTCAACGAGCCCAGGCACGCCCCGTTCGCCGTGCCCGCCGACGGCGGGGTGCTGACCCTGTCACTGGCCGGCACCGGCGCCGTCGAACTGTCGATGGTGGTCAAGGAACCGGGGCCGGGGCTCGAGCTGACCGTCACCGACGCCAAGATCGTGCTCGGTGACGTCGAGGGATCCGACGCGCTAGCCCCGTACGTGCGGCTCATCCACGACGTGCTGATCGGTGACCGGTCGCTGTTCACCAGGCCCGACGGGTTGGCCAGCGCCTGGAAGGTGCTCAACCCGGTGCTGGAGCACCGGCCCGCCGTGCACCCCTACCCCCAGGGCAGTTGGGGTCCGGGTGCCGCCGCCGACCTCGCCGCCCCCGACCGGTGGCTGCTCGGCCAGTAGGTCCCCGCCTCCCGCAGCGGAACCCCGCCGGCTTCGGCAACCCGCCATCGGCACCGCCGACACCGGCCTGACGGCAACCGGTGCCGGCCCGGCATGGCACGATGAACCCCGCCGACCTGTCCGGTGATCCCGCCTGCCGATTGGCGCGCGCACCGTCGGGGCAATGACAGGCAGCACCTGAACCACTCGAGACCGCACTCGGCCGCATCACCAGCCGGCCCGCCGACCTTCAGGAGAGGGCAGTTATGACCACGGGCACGACGCCGATCCCGCCGAACAAGTTCACCGTCGCAGGATCCACGCCGGCGTCGATCCCGCTGGTGGCCGAGCCCGCCGTCGACCGCAACGGTTCGATGGGCGAGCTGGTCAAGGACGTGACGACGCACATGTCGACACTGGTCCGCTCCGAGATCGAGCTGGCCAAGCTGGAGGTCACCCAGACCGTCAAGACGGGCGCGACCGGCGGTGTCATGTTCGCGATCGCGGGCATCATCGGGGCGTTCTCCCTGTGGTTCTTCTGGTTCATGGTCGCCCAGATCATCGCCATCTGGCTGCCGCAGTGGGCGGCGTTCACCATCGTCTTCGTCGTCATGCTGCTGGTCGCCGGCGGGTTCGCGTTCCTCGGGCTGCACAAGGTGAAGAAGGTCAAGAAGCCGGAGAAGACCATCGCGTCACTGGAAGAGACGGCGGCAGTGCTGAAGACGGCCGCCACCGGCTCCTGACGCCCGGTCCCGACCAGGCTCCGCCGAACCAGCCCGTGCCGGACGACCGTCACCACCCCGAGGACGCCGCGGACCCCGGCACCCCCGCCGACATCGAGGACCTGCTGGAGCCCGGCGGATCCGGCGACCCCGATGGCTCGAACGGCTCCGATGACTCCGGCGACGAGCCGGTTCCCGACGGCTCGATGCTGCGCGACGACGGCCCCTGGCTGCACCGGGACATCAGCGCCAACGGCATCCGTTTCCACGTCGCCGAGGCCGGGTCCGGCCCGCTGATCGTGCTGCTGCACGGCTTCGGCCAGTACTGGCGTTCCTGGCGCTATCAGCTGCCCGGCCTGGCCCGGGCCGGTTTCCGCGTGGTGGCGCCGGATCTGCGCGGCTACGGCGACACCGACAAGACGCAACGCGGGTACGACGCCTTCAACCTGGCCGCCGACGTCGCCGGACTGGTGCGGTCGCTGGGCGAGCGGGACGCCGTCGTCGTCGGGCAGGGCTACGGCGGCGTGCTGGCCTTCGATACTGCGGTGATGAACCCGGCGCAGGTCCGCGGCGTGGTGGCCATCGCGGCGCCGCACCCGATCCGGCTGGCCAGGGTGCGCCGGCCGCTCTCCACCGACAGGTACGGGCGGCTGCTCGCCTGGGCGGCCACCCCCGCCTGGCCGGAGCGTCATCTGGTCGCCGGCAACGGAGCCCTGCTGGAACGGCTGGTCCGTTCGCAGTCCGGCCCGGCCTGGAAGGCGTCGGCCGACTTCGCCGAGACGATGGTCAAGATGCGGCAGGCGATCCGGGTGCCCGGTGCCGCCCGCGGCGCCGTGGAACACCTGCGCTGGGCCGGCCGGTCGCCGCTGCGTACCGACGGTCACCGGCACCGGGAGGCGCTGGCCACACCGATCACCGCGCCCGTGCTGCACGTCGTCGGCGACGGCGACCGGTTCACCCCGCCGTCATCCCTGGTCGACGCCCGCGAGCAGTGCACCGGCTGGTACACGCTGTCCACCGTGCGCGGCATCGGGCACTACCCGCCCGAGGAGGCGCCCGACATCATCACCCGGATGATCGCCGAATTGGCCGCCAGGGCCGACCGCGGGTAGCCCCGCTCCCCGAGCCCGCCGGTCAGGCGGCCGTGCAGGCCTCGGTCGAGGCAGGTGTGTCGTCGGTCAGTCCGGCCTGCACCACCGGCGCGACCTCATCGGCGGTCAGCGCGAAGCCGACATCGGTCTCGTCGATCGCGGCCCCGAAGATGACGCCGAGCACCGTGCCGTCCGGTGCGAGCAGCGGCCCGCCGGAGTTCCCGGGCCTGACCTGCGCCCGCAGGGTGTAGACCTCGCGGTTGACGGTGGAGTCGGAGTAGATGTTCGGGCCGCGCAACTGGATGGACGACCGGATTCTGGCCGGGGTGAGCGTGTACGGGCCGTCCAGCGGGTATCCGGCGACGATGGCCGAGGCGCCCGGATCCGCGGGCGCGTCGGCGAACTTCAGCGGTGTCGCGTCCAGGTCCGGCACGTCCAGGACGGCGAGATCACGCTGCGAGTCGTAGACCACGACCGTGGCGTCCAGAGCGCCGCCGCCGACCTCCACCGCGGCCCGGCTCGATCCGGCCACGACGTGGGCGTTCGTCATCACCTTGCCGGGCGCGATGACGAATCCGGTGCCCTCCATCCGCCGGGAGCAGGATTCCGCCACCGATCGCACCTTGAGGATCGACTGTTCTGCGGCGGCCACGGATCGGTTGGCCCCCGCCTTCGGGTCCGGTGGGGCCACCGACGTGTTCGGCGTCGGGGCCAGCGGGTCGAGGATGGCGGGGAAGCCGGAGTCGTTGAAGACCTCCCGCAGCTTGGTGGAAACGTCCTGTGCCTGCGCCGGCATCAGCTCGTTCACCTTGGCCAGCACCGCGGACCCGCGGATCGCCGACGACAACCAGGGATACGGCACCGAGGCCAGCGGCACGGCGATCAGCCAGATGACGACGAGAACCGCAACGGAGTAGCCGAACAGGCCCAGGGTGCGGTCCACCGCCTGCGCCGGTCGCCAGCTGATCCGCTGGGAGATCGCCCGGCCAACGGTGGAGCCGGCCACCTCGCCGATCCCGACGCCGACCACCACGCAGGCGATGCCGATGGCGATCTTCGCCGTCGAGTCGTCGACCTTCTCCATCAGGTACGGCGCGAGCTGGATCGCGACGACGGCTCCGGCGACTGCGGTGACCAGGGTGAACAGTGCCGTGATCAGGCCCTGCCGGAACCCGCTGGCCGCGGCGGCCAGCACCAGCAGCACGACGAGGATGTCGACGAACGTCATGGCGCACCGACCGCCCGGGTCCCGCTCATCCCAGGTCCGGAAGCTGGAACGTCTGCTCCCGGTCCCAGGGCATCGCCCAGCCGCCCAGCTCGAGCAGCATGTCGACGAGGCCCGCGGTGAAGCCCCACACCAGCAGGTCGGCGACCCGGAACGCGGGGCCGACGTACCCGCTCGGGTGCCGGACCTGGCCGCGGTTCACCGGGTCGACCAGGTCCCCGACCGGAACCCGAGCGACGACGGCGGTCTCGGCGGCGTCCACCGGTGCCACCTCTCCGGGTTCGCGCCAATAGGCCAGCACGGGCCTGACGACGAATCCGGACGGCGGCAGGAACAGCTCGGGGAGCAGTGCCGCTGGCAGCACCGACGACGGCAGCAGCCCGGTCTCCTCGAAGCCCTCCCGCAGCGCGCACTGCACGGCGTCCTCACCGGGGTCGGTCGCGCCGCCGGGGAACGCCGGTTGGCCGGCGTGCGAGCGCATCGTCGCGGCCCGCTGGGTGAGCAGCAGATCGGGGCCGGTCGGGCCGTCCGCGAACAGCATCAGCACGGCGCTGCGCCGGGCGTCCGGTGGGGCCGGCACGGCCAGCATCCGGATCGGGCCCGGCAGCTGCGCACCGTCCACGTTGCGCATCAGCCGGTGCATCCAGGTCGGCAACTGCTCGTCCGGCACGAGGCGACGGCCGACGTCGTCCAGGCCAGGGGGCGCGACCAGCGGCCCCGGCTGGGCGGCGGGACGGCCGCCGGCGGCCATCAGCCGCCGTCCGGCAGGCCGACCAGGGACAGCAGATGCGGGCGTTCCGCGCCGACCACCAGGGCGGCCGCGGCCTCCGGGTCCGTCGTGCCGATGCCGTAGGACGCGCACAGCGGGGCCAGGAAGCAGGCACCGCAGGCCGGGCGCTTGGCGTGGCAGAGCCGCCGCCCGTGGAAGATCGCCCGGTCGGAGAACACCGTCCACTGCGCCGGCGGCAGTTGCGCGTTCAGGTCGAACTCCACCTTGACCGGGTCGGTGTTGGTGGTCAGTCCCCAGCGGGTCGCCATCCGCAGCACATGGGTGTCCACGGTGATGCCCGGGACCCCGAAGGCGTGCCCCAGGACCACGTTCGCCGTCTTGCGGCCGAACCCGGGCAGGCCGACCAGCTCCGGCAGCGTCGACGGGAGCTCCCCGTCGAACCGCTCGATCAGCGCCTGCCCGAGCCCGATCAACGATGACGCCTTGTTCCGGAAGAAGCCGGTGGACTTGATCATCTCCTCGAGCTCCGCCCGATTCGCGCCCGCGTAGTCCGCGGCGGTGCGGTAGCGGGCGAACAGCGCCGGCGTCACCAGGTTGACCCTGGCGTCGGTGGACTGCGCGGACAGGATCGTGGCCACCGCCAGTTCCAGCGGCGTCGTGAAGTCCAGTTCGCAGTGCGCGTCGGGGTATCCCTCGGCCAGCCGGGCCGCCAACTGCCGCGCCCGCCGGGTACGCGCCAGCGGCGTCGCGGGCAGCTTCGCCGGGCGTGGCCGCGCGGGGGGCCGTGCTGGGGTGGGCACGCTGCCAGGTTGCCATAGACATCTGACGCCCGACCCTCGACCCGGTTCCTCCGGACGCGCCGCGAAGCGGACGCGCCGCGGGCGGGAGTTGACCGGGCACCGCGCCGGTGGGAGATGATGTCCGCACCATGACTGTCTTCCTGGTTCTGCTCATCCCCCTGTTGTTGATGGTGTTCGCGCTGTTCATGGAGCGGGTGGAGAACCGGCTGCAGACCTCGACGGTCAGTGAGGCCGACGTCCAGGAGTTCCTCGAGAGCGCCCGGCCTGAAGAGGTCAACACGATGATCCGCGAGGGCTGGACGAAGGCGTTCGCCAAATTCCGGGTGCGCCGTCGGCCCCGGTTGCGGCGCAAGACCAAGGACTGATCGACGCCGGTGCCGCACCGGCGCGGTGCGCTGTCCCGCGCTGAGACGTAGCACACCAGATTGCCCGTCCGACTGGCCGACCAGCGGCAGGCAGCGCTTCGGGGTCGACCCCTACACTGTGCTCTGCGTCTCAGCCGGAGGCGCCATTTTCGGCGTCCATCTCGCGGTGGCGATGACTCAGTGGTCCGATCGGAGGACAGGGTGGAAGAAACACTCGCCAAGGCCGGCATCTTCCAGGGGGTGGATCCCGAGGCGGCGCTCGCGCTCGGGTCGCAACTGGAGACCGTCGACTACGCGCGTGGCAGCTCCATCTTCGCCGAGGGCGAATTGGGCGACCGGCTCTACGTGATCCTCTCCGGCAAGGTCAAGCTGGGCAGGCATTCCCCGGACGGCCGGGAGAACCTGCTGGCCGTGATGGGCCCCTCCGACATGTTCGGTGAGCTGTCGGTATTCGACCCGGGACCGCGGACGTCATCGGCGACGGCCGTGACCGACGTCCGGCTCGCCACGATGGACCGGGACGCGCTCAAGGAGTGGATCAACAAGCGGCCGGAGATCGCCGAGCAGCTCCTGCGGGTGCTGGCCCGCCGACTACGGCGCACCAACAACGCCCTCGCGGACCTGATCTTCACCGACGTCCCCGGCCGGGTCGCCAAGGCGCTGCTGCAACTGGCGCGCCAGTTCGGCCAGCAGGAGGGCAGTCACCTGCGGGTGACGCACGATCTGACCCAGGAGGAGCTCGCGCAACTGGTCGGTGCCTCCCGGGAAACCGTCAACAAGGCGCTGGCCGACTTCGGGCACCGAGGGTGGCTGCGGCTGGAAGGCAAGAGCGTCGTGCTGCTGGATCCGGAGCGGCTGGTCCGCCGGGCCCGCTGACGCGGCTTGCCGCTGATCCGCCGGAGCCCTCAACGCCGGGGGGCAGCCGTGCTGCCGCGGACGATCAGCTCGGTGGGCAGCAGGATGTGCCGATTCCCGTCGCTGTCGCCGTTCGGCGCGGACCCGGCGTCCTTGACCACCTTGCCCGGCTGGAGTGTGCGGATCAGCAGGTCGGCGGCGCTCCGGCCCTTTTCGGCGACATCCTGACGAACCGTGGTCAGCGGCGGCCGGAGCCGCGCGGCCATTGGGCTGTCGTCGAATCCCACGATGGACAGGTCGGCGGGGACGTCCAGACCCCTGTCCTGCGCCGCCAGCATCACGCCATGGGCCATGGTGTCGGCGAAGCAGAGCACGGCGGTGATGTCGGGGTCGGCGTCGAGCAGCGGGCCGAGCGCGTCATAGCCGGCGTCCTGGTTGGTGTGCCGCTGCTTGATCACCACCGGGTCGATGCCCGCGGCGGCCAGAGCCTCGCGCCATCCGAGCAACCGCTGCGTCGTCACGTAGGCCCCGGCGTCGACCGACGGCTCCGTCTGCAGGCCGTGCGGCCCGACCACGCCCGCGTTGACGATCCCGATGCGGCGGTGTCCGAGTGCGATCAGGTGCTCGGCCGCCTGCCGTGCCCCACCCCGGTCGTCGACATTGATGCTCGGCACGCCTGGGTCGGGGTCCTGATCGACGAAGACCAGGGGCAGCTTCCGGCGCTGCAGCCAACCCAGGGCGGGCGAGGTGGGATCACAGTGGTAGACCAGCGTGCCGTCCATGGGCACGTCCCGGGCGGGCACATGCCCCGCGGTCTCCTCGCTGGACAACAGGGTGATCGACAGTCCGTACGGCGCAAGCCCTTCGACGATCGAGGCCAGGAACTGGGTGGCCACCTCGTCGCTGAAGGCGGTACCGATGACGGACGTCAGCATGATCCCGACAACCCCGGTCGTTCCCCTGGCCAGCGCCCGCGCGGCCGGGTCCGGTCCGACGTAGCCCAGTTCGTCGGCGGCCGCGAGGATCCGGTCCCGCAGTTCGGCGGACAGTTGATCCGGCCGTGAGAAGGCGTTGGACACCGTCATCCGGCTCACGCCGACCTTGTCGGCAACGGTCTGCAGTGTCGTCCGCGCCACCGTTCCCCTTCCACGCGTTCGCCATGGGCCTTGTTGGGAGAAAACTACCCGAGAACTGACTTGACCGGTATAGCCGGGCGGCCTACTGTAGCGGTATAGAGATTCTGTAGCGGTACAGAATCGCGAAAGGAGTCCACATGTTGCCCCTCTACACCGCCTCGGTCCTGGCTTCCGGCGCGCAGCGCCGGGTCTATGACGGCGTCCGTCTCGACGGGCGCGTCGTCGGGAAGCCGTCGCTGTGGCGAACGGTCTTCGCCGCCCTGTTCGCCCGGCCCAGGGCGAGCGCGCCGAGGCCGACTGGACGGACCCGACTGGCAGCCGCCTGACGACGAGACTCTCGCGGTCAGGCGGCGGACGCCGGCGCCGCCGGCACATACGGATGCCGGCCGGACAGCCTCGGTGCCGGGTCGGCCTCGACCCGGCCACGCAGGCCGTGCAACATCCCGATCGCCATCACCGCGTCCGACGGCACCACCGCCGCCTCGTACAGCGCGGTGAACCACCACGGTGACGTCCGGCCCCGGACCCGCAGGTGCAGCCGGCATCGACCGTCGGACAGGTCGGTGAGGACAAAGGTCCAGGTCCACAGCAGCGAGGCCCCGTACTTGACGTCCCACCCGGGCGGCACGTGGGTCGTCGACCGGAGCACGAGGACGTGCGGCGCCTCCACCTGGTGCACCACGTAGCTGGCGGTGCCCGGCTCACCATCGGGAATGACGTCACCGACCTGCAGCCGGCGCAGCAACGCCGGGTCCAGGTGGTCCAGGCTCGGCCAGTTCTGCGGGAAGAGCAGCCGATCCACCCAGGCCGGGCTGTAGTAACCGCCCAGGTGCCAGCCCATCTGCGTCAGCCACGGCCAGACCCGCTGCGCGGGTGCGGCGATGGTGATCGCGTGGTCGGTGACCAGGCGCGGCGCCGGCACCACGTCGTCACCGGGCAGGCTCGCCTTGCGCTCGTGGCCGGTGGCACCGCCGCGGCGACCGAGGATCTGCAGCGCGGTATAGCCGGCGGCGGCCGTCACCACGACGGCGCGGGCGAGATGCGGCATGGTCCACCTCCGCGGCACGGGTGCTGATGGCTGGTCCCATTCCACTGGGTGATCGACACTCACTGCCAGGGTCGAATGACCCTGCCGGCGCATCGCTATGTGCGTGAACCGGCAGGGACGCCGGCCGCGGGGTGCTGCGGTTGGAGTATCTGCCGCAGGTTCTGCGCGATCGGGTGTTCGCTGCCCAAGGTCCTGCTGCAGCGCAGCAGCGTGTCGGCGCCCAGGGTCTGCGCCGCCTCGCAGCGACCAATGGCAGTCAAGGCGAAGGTTCGAGCGGCCGCGGCGATCAGGGTCACCCAGTGGTCGGCACCGAAGTCGTTCCGAGCGCGATCCACGATGTCCCTGCTCGTGCGGTCTGCTCGTTCACCGGCGACCGGATCGCCCTGCGCCAGGCCGACGTACGCGAAGGTGAGCGCCGCTTCGGTGACCAGGACGAGCCAATGATCGACGCCGAAGGCGTGTCGACACCGTTCGACGGATGCGACGCCGAGATCGCGCGCCTGCTGTGCTTCACCGAGCCAGGCGTGCGCGAAGACCAGCGCGGCGCCCGCGACCATCGTGGTCGGGTGGCTACCCCCGAGCGCCTGCCGGCACCGTCGCATGGTTTCCGCACTCAGTTCCCGCGCCGGTTCGACGTCGCCGAGTCCCAGCAGGGTGAAGGCCCACTGCGCGGCTGAACTGAGGGTAGTGGGGTGGTCGGGGCCGAGGGCCTTGCGGCACCGCTGTAGGGTGTCGTGCCCCAGTTCGGCGGCCTGCTCACTCCTGCCTATCCATCCCAGCGCCGACGTCAGGTACGTAGCCGTGCTCAGTGTCGTCGGATGGTCGGGTCCGAGGGCCGAGCGACACTGTTCGAGTGTCTGCTGCCCGAGCTCGCAAGCACGCCTTCCTTCGCCGAGCCAGGCCAGTGCACCGGTGAGGATGCTGGCCAGCGTCAAGGTGGTCGGGTGCGCCGGGCCGAGCACGCGGCGCCACCGTGCGAGGAGCTCCTCTGCGATGACCTGACTGGCGCGGGTCTCCCCTCGTGCGGTGAGGTACTGGACGGTGGCCAGCATCAGGGCACGACCGCCCACGTCCTCGTCCCCGAGATGGACGGCCGCCAGAACGTGCGGCGCGAGCCGCTGGTACGCCGGCCAATGGGCCGGGTCGTGCGGGTCACCGGGGTGCGCCGTTGACAGCACGGCCGCGGCGAGCTTTTCGATGTCCCGGCGGCGGTGCACCGGGAGCCGATGACGGATCGCCGCCTGCACGAGCCGGTGCATGTGAAAACTGTCCGGCCGGCGGGCCACCAGCGACAGTGCGACGGCCGCGCCGACTGCGTCCGACAGCACGTCCGGACCGGCTGTTGCCAAGTGCGGGAGACCATCGATGAGCACTTCCGGATGGTCCGTGAACCAACTGAGCGGAACGGGCTCGGGCGCCAGGAACGCCCCGATCTCGAGTAGCTCGACGGCAACCGGATCCGTGGCTTGCAGGCGTTCGAGGGACAGATCCCAGGTGGTGTCGACACGTCGCCGGTACCCGACGACGTCACCCTTCGCCAGCAAGCCGTCCCGCCGGGTGCGGAATCGGTGCAGATAATCGCTCGCCGCCGTCCCCGTCTGCTCGAGATAAGCGGCGGCCTGAGCGGCGGCGAGCGGGAGGTCACCCAGCTCGGCGGCCAGTGCATTTGCCACCGATCCCGGCACCTCCGGGATGCGGGCCTGCAGCAATGTCACGGTCTCGGACCTCGTCAGGACGTCGACCTCCAACCGACCGCCGAGTGCTCCCCAACCGGGGAAGCGTGAGGTGACCAAGAGATGCCCGGACCCGCCTGGTCGGTACCGCGCGATGTCGTCCGGATGCTCGGCGTTGTCGAAGATCAGCAGCCAATCCCGCCGGTCGGTCAGTTCGCCGAGCAGGTGATCGACGACATCGGCAGCGGAGCCGTGCACCGGCAGACCCAACCGACCCGCGAGCGACACCATCTGATCGGGGATCAACACCGGCTGCTCGGCATCGACCCACCAGACCACGCTGTAGTGCTCGCCGTACCGGTGCGCGTATTCGATCGCCAGCTGCGTCTTGCCCACTCCGCCGAGACCGAAGAGCGCCTCCACCACCAGGGATTGTTCGCCCGCCTGGAAGCGGCACCGCAGTTGCTCGAGCAGGTCCTCGCGGCCCGTGAAATGCGGGTTGCGAGCAGGGACCTTCCACACCCGAACCGCATCCCGGCGACCGGCGGTCGGTCCGGCACTCCGACCGGCCGGATCCGGTGCGCGCGGTGCGGTGCCTGCCGTCCAGATGACCGGCTCTGGTGGACGCCACTCCAGTCCGGGGTCGCGGGACAGGATGGCGGACTCGAGCTCGCTGAGCTTTCGGCTGGGATCGATCCCGAGCTCGTCCGCCAGGATTTTCTGCGCCCGGTGGTAGGTGGCCAAGGCGTCGGCCTGCCGACCCGATCGGAACAGACTGACCATCAGCTGCGCCCACAGGGCCTCGTGCAGGGGGTGCGCGGCCACGAGCAGCTCCAGCTCCGCGATGACATCGGCATGCCGGCCGACCGCCAGGTCGGCATTGATCCTGGACACCAGGACATTCAGGCGCTCTTCTTCGAGCCGGTGCTGCTCGGCGACCGCGAAAGGGAGCTCCCCGAACTCGGCCAGGGCGGGTCCGCGCCAGATGTCCAACGCGGCGCGCAACGTCGACGCGGCGGATGCGGGATCGGCGGACATCTGCTGGGTGCCCTTGCGGACCAGCCGTTCGAAGCAGCAGACGTCGACGTGTTCGGGGTCGAGCGCCAGCAGATAGCCCGGCCGGCACCGCCGGACGCCACCGAAACCGGAGTTGTCGCCGGCCGCCGAGCCAAGGATCCCTCGAAGCCGTGAGATGTACGTCTGCACGACATTGGTGGCGCTGTGCGGAACCTGCTCACCCCAGAGACCGTCGACCAGGCTGTCGACGCCGACCACCTCGTTGACCTGCAGAAGCAGCATGGCAAGAACCGCACGCTGCTTGGTGCCGCCCAGCTCGAGCGAACGGGTGCCTTCCTTGGCCTGCAGCGCCCCGAGGATGCCGATCTCCACCAGTCGCTCTCCCGTCCGGTCGATGACCGCGGTTCGGAGCCCGGTGACCGGATCGGAGGAGTTCCTCGCGCAGCTCTCCCGGGAGCGTCGCCTCCACCGTTTCGACACCGCAGTCCAACACCGCGCCCGGGCTCGAGGAGCGCGATGCGCCACCATCAGATACGCCCTGAATTGGCGGTGACGACACCCGCACCGCGATTCTCCGCCAGACGTGACCATTCATTGTCTTAGCAGCATCAAGGCCGGCCTGCCACACTGACCCTGCAGGCGAGGGAAGGGCGAGCTCATGGTGGCGCAACGGTCCTCCGAGGCGCGCGCGACCACCTTGGGTACCCGCATCATGCTGCTCATCGCCAGCGTTCTGGTGTTGCTGGTCGGCATCCAGCTGTTCGTGCTGACGGAATTCACCGAGCGCCTTTTCGCCTGGACGATCGACGTGCCCCTCACCGCGGCATTCCTCGGGGCTGCCTATTGGAGCAGCTGCGTCATGGAGTTTGTCGCGTCGAGACGGCGTCGCTGGGTCGATGCGCGTATTGCCATACCGCCTGTCCTGATCTTCACCGCCGTGACACTGCTGGTCACCCTTGTTCACCTGGATGTGTTCCATCTCGACGTACCCAGCGTGATGACGCGTTTCCTGACCTGGTCATGGCTTTTCGTCTATGCCGTCGTGCCGCCGGTGATGCTGGTCCTGCTGGTCCGCCAGATTCGCGCACCCGGCCAGGACCCTCCCCGCCGGTGGCTCTTGCCCGGCTGGTTCCGTGCCGCCCTCGGTGTGCACGCGGCTGTGCTGATCCCGATGGGGCTTTTCCTCTTGCTCGCGCCCTCCGTGGCGGGCGGCTGGTGGCCGTGGGCGTTGACGCCGCTCACCGGCAGGGCCATCGGTGCCTGGTTGCTCGGACTGGGCATTGCCGCCGCACAGGTCATCGGCGAGAACGATTGGCTTCGGATCCGCCCCGCAACCATGAGCTACGCGGTGTTCGCCGTGCTGGAGTTCGTCGCGGTCGCGCGCTACGCCGACGACGTGTCGTGGTCGACACCCGCGGCATGGATCTATCTGTTGTTCCTGGCCAGCTCGCTGGGCATCGGGGTGTACGGGTGGTGGCGCGCGACGCAATGTTCGCGTGCGATCACCGTGAACGCAGGTATGGAAACGTAGGGCCAGGCGGCACCGCGCCGGGTAGGTTTGGCGCCCCACTCGCCCGACGAAGGAGTTCCAGCTGAAGGCTCTCCAGACCGCGAGCCATGGCCCACCGGTGATTGGCGGTGAACAGGGGGCGAAACAACCACGTGAACTGCCGCACCACCGGTTTGTCGACACTGATCTGCCAGTCGAAGGCCAGGACCAGCGAGGGCCCGTCCTGCCTGAAGATCCACCGCCCCGTTCCGTTGAAATCCCCCTCGGCAGTGAAGGCGAAGCCGGTCGCCTGCACCGGCTCGGTCAGCGTTGAGATCCAGGACAGGGTGTACGGGAGCCACCCCGTGGTACGAAGTTGCACCCGTCTGCCGGTCCCGTTCTCGTCATTCTGCTTCAGCGTGCGCACCGAGAGATACACCGACGGCCACCACCTCGGCAGGGCGTCGACGTCATCGAAAAGGGCAATGACGTCAGCCAAACGCCCCGGAGTACGCCACACCGTCCGCAGTCGGTAGCTCGGAGCACCCACGACAAAAAATCATAACGCGCGCACCATTGGCACCACGCGAAATCCCGCGCCGGCTGGTGCCGGCGCGGGACCCTCGAACCCTGCGATGGGTGCCCCTACGGGATGTTGACCTGCAATTCGCAGCTGACTGCGGAATCGAAGCCGAGCAGCCCGTTGCACCGGTCGAACCCGGGACCGCCGTTGAGCAGGTTCGGGCCGTTGCTCCCGATCAGGGTGTCGTTGCCGTTCCCACCGGTCGCGTTCTCCGTTGTGGTGATGGTGTCGATGCCCGCACCGAGAGTGTTCTGGGCAACCGCCGTTGCCAGCGAAACGCGCACGGCTGCGGCATTGCCGGCGTAGCTGACGGTGTCCGT
>JAESFR010000238.1_pt1 | contig 22139 bp, 27 predicted proteins | sample 9266191 | NCBI WGS metagenome assembly JAESFR01 (sample SAMN14503063, study PRJNA617104) | algae metagenome | isolation source: Pleurocapsa minor HA4230-MV1 and co-occurring heterotrophs from cement on... | place: USA: Nuuanu Pali Lookout, Hawaii | collected 2009-07-20
AGGTGAGAAGCACGGGAGCCGTGATTTTGGGTGCCAGCGGTCGCAGGTCGAATCCCGGTGCGATGAAGCTGCGCCACAGTTCCGATGCGGTGCGAACGCCGCGTGTGGTGCGACTGCGCGCGACGGCGGCATGCTGGACGCGGGCGTCGTTGTCACTTTGTGCCTTGACGTAGAAGGGAATCAGGCGCGGCAGGACGACCGAGCACACCGGCCGGTTGCCCATCGCGCGGCAAAAGGCGCGCTGCGCGGGCGTCTGATGGACGAAGCCGGCTCCGTTCGAAAGGATCAACCCGGCGACCTGCTCCGGTCGTTGCGCGGCGACTTTCGCGGCGGCGTACGCGCCGATGGAGTTGCCGACGAGAACTGCGGGCGGCAGGTTCAGCTCGGTCAGTGCATCTGTCAGCGCTTCGGCGAAGACGCTACCGCTGGCCATGACCGTGTCAGGCAGTTCGTCAGAGCCGCCGTGTCCGGGCCAGTCAATTGCGAGGACGTGCCGGTTGCGTGCGAGGCCGGGGGCAACAGCGTCGAAGTCGTGATGATCGTGCAGGGTTGCGTGCAGGAGCACGATCGGCGGACCCGTCCCTGACCTGAACACTTTGACCCTCCCGTACCGCGTGGGCACGGTCGAGGGGCGGGGCGCGTACGCGGTTGCCGGCCTCTGTTCGGCCATCGAACTGACCTGTCAGCTGGTCATGGCTGCGGGCTTTGCGGCCAGTGCCGTGCGGCCCCAGCTGATCAGTACGGGCATCAGTTCGTCGAGCTTGTTCAGCGCGCAGTGGCTTCCGCCGGAGATGAGTTTGGTCGTCGTCCGGTCTCTTCCCTCGAAGACGAGCGTGTCGCTGGGGGGCACGTGGATATCAGCGTCCCCGTTGACGACCAGCATCTCGGCCTGGTCGGAGCCACCCAGCAGGGAGTCCAGCGGGAAGCGGGAAGCGACGGAGATGACCTCCGGCGTCGTCGGCTTGTGATCGAAGCCGACCGCGTTGCCGAAGATGTCCTCCATGCCGAACAGCAGGCTTCGGAGGTTCTCTTCACTGAACGAGTTCTGGGTGACCGGGCCGCCGAGGACGATCGCAGCGTCGACGATCCCGCGAAGTCCACTCCATGCCGAGAAGTAGCCGCCGAAGCTCAATCCGAAATGCCCGATCCGACCCGCGGAGAGCGTGCGCGCGAACGCAACGAGCTGATCGACAACCGCGACGCTTTCAGGAGTGAGAGGCGTGTCGGTCAACTCGCCCACACCTGGGTGATCGAAGCCGACCACAATCGCGCCGATGCCAAGGGCCAGCGAAACCAGCATCGGGTGAAGGTCCATCTTCCAGGTGTCTATACCGCCACTGGCGATGAGCACCGGCGTGGTGTTGTCCGTACCCGGAGGGGTCAGGATGTGCACCGGAACGTCGATGCTGGCGTCCCCTACCCTGACGGGCACCACTGTGCGGTCGAACTGCACCGGGAACCCCGGGGCGGCGAATGTGTACTCCCTTACTTGGCAGGCGAGAGCCTCCCGCCGTCCCTGCGTGGCCAGACAGGGGAACTTGGCGCCACCGTAGGCCAGGAAGGCCCGGAAGTGATCACCCGCGGCGCTGTATCGCTCGGCCAACGTGCTCCACTCACCCACCCAGCCACCCCGGCCGCTTGCCCAGGTGTCGGTGATGCGAGAGGCGACGTCCGCGATATCAGCGAGCGGCAGACCTAGATTCACGAACTGGGGGGTGCGCTCCTTGAAGATGCTCTTGGGGCTGATGTCGAATGTGTAGCTCATGTCGGGTCCTCCACAACGTCGTGCGGGTGAATGTGAGAATGGTTAGCAGATTGCAGGCGCACAAGCGGGAATTTCGTCTGACGCCGATGGCGCTGTGACATCACGATCTTCACGATTGGAACCATTGGAATGGCGCGCGGTGAGGTCACGGCATCGCGGCGTGTTCGTGGGCGATGGTGTTCGACTTCGCCGAGTGGTGGGGCAGACGGGAGACGAAGTCGCTGATGGTTGCGCCGTACCGCGTCGGCTCGGTGAAACGGAACATGTGCCCGCTGCGGGTCAGGATCACTTCCTGTGCGTGCGCAATGCCAGCGAGAAGGTCGCGCGCCGCGGCGCGACCGATAAGCTTGTCGTCCTCGGGAGTGATCAGCAGGGTGGGCACTGTGATCTTGTTGAGCTGGTCGCGGACGTCGAACCCGACCACACTGACCACCCGGGCCGAGTAGGACTGTCGGGGGGTGTTGGCGATGAAAAGCTCACGGTAGTCGCGTTGCCGGTGGGGAACCTCAGCGTCAGCGTCGAACTTCGAGGCAAGCTGGTACGCGTGGAACCGCAGAGTGCCCTGCCGGTAGAGGGGTCCGACGGCGTACTTAGAGGCTCGCGCCGCCCACCCCTTCCAGTGGGGGAGCGGGTCGGACGCGAACCCGCCGGACATCACCAGAGCGCGCAGACCCGGCGGGCGGCGCAACGCGAAGCTGAGAGCGATGACGGCGCCAAAGGAGTCACCGGCCAGGACGTAGTCGTCAAGATCGGTAACCTGTGCTCCGACGAAGTCTGCGTAGCGTTCCACTCGGTCGAGTCTCTCGGGCAGCCGCATTGTCCGAACGGGGTACGGCGCGAGGGATTGCAGTTGCCGCCCGTCCCAGCGCGCGCCCGAGAAGCAGGGAACCGTGACGATGGTGGTTCCGGCCTCGACTTTGCCTGATGCTGAGCCGCCCGCGTCGTTCGTGATCACTACGTTGTCCTCGCCTTCCATCTCGTCGTTCACACTCCTCTGCTTCCGATGCACACCGGAAGGGCGATTCCTGCCTAAGAGCTATGCTCGGTGGACATGGGGATAGACCTCGCCCTCTGGCATTGCTTCGTCACCGTCGCCGAGCACGGCAGCATCAACCGGGCGGCCACAGCTCTGCGGATGGATCAACCCGGGCTCAGTCGCGCCATTCGACGCCTCGAAAAGAAGATCGGCGCACCGCTTTTCGAGCGTGAACCGAAAGGAGTTCGGCTCACGCCCGTCGGCGCGCACCTACTTCCCTCCGCCCAGGAGCTGCTGGTTTCTGCGGACGAGCTGACCGCACGAGCCGTCGCGCTGGCCCGGGAGTCCCGCCGGCAGCTGCGCGTCGGCACGCTGGAGTTCTACCCCTTCACCACGGCTCTCGCGGCAACGCGACGTGCCCTGGCACGGAATTCGCCGCCGATCCTTCTCGAGTTGATCGATCTACCCTGGTTCGGTCATGTCACCGCTGTGCTCCGACGGACAGTCGACGTGGGATTCACGGTCGCGACTGATCGTGAGATCTCGCAGCAGCCACTTCTCACATTCGCCGTCATCCGCGATGAGCCGCAACTGTACGCAGTCCTGCCCGCGGATCACCCACTGGCTGAACAACGGGAAGTCTCTCCAGCGCAGCTTCGTCATGAGCCGCTCTTCCTCCCGCACCGCCTCGACAACCCGGAGGCCTACGACCGGATTTTGACGGCCGTCATTGAAGCAGGGTGGGACCCTGCGGGAGGCATCCGGGAAACCCGAAGTCTCGGCGGCGCCCTCCAGGACATCGCGCTGGGAACCGGCTGGACCGTCGCAGCAAGTGGCATCGGCGGAAACCCCGTCCCCGGCACGATCGCGCTGCCCCTTCACGGCCAATTCCTGAATGGGGTGCGACTGGTCGCCTTCTGGCTTCAGTCCAACAAGGCCGCCAGCATTCCAACCGCGATCGCGCGGGTTCGGCGCGAAGTCAGTTCTCTGACGCGCGCCAGAGCAGTCTTAAAGGACCAGCCCGCAGCGCCGTTGGCCGGGCCGCGGAGGTGAAGCCGAATAGTCCCGCTCCCCGCTGAGAATGACGCCGGCGCTCGCCCTGAGCAGGCCGACGATCCCGGGGGGCGCCTTGGCCGGGGATCCGGCGTTGTAAGGGGGATGGGGGTCATACTCGATGCCCAGTTGCGCCGCCTGCGCCACCATATCGCCGGAGATTCGGCCTGCCAACGCAAGTGCCATGTCGATGCCCGCTGATACGCCCGCCGCGGTGACGTACTTGCCATCAAAGACGACGCGCTGATCGGTTCGATTCGCTCCCAGCCCGTCGAGCTGGTCGGCGGCAAGCCAGTGGGTGGTAGCCCGCCGACCGTGCAACAGGCCTGCGGCACCCAGTATCAGGGACCCGGTGCAGACCGAGGTGGTCCAGGTGCTCGTGGTGTCCGCGCTGCGCAACCACTGGTGAACGGCTCCGTCACTCATGTGCCTGGTCTGACCGAACCCGCCGGGTATCACGACGACGTCGGGGTTCGGTACCTCCTCGAGGGTCGCGTCCGCCATCAGCGAGAGACTGCCGGTGTCGGCGCGAACCGGACCGATCCGCTCACCGACGAACACAACCGTTGCACCGGGAACACGGCTGAGCACTTCGTACGGGCCAACCGCGTCCAGGGCGGTCACGTTGTCGAACAACAACACTGCAATCTGCACAGTCGACCCCCTCAGCGGTGCGAGCCGGCGACCGTGGCTGCGGCGTCCGCGCGCGCGGCGGCGAATTCTGCCGCCCCCATGGCTCGGCCGGCAACGCCCCACCCACCTTCCGCCGCTTCCGACAGCACGACCCAGACGCGACCCGTCATGTCCGGATCAGCCGCGGCGTCCGCGACCAGCCGCGTGACTTCAGCAACCAGACTTTGCTGCGCCTGCCGTGTCAGGGTCGCCGGCGGCGTGCGGACGTCCACCCGGACAACGGGTGCGTTGCCCCGCGCTGCGGTCGCCACGGCCGCCGGCGGAAGCTCGTGCAGAAACGCCGCCGTGTTCTCCAGGTACGGAGATCGTTCTGGGGCGCCTTCCGCCCGCAGGACAGCACGGGTGATCTGTGCCAGCAGCGCCGGCGTCGTGGCGGTGGGCAACAAACCCGCTGGGGAGTAGAGATCGATCATCGGCATGGTTTCTCCTAGATGGGGGTCGGGGCGGAGCTGTCACCTCCGATGTCCACCAGTGAACACGTTAAAGTTGACTTGAAGTCAAGGACAGATTCTGAGGAGCTTGGTGTGTTAACCGTTGGGCAACTGGCAGTCCTGAGTGGTGTGCCGGCAACGACGTTGCGCTACTACGACGCTATCGGGGTCCTCACCGCGCGCCGCCTCCCCAACGGACACCGCCGCTACGACGACAAGCACGTCGAACGTCTGGAGCTGATCAAGCTGTGCCGCGCTCTCGGGCTCAGCCTGGACGACGTCGGGGCGCTCTTGACGTCCGGCGACGGTGCTCGCCGGCGGGACATCGCCGGACGCAAGGTCCGCGAACTGGACCGCACCCTCGCCCAGATGCACTCCGTACGTGCGGTCTTGGCGCACTTCGCCCGCTGCCAGCACGGCGTCGAGGATCAGGCAGCCTGCCGCCGCGCGGTCCGCCGCGCCTGGCGATCCGTCAACCCCGAAGACAAATCAGCAGAGCGCGTGTAGCCATGTAGCTGGCGCCGATCGTCGTGGGTGCTTGGTATCGGAGTCGGTCAGCGTTGATGGGAGCGGTGTACCCGTCGGGCATCAGCGTCCGGGAAGGTTGATCACGAGGTCGAGCAGAGGGCCGTGCTGCTGGGCTCCGTACACGTCGGTGTCTCCAACGTCGCCCGCGACCCGAGGGCGTCGCAGGGTGATCTTGATGGCGGCGGCTGGTTCGAAGTGGACGAAGTCCAGAACGTCGTCCTCGGATAACTGATAGAGGTCGCAGATGAGGCTTGGCGTCAAACAGCCGGTGTCGACGACGGTCCGATACGTGTCAGGTGTGCGGAAGATGATATCCAGGGTCAGCTCGTAGGGGCCGGCATTCTTGCTTCGAATGACCGACGCGATCTCGGCCAGTCTTACGTCCACGCTGCGTCTTCTTCCATGGTGAGGATTTCGACCGGAAACAGCTCGGCCGAATCAGTGACGGGCATTAGGTGATAGAGGCTGAATTGGTAGACCGGTCCACCCTTGAAATCGGACGGGGAGTAGGGAAAGGCCAGGTTTCCTGCTGTTGACATCCGCCCGGGGTAGCCGAGGTGGAGCATGGTGGATCGGGCGAACCCACAAATGGTGTTGGCCAACTCTTGCGTTTCGGCGACCGCTTCCAATACGACACCTAACTCGTGGCCGGGCCGGGGGGTGGGCTCGAGTGCGCCCATGACACCGTTCTTGCCATACAGGTGCACCATCAGCCGGTACCGATCAGCTGGGATGTGGGAGAAGTTGTCTGCGACGCGGGCGCGGACTGCGTCGATGATGTCATCGACTTGGGCGATGAACACCGGGTCGCGGGCACCGGCGATCGACACGGTGCGGTATCCGATCAGCCGGGCCGCTTCGAGCTTGACCGTGGTGGGCTCGGGGAGCAGCCGCGTACCTGACACCCGCACGGTGCGGTCGGTCTCCTGCCGAAAGGAGGTGTTCCGTAGGTCGAGGGCGCCACCTGGCCCGGGAAGGCTGTATGGGTTCGACTTCTCGTACAGGGTGTGAGCCGCCACCGATGTGACGGTGCACGCTCGGTTGGGGTTGAGCGGTTCGATCAGGAAGTGGTCGTCACCGAGCACACCCAGCATGCAGTCGCTGCCGCTGCCGGGCAGTGCCGCGATCGCTGCGCATTCCAGGATTTTGCCCATATGCAGCGCCAAAGCCGGGTCAAAACCCATCTTGATGGGTACTGCGGCGAACACTGCGGGGTCGTAAGCCCGGCCGGCCACCACCACGTCAGCGCCCGCGTCAAGCGCAGTCAGAAATGGCTCGACACCCATCTGGGCAACGACGTGTTTGCTCTCCACGATGTCGTTCAATGTGGCGGCGGGCACACCGGACAACGGTTGCAGCTCGTTGTCTTGTAAACAGCGGATCAGTTTCTGTTTGTCGATGTCGGCGGGAATCACTGCCAATCGGAAGGTTAGCGCCTCATCGCGCGCGATTTCCCTGATGATTTCCAAAGTCCAGTTCAGGTTCGGGCGGGCTCCGGCACCGCCCGCCGAGCCGATGACGACCGGGATGTTACGGGTTCGGGCGGCGGTTAAGATCAATCGTAAATCGCGCTTGACTGCTTCACGGTCGGTGAACGATTTACCGGCGCCCAGGTAGTACGGCCCGGGGTCGGTTGACCCGGCGTCGACGGCGATGACATTCGGATGTCGGGCCAACCCTGCACGGAATGACGGTTCCGGGAATCCATAGCCTAGGATTGCGGTAGGCGACAGCACGCGAATTTCGCGGTGGGGTTCCGTGGGCGCTGCACCGAGCGCTGGGTTTGAGTGTGTCATGAGGTCCTCATGGTCGATCAGTGACGTGGAGCGCCAACGGTGGATTCGAGCAATTGGGGAGGGTCTGCGGATGCGGAGGCTGGGACCGGTCCGCGACCTTGATCAGTTGATTGATGTTTCGTGTTTGTCGAATGCTGGTCGGCGTCCGACTACCAATTGTGGTCGAGCGAAGCAGTCCGATCAGTGCCTTCGGAGGGTTCGCTCTGGCCGGTGTTGGTCGAAGACTGGACTGGATTCGTCATCTGCCACTCCGGCTTCCATGAGGGGTCTTCCAAGTAATGCTGGGCGAGACATTCGACATCGACGTCCATGTGGGGATGCAGTGGCAAGGTTGTCAGGAGGTGATGGAGTTCGGTGGTATCGGGGGCTTGCCAGACGCCCACATTGGACGTGGTGCCTGGAACCCGCCAGATCCGAACAATATGGCCCTGGCGAAGGTAGCCCAGGGCATGTGTGTGCTCGCGTTCGACGATTGCAGACCACTCGCCGTCCCCGATGTTGGAAGGGCGCGACACTCGGATTCGCACCAGGTATTCCATTACCGGCGTCCCCCGACCGGCATAGTGCTGAGAGACGCTTCCGTGAAAGGAGATTGATGCACTTCACCAATCGCGTCAGTCGCCCGTAGATGCGCCGCCGGGGGAGGGGCCATCGCTGTTCCTGGGGCGAGGGCGCCTCGTTTGATCAATGCGTCAATTGTCGGTTCGCTGTAACCGAGCTCGCGTAGGATGTCCTTCGTGTCTTGGCCCAGGGCGGGGACTCGGGGGTTCGGCGCGTCAGCCGGCTCGGTGTGTTGTTCCCACTCGAACCGAAAGGGTGAATCGGGGACACGTGCCCGGGCTCCGCTGGGGAGCCCGACCTGCATCCATCGGTTTGCGGTCGCCAGCTGGGGATGCTTGGCCACCTCGGGTATCCCATTGAGCATGCCCCAGGGGACGCCCGCTGCGTCAAGGGCGGAGGTGAGTTCTGCGGCGCTCATGCGGCTGGTGGTTGTCGATATTGACTTCTCGACGAACTGTCGATGCTCAAGGCGGCCCGCGTTGCGGGTAAGGCGCGGATCCGCCGCCAGGTCGGCCTCGTCCAGCGCCTGGCAGAGGGAGACCCATTGTCGGTCGTTTTGCACTGCTATGTTCACTGGCGGGCCGGAGGCTGTCGGATAGGGCCCGTACGGGGTGATGGTGGCGTGCCGGGTCCCGGCCGGTGCCACTTCCACTCCGCCTTCGGTGTAGGCCAGCAGCAGCGGTGCCATCCATTCGATCAACACGTCGAACATGGCGATGTGCAGCTTGGCGCCCTTGCCGGTGAGCGTCCGCTGGTGCAGTGCGGCGAGGATGCTGGTCGTTGCGTAGATGCCGCCGCCTAGATCGGCGAGGGATACACCGGGTTTGGCGGGGTCGCCCGGGTCACCGGTGCTGGCGGTGACGCCGGCTTCTCCTTGCACGAGCAGGTCGAAGGCCTTGCGGTGTTCGAATGGCCCGTTCGGGCCGTAACCGCTGATGGCGCAGCGGATCAGCGAGGGATTTCGGTCGGCGATAGTCTCGTCGGGAATCAGACGGTCGAGGGCGCCGGGCGCGAGGTTGGACAGGAAGACGTCCGCTCGCTCGAGCAGGCGCAGTAGGACGTCCTGACCGTCGGGTGACTTGAGGTCGACGGCGAGGCTGCGCTTGTTGCGGTTGAGCCACACAAAATGTGAGGACATGCCGTCGACGTAGGTGTCGTAGTCGCGAGAGAAGTCACCTCCATCGATCCGTTCGATTTTGATGACCTCTGCGCCGAGGTCGGCGAGGTGGCGTGAACACAGCGGCGCGGCCACAGCCTGCTCCAACGCGACGACGACCAGCCCGGCTAGTGGTTTGCAATCGGTGGCCATGTCAGAACCTCAGAGTCGTGCCGACGGACGGCTGCAGGTACCGGTCTGTGAGATCGGCGGAGAAGGCGGCGTGGGTGGCCAGGCCGCTGCAATGCATCGGCATGACCCAGCGGACGTCCCTTTCTTGCAGTCCGTGCAATGTCAAGTCGACGTTGGCCGCCGGGGTGGTGGGGAATCCGAGGTGGAAACCGCCCAGGACTGCATGAACCCGGTCGGCGCCGCTGATCTGCTTTGCCCTGTCGATGGTGTTCAGCACGCCCGCGTGAGCGCAGCCGGTCAGGACGACCAAGCCCTTGCCTTTGACGTCGATGACCAATCCCTGTTCATCCCAGACCTCGTCGAGGCCGTATCCGCCGTCCCGCCGCACTTGATAGAGCCCCGGTGCGTGGGCATGCGCAGGCTCGGCCGGGCCTTCGAACCGCACATGCCGCGGGATGACCCCCGTGGTGTAGATGCCGCAGCCTAGGTCCAGCGCACCGGCGGTGAGGACGGGTCGACCCTGCCGGGCGGCGATGGCGTCGTGGGTGAACTGCTGGTTGTAGTAGGGGGAGACCCGACCGTCGCCCATGACGGCGTAGCGAGGCAGGAAGGCGTCCTCGTGGGTGGCGACCGGCAGGGTCCGTCCGAGGTTATCGAGCAGGAGAAGGAGCCCCCCGTAGTGGTCCGGGTGACCGTGGCTGATGACGACGTGGTCGATGCTGGTGGCGTCAAGGCCTAGGGCCGCCAGGTTGTGCATCAGGACAGTTCCGGTGAGGCCAGCGTCGAACAATACGGTGGAGGTATTCCTGCCGCTGTGGGCGCGCACCAACAGGCTGATGCCGTTTTCCGCCTGCGGAGGGAGTTTCCCCACGTCGAAATGCTCGATCAGGCCGGTGCGGACGCAGTGGTCCCCACCGTCCAGGGCGCGGTCGGGTAAAAGCATGTCGACCCAGTTCTCGACCAGCACGGTGATCTCGACGCTGTCGGCTTGGAAGTTCACGGCCGTGTCTCCTTGGTGTTCAGTGATCAGCGGTTGGCTGGAGAAATGTTTCGTGTCGGCGCATCGCGCGTTGCGCTGCCTCGTACACCGGTGGGTCGACGAAGGTGTTGCCGACCCGGGTCACGCTGGCCCCGTGGCGTCTTGCTTCTTGGAAGGCGGTCACGAGCGCGGCGAGGCGCTGATGGGTCGAACGGTCCAGGCTGGTGTACGCGCGCGCGGCGTCTCTTGCCTGGCCGGGGGTGAGGCAAACCCGGGCGCCGAAGCCGAGCCGGCGGGACACGAGACAGGAGTCCTCGAAGCTCTTCTCGTCGAGATTGAGCACCGGGCCATCGATGGGCTCGGCGAGTTGGGCCGCCCTGGCCGCGACCACGACGATGGACCGGGCCAACATCAGCTCGCGTTCGTCCTCGCTGAGGGTCACTCCGAGGTCCGCGACGAGGTCCGCTGTGCCCAGCATGAGGGTCTGCACGTGCCCTGTCGCGGCCTGGGCGATGTCATTGACGTTGAGCAGCCCTTGAGCGGACTCGATCATCGGCAGGATTGTGGTGTGGTCGGCGCCCGCGCCTGATAGCCGTTCGGCGACGACTCGAACCTGGGCGGCGGCCTCGACCTTGGGCAGCACAACGCCATGTGGGTGCAGCAGCGCGACGAGGTCGAGATCGATTTCTCCGTCGGCGCTGTCGACCTGGTTGATGCGAACATAGGTGGGGACGCGGGAGGCAATGCGCGGTAGGTGCCTCATAACGAGCTTTCGGGCGGCCGGGCGGGCAGGTGGGGCGACTGCGTCTTCGAGATCCACGACGACCGCGGCTGCGCCGCGCTGGTCCAGTTTGGCCAGCTTGGCTTCGTCGTCGGCGGGGCAGAAAAGATAGGCAGGTGGCGCTGTCCGGATGGAGTTCGGTGATGTTGTGATGACAACCCCTTAGGGATGAGCGATTAGAAGATGGCCAATGGATTGACCGGTGAACCGACTGCGCCGGTGATCGGCAGCGCGGGCGCCGTGAAGAAAAAGTCGTGGCGGTTGGCGTCCGCGCACGTGTGGGCCAGTTCCTCGAGATCGAAGATTTCTCCGATTGTCATTCCAGCGTTGACCAACAGGATGAGGTGCAGCGGCTGGAACACATTGGGTGTCTCGTTGGGTAGTACCTCCGCGCCCCAGGTGTCTGTTGCCAGGGCAGCCACCTCGTGAGTCACGAACCATTCGGCCGTTGAGATTCCCAGGCCGGGAGCGGGCCCCGAGTCGTAGGCGCCCCAATCGCCCTGCGCGCGGACCTGTGCGATCTGTCCTGTTCGGACGAGAACGATATCGCCGCTGCGGATCTCCACGTTCTGGCCCTGTGCACAGGCGTCCAGATCGCGGCTGGAGATTGCGTGACCGGCCTCGAGCCACTTCTGTCCGAGGTGGCCAGCGATATCCAGCAGCACGCCGCGGCCGACGATCCCGTTCTTGACGCGGTCGATGCTGTTGCGGGTCGCACCGTTGCTGGTGACATGTTCCAGTCCGTGTCCGTTGTACATCTGACCTCGGTAGAAGATGTGGGCCAGCGCGTCCCACTGGGTGCTGCATTGCAGTGGCATAGTGACGGTGTCGTCCGTGTAGCGGAGCAAAGCCAGGTGGTCTTGGGCGCCCCGGGTGATGTCGTCTCCGCTCTGAAGCATGGTGTGTACGGGGTTCGTTCGTCCGCCGAAGCCGCCGGCCTGGGGACCGGAGCTGTCGAACGGCACACCGCAGGACACGACGTGGCCGGTTCGCACCAAGCTGGCCGCGTACGCGATGGCCTCTGGCGTGATCAAGTTCAGGGTGCCGCGTTCGTCGTCGGCTCCCCACCGCCCCCAGTTCCGGTGCCGAAGGCACATTTCGTCCACGAGTTTGACGTCGGCAGGGGTGTCATCAGATGCGGTGTGCGCGGCGCCGGTGGCGCGATGTTCGTCGGTCATCGCCGCTCCTCGTTCTTAAACGAAGCCGCCTGGTCGTTGACGGCGATGCCTACTCGGCCTGACGTGGTCGATTCGAAACTGTTGTTGGCGATGGACATCCGCGCATGGTGAGCGCGACAGAACACCACGGGGATGGAGGAGCGGCTCACTTTGACCTCGCTCCGGTCCAGATGGCTGGGTTGGCGGAGGCGTTGTCGGTGCGTTGGCTTTCCGCTTGCGCGTCCAGTTGCTCGAGTGTCAGTCGGTGCGTGTTGATGCCGAATACGGTGTTGGCGAAGAGCACTAGTACTGAGCCGCCGGCCAGGAGGGCGAACGCTCCGGGTATCGCGCCGAGGGTGGCTTGGGGCGATACGAGGTTGCCTGCACCCGAGATGAGCGCCAGCGCGGCCGGTCCAACGATCTTTCCGATACCACCGAACCCATAGGCCGATCCGAAGCCGCTACTGCGCAGCGCCGTCGGAAAGACTTCAGCGTGGTACGGATTCATGACGGCGAAGATCCCGTCGACGAAGATGAATGTGACGATCAGCATTGGGTAGAACACCGCAATGCCCATGATCTCTGTTTCGTGGGTGAACCCTGTAACGAGCAGGCAGGCGGCGCCGGCGAGGGCAAGAGCTGTTGAAGTGTACCGACGGCCGTAACGGTCGCCTACGACGGACCATAGATATCGCGCGCCGATGCCGCCGAGGGCGATGAAAATGTTGAGGAACGCCGCCCGGGCCGGGGAGACTCCCATTTGCAGAGCGATCAGGGTCGGCGCCCACAGAGAGAAGCCGTAAAACGCGGTTTGCATGCCCAAGCTGCCGATCCATGTGAGGGCGATACTTCGGCGGTACCGGAAAATTGTTGACCACTTGTGCGTCACCGGTGGGGTTGAAGTGTCACCGAGATCGACGTCCTCGGGCTGGAGCTTCAGCGCCCACGCCACGGAGTTCCGGGCGTCGTCGAGGCGACCTTGTTGAATGAGCCAGCGGGGGGATTCGGGTACGAAGGACCGCACGCACAGGGTCAGGACCGCCGGCACGAGGCCGAGCAGCACCAGCCCGCGCCAGCCGAGGACTGGACCCAATGTGCTGGCGGCCAGGCTTCCAAGGAGCAGACCGGCCGGGACGAGCAGGACCACCAGCCCGCTGAGCACCCCGCGTCGCGCGGACGGGACGAACTCCTGGACCAGTGGCAGGTCGACAGCAAGGAGGCCGCCGACCCCGAGTCCGACGACGAATCTGAGGAGGCCCAGGGCGATCCAGTTGCCGTCGGGCACGAGCGCCATCAGTCCGGTCGCGACAGAGAAGGTCAGCACGGTGGCAATGAACGTCTTCCGTCTACCGACCTTGTCGGCCAGATGCCCGAACAGGAAGGCGCCCACGATGGCCCCGACGCCGGCGGCCATGAGCACGAACGAGCTTTCGCCGAAGGTCAGGCCCCACGGCCCGGCGATGATGTTCACGACGAAGCCGATGAGGAAAAGGTCGAAGAACTCCAGCATGTTCCCGACTACTGCGGCACCGATGAGCATCCTCTGGCGACTGGTCAGCGCAGAGGTTTCGATCTGACTGAGGGTCGTGCCGGCAACAGCGCCCATGCTGCGTCCTCCAAGGGGTTGAGGCCGTCGAGCGGCCGATCTTGTGGACAGAAGCTGCCATGCATTTTGTAAAATGTCAACGATCAGGTTCAGCGTAGGCTAGCGCTATGACGGTTGGCCCGGTGGAGACCTCGACGAAGGCCGAGAGCGCCTATGTCGCCCTACGGGACGCCATCCGCACTGGCGTTCTGGTCCCCGGCCAGCGTTTGACCTTGAACGAGCTGGCCGCCGATATGGGTATGAGCTTGACTCCGATTCGCGACGCGCTCCGCCTGCTCGCCACCCAAGGCTTGGTTGAGCAGCGAACCCACGTCGGCACGGTGGTCTCCCACTTCACCCGTGAGCGCGCGCAGGACATCTACCGGTTGCGGTTGGTGCTCGAGCCGCTCGCGGCCAGAATGGCGGCCGAAGCGGCCACGGATGCGGACGTTACTGACCTTGAAAACCTTTGGTCTCGTATGCAGTCGGTGCTCGACGGCAACGAGCTGTCGTCCTTTCCTCAATTGAATGCGGCGTTTCACAACAGAATCTACAGCGCCGCTGACTCCCAGTACCTGCTCGAATTCATTGATCGCCTATGGAATGGTGTGCCGTACCAGGCGATTAGCTTGACGTCCCGAGCCTGGCAATCTCACGCCGAGCACCGGGCAATCTTGAACGCCATCGCAGACCGAGACGGCGACCAGGCAGAACGGCTGACGCGTGAACACATCACTGCCGGCGAAACAGCCGCTTTGGACGCCATCTCCGGATAAGTAACCCGCGGCAAGGCTCTGGGGGTACCTATCAGTGACCTACTGAGCGGTGCAGTCTGGAACAAGATGCGGTTCTACACCTGGGTTGGGGGGTGACACGCCTGGCGACCTTGTGGAGGAGACTGCCCGGCGCGTCGAATTGCCGCCTCACCGAGTGGCAACCTGTCGCGGCGCCGGCGAGCCTGCTATCAGATAGAAGGTGTGAATAAGCATCTTTGTCGTAGGACCGTACACGCACGGGTGGACCCCGGCTAGGTCTAGACGGCGGGATTGACAATATGACGGGTTGGAGCGCATGCGGATGAATGTTGACGTCACGGCGGGGCGAACGAGCGCCCTGGACGCGCTTGTAACGGAGCTGGAAAGACTGGTGGTCGACCACTCAGAACCTGGAGCCCAACTCCCCAGCGCGGGTGAACTCACGCTGCAATACGGCGTCGGTCGACTGACCGTTCGCGAGGCGCTGAAGGTCTTGGCTGGGCGAGACCTGGTGGAGCTAATGGCCGCCGGGCGACTGTTCGTCGGCTCGACAGTTCAACGCTGGCCCGTTATCTGCCAGTTGTCATCCGCCGGGACCCAGTGCGTCTCTCGAACTGTACGAGATCAGAATGGCGCTCGAGGCGCAGTCGGCCTCGCTGGCCTCGGAGAACTCCACGCGGGCATCGCGCGCGGCCATCAAGTCGGCGCTCGACCGGATGACAGTCGCCGTCGACAAGTTCGCTCACCGCGACAGCAGCAACGAGTACAACGAAGCTGACATCGACTTCCACGGCGCACTCGCGCTTGCCATCGGCAATCAGATGCTCGCGTTGCTGTTGACCGGCCTTGGAGACTCTTTGCGCGCCAGCTTCAAGGAGAGCTTCGAAGGGCGTGTAGCGCGCGGGCATTCGCTTGAAGAGACGCTCCAGCGCCACGTGGTGGTCTACGAACGGGTGGTCCACCGCGACCGCCGCGGCGCCGCTGCGGCCATGCGAGCAACGCTTCGGGAGTCCAAGCGGGACTTACTCGCGAACCTCTCGCATTCGTATGCCGCAAATCCCCGCATTTCGAATTCCGCTGGGGTCACGATGAGCTGGCACCGGTGTTTCGTGTCGACTCCGAAGGAGCTGTGTCACTTCGCTCGGTGAGCACACACTCCAGCCCATCTGTCAGTTCCGGCGTATGCCACAGTGATCGACTCCATCACGCCGGCATGCCCGGTGATCCGGTTCGCAATTCCCAGCCGCGGACATTAACCGCTCCCGGGTGCACTTCGACTTCTCCAGATCCTTGAGCGTTTCGCGGGTTCGGCGTCGGGCGACCGGACCGGTCGCGCCCCCGCAAGTCGGTATGCTGCTCCCCCTGGAACTGCCGGCGGAGCAGCGGCGATTTCCTTGCCTTCGCCAAGCAACCGGTTGGCTTGCGCAAGCTTCCGCCGCCGGAGACCAGCGCGACGCTCACCGGGCCACCTTCAGGCCGGAGACGGAGACGGCGGCGGCCGTGGAAGCGCACTCCTCGTCCACCAGGGACGCGGTGCCGCTGCCCCCGAGGGCACCGATCAGGTGGCCGTCCGAGAACAGCGGCACGCCGCCGGGGTACAAATTCAGCCGGCCGCCGCGATCGACGACGGCAGCCGCCAGTCCACCGGTCCCGGCTGTCCGCATGCACCTGGTGCATCAGGGCGAGGGCGACCTCGGTGCAGATGTCGGGTGCGGTGTGCACCGGGGCGCTCGGGCCAGCCGCATCGACGTCGGTCACCGCGTCACCGTTCACCGCGCCGGCCGGCGTGTCATTGTTCACTGCGGCGCCGGTCATCACAGCGCTCATCGACCGTGCGTTCCCCAAGGTAGAAAACAACGCTTCTGAGGGCGACCAACATCGACGCCGATGACGGCTTTAATCGGGCGCGTTTCGGAATCATAGTCACCGGGCGCTTATCTCTTGCCGCGGGCACCGCTGGTCCGCATATGAGCATCGTCGTCACTCGCCAGCCGATCCCCGCGCTGGCCCGCGAGAAGACCGAGGTTGCGCGCAGACACTGTGCCCGCCATACGATCGGTAGGTTTTTGAGGTCGTGCGGGCCCGTGTGACGTAGAGCCTTCGCCACGAATTGGGGTTAATCGACCGACCCCTGGCGAAATTGGAAGCCTGCGTTGACGCGGCCCTATGGTGAGCTATTGGGCTGTCCATCCGCCATCGATAGCGAGTGCGGCGCCGGTGATGAAGGTGGACTCATCGGACAGCAGGTAGGCGGCGAAGGAAGCGATTTCCTGCGGGCGTCCCACTCGGTTCATGGGGTGCAGCCCGGCGATGTGGGCGGCGCCCTGCTCGGATGCGCCCATCGTGGCGCGGAACATCGGTGTGTCGACCCCGCCTGTGACCAGGGCGTTCACCCTGACACCGGAGGTCGCCAGTTCCAGGGCGACGGAGCGGGTCAGGCCCACGAGACCGTGTTTGGCCGCGACGTACGGGCTGGCGGTTGCCATGCCGACGACACCGAGGTTGCTGGCGTTGATCAGGATCGACCCACCGCCGGCGTCGAGCAATGCGGGCACCTGGTGCTTGAGTCCGAAGAAGACACTGGTCAAATTGAGGTCGATGTCGGCCCGCCATCCTGCCTCGTCCAGGGTCTGCACCGGCCCGAAAGCGGTGCCTCCACCTGCATTGTTGAACACCGCGTCCAGTCGACCGAACTCGCGCAACGCCGATTCGACGAAGTTGGCGGCGTCCGCCTCCACTGTCACGTCGCCCGCAACGAACAACGCACGACCACCGGCGTCCCGGATGTCCTGCGCAACCTGGTCACCCAGGTCCTCGCGTCGGGCGCCGATCACGACCGCGGCACCCTCGCGCGCGACGCGTTCGGCCGTTGCGCGGCCCATTCCGCTGTTGCCACCGGTGATCAGAACGACCTTGCCGTCGAACCGCGCCATGCCATACCTCCGAATTGTTGAACGCGCGTACCAGAATTGGCACGTACGGAAAGCCGGACCTGCGATCGGCCCGAGATCAGTGCACAGCCGATAAAGCCACCTCGACGGCGGCATTGAGCCGCGAACGGTCCGGGTCGACCACCCCTTGGACCCGAATCCCGTGAACGGACAGAACCAGGAACGCCGCCACGGCGGGGATGTCGACGTCATCGCCGAACTCGCCGCGGTCGACCCCGATCCGTAGGACGCCGGCGAACGCGTCCGCCATGCCGTCAATGGCCTGGCGTCCGCGGCGAGCGACGTCTGGATCACACGTTGCCCGCTCGGTGATCGCGTTGACCATCATGCAGCCCTTGCGGTCTGGGTCGTGCACGGCCTGCTCCACCAGCGCGCCGAACAACCCCCCCAATGCGTCGCGGACCGGCTCGCCATCGTGGACGGCGGCGAGGAGAGTGCGCATCGGCGCGGAGGCCTCCACCTGGTAGCGATCGAGCGCCGCCAGGTACAGGGCGTGTTTGCTGCCGTACGCGGCATACAACGATCCGCGCTGAATCCCCGTCGCCTCCACCAGGTCCGGAACCGACGTCCCCTCATAGCCTTTCACCCAGAACACCTGCAGGGCGCGGCCGGTCGACTCGTCGATCTCGAACTCCCGCGGCCGGCCCATGAGTCGTACTGTTGCACGTTCTGGTACGATCGGTCAACTATGCAGGTAGGACGCAGTGATGACGTTGCCCTGAAGGACTCGGTGTGCTTGGTCGCTCACCGTGCTTCGCAGAGAGTCCAAGATGCCGGTGACGCCCACGCAGCTCGGTCTACAGGGTGCCTACATTTCCAACTGCACCTTGCCGTCCGCCGGCACCGTCATCGCCGCAATCCCGACACCGCTGGTGTTCTTGGCGTTCCGGCGCTACTTCGTCGACGGCCTGACCCTGGGTGCGGTGAAATTAGACCGGTGCGGCCAGGACAGTTCATCCCTGCTTATCCGCGCTACGACACGGTTTGAGTGGCGAAACGACAGGCGGTAGGGCACCGCTGACGGGACGATTGGGACGAGGGCTTGCGGGCGGCCCAGGTGCCCCCGAGTGCCGGTCGAGTGCGACCAGCGGTGTGGCGGCGTGACTTTCGCTGTATCCGGCGAACGGGGGGCTGCCCCGGAGTCCACGTCATGAGTGGCTCCGCCTCAGTTCCGGCGCCACCACTTTTGATCATGCGGTGACGGCCGCGCCGGCGACGCCGATTCCCAGCAGGGCCAATCCCAGGAGGGCCGGAATGCCGGGCGGCATGTCCCGCGCGCGGCCAAACCGGTCGAACAGTAGCTGCAGTCGTGGCCGGACCCGATCGCCCCACAGCGCGCCAGCGGCCAGCAGCAGACACGGCAGGCAGTACACGACGGCGTATCCGGCGAGCGCGGCCCACCCGGTGACCACCAGAAGCTCGGCGGCGACCAGTCGCTCGATGGCGATGAAGTGGTGGAACGCTTTCGGCAGGCCGGCGGCCGTCACTAGGACGCCGAACGGCGCAGCGGTGCGCACGGTCAGCCAGGGGGCAGGGTGAACGCCTTGCGGTGGTAGGACCGCAGGCGACGAACGGCCGACCAGAGCAGCGCCGCCGCCGCGAGACCGAAGGCGATGCGGCGCAACCACACCAGGCCGTTCCCGATCAGTGCGGCCGCCGCGTCGGCTCCCAGGTAGATGCAGACGCCGACCAGCAGCACCGTGCAGTAGGCGCCGGCCACGAAGGCCGCTCCCTTCGGCGAGTGCGGGATCGTCTCGGGCGGGTCCCGGCCGTGCAACCGCGCAATCCGGTCTACACCGGCCCGTTTTCCCGGCGGAACTGGCGAGGGAGGCCAACAACGGGGGCTGCCGCCCCGCCGGGGCTGTCGAGCGGGCCCTCACAGATGTCCTTGCGGTTGTGGAGGCGTCGACAGCGGGCAGCACGAGGGCGGCGTACCGGTCGGACTGGGGAAGGTTCACCGCCTGGGCGGGCGACAAGGGGTTCGCCGCGTTGCCGGCGGATCCCCTCGTCGTGGCTTCCTATGTGACAGAGGCGGCCGCGGAGCAGACCGGGGTGGGGAGGTGGCGGTACGCGCCGGCGTCGTTGACCCGGTGGGTGTCGTCGATCAACCAGTTCCACACCGCCGCCGGGCTGGACGCGCCGGGCCGGTCGGAGGTGGTGCGCCGGGCGTTGTCCGGGATCCGCCGGATCCGCGCCACCCCGCCGGTGCGGCGGGCACCGCTGCTGCTGGACGACATCCGCACCCTGATCACCACCATCGAGACCACCGCCGAAGCGTGGCCGACCGGGGTGGCGGCCCGACGGGACATCGCCCTGCTGTTGATGGGGTTCGCCGGCGCCAGCCGCCGCAGCGAACTCGTCGCCCTCACCGTGGCCGACGTGACCCTGCACAAGTCGGACGGTTTGCACGTCCGGTTGCGGTCCTCGAAAACCGACCAGGACGCACACGGAATGGTGAAGGCGCTGCCGTTCGGTCGCGACCCGCAGACGTGCCCGCCCTGCGCGTACGTGCGGTGGCGGCAGGTCCTGTCCGCGTGGGACACCGCCCCCGACGGTGCCGGCCGCCGCGCCGTGATGGCGGTGCTCCGCCGACAAACCGCCGTGACACAGAACAAGGCATCCGAGGGTGATGGGCAGGTGGTGCTGCATGTCTGCCGCACCACCCGGCTCCCCGAACCCCCCGACCCCAACCGGGTGTTGTTCCCATCGGTGCACAAAACCGGGGCGGTCGGATCCAGGGCGATGACCGGGCATGCGGTGAACGAGATGATCAGGCGCCGCGCCGACCAGGCCGGGTTCACCCCCGGGCGGTCGATTTCTGGGTAGGCAAGATAACCCGTGATCACGACGACATCGACGTCGCCGCGCGATGGTCGGACAGGGAGGCATCAGTACGGTGCTCCTCGCCGGCGCGTGGCAACACCACCCCGCCGCCGACTACCGGGTCGGCACCCACTTCCGCTGGGGCGCCGCAGAAATCGAGTTCACCTTCGTGGTCAGCAACCCCGACGGCGGCACCATCATCCCCTTCGACGAGCCGGTGCAGTGGTCAGCCGATCCCTTCGGTGCCGACCGAAGAACACTCATGGACGTCACGGCACGAGTGATCCCGCTTCCTGTGCTGCTCGCCGGCAAGCAATCGTTCAATTCAAGGAGTTGGCCGCGAACAATCCGAGAAGGATCGCCGCGACTACGCAGCGCTGGCCGAACTCAACTAGCACGGACTGCCAAGGCCAGGGTCGCCACTTCAAAGCCGCCGCATGTCTTCACGCGTCAGCGGCAATACCCTTAACGTCTGGTCCAGCTCCGACCGAAAGTCGAGCTCGATTACACAATGTCGGGGGCGCTCCCGCGCGGAACGAATGCTCAACGCTGCCCTCTCGTCGAAGACCGCGCGACCCAACAAGGGTTGATGCCCAACACATCCAGCCGGCCACTGCACACGAACGGCGGACCTCCGGTGAGGCGGGCCGGAACCGCCTGTACCGCGCCGTAGACCCCGCGCCGGGCCGAGTCCGCGGACGATGAGTCGGTACGGTCAACGCCACAGCCCAATCGTCAGGCGCTCCAGCAGCTTCGCCACGCCGGGCGCACGGCGACTACTCCACGAGAAGGACGGTTCGGGCTACCCAGGTGGTGGATTGCCGGTCAGGCGCGGTCGCCGTCCTGCGGCAGCCGAGCTCCGGCGATCCGGGCTGTCGTCTGGCCTGCAGTAGCGAGGCCACCCGGGGAAAGAGCCCCGGTTTCGGCCGTCGAAAGCGGGGCTCTTTCCCTATGTGCCGCGTCATCCTGCGCCAGGGAGGGCGCGGCCGCTGGTTGGGGTGAGTCAGCGGATGGCGATGACTTGGCGTAGCAGATCTTATTGACTTGCCGTTAGGTTGTCGCGTTTCCCTGGCCTTATCACTCATTTGGGCTGACGAAGGTAGCGATTCGTCAGCATCCTCCGCGTGTGTGCGGACGCCGTTTTCTGCTGTTCACATTCCTTAATGTCTTTTCTTCTTCGATTTGCCGGGGCTGTGATGGTCCCCACCCCCTTGGGATGGCGGCTGGCATGTCGAAGATGTACGGACTTAGCTTCTCCGGCGCGCGGTGGCCCGCTTGCTGACCGAACTGGTGGTCTTGCGCCAGTCAGCGAGCAGCGCGGTGCGTCGGATGAGCGGGCCGGTAGTGAGTGTAGAAGGCGGCCAGCCCGGGCCGGATGCCGTCGTTGTCGCGGGCCAGCACCGCGGCCAGGGTCAGGCTCGCCCAGATCACGGCGTCGCGGGCGGCCTGCCTTGCCCGAGACGGCTACCCTGGATACCGCGGTGGCGCCGCCGCCGCCGTCAAGTGGCTGACCCTCTCGGCATCCGCCACCGTGGGCCGTCTGCCGACCTTGAGACTCCCCTTCCGGACTGATCAATGACAGGGCATAGAACCGGCCGACGATTTGATGACGGAACCAGCCGGTAATCAGTGGCGCACCGGTCACGCGCAGTGCTGGGGCTGGATCGGTTACGCAGCAACACATTCGATTTGACAAAGCATTCTATTCCACCATGTATCGCGTGTTAAATGCACAGCGAAATAAGGGCATGCGGCCTGTATTAGACGCCTGTATTAGACGCAATTAATGCGTTAATTGAGATATGTTGCTAGTCAACATTTTTGGCGCCCGCTTAAGCGGGACCGTGGTTCCGGTCAGCCGGGCGCGCAGCGTCCGGTACCCAGCCCACCGGCACCCATCAGCCCACCGGCACCCATCAGTCCACCGGCACCGACACGTCCGCGAAGGGACCGCAGTCATGACCATCAACTGGAGCGCCCTGCTGCTCGTCGCGCTGGTCACCCTGGGCGGTGCCAT
>JAESFR010000239.1_pt1 | contig 22000 bp, 19 predicted proteins | sample 9266191 | NCBI WGS metagenome assembly JAESFR01 (sample SAMN14503063, study PRJNA617104) | algae metagenome | isolation source: Pleurocapsa minor HA4230-MV1 and co-occurring heterotrophs from cement on... | place: USA: Nuuanu Pali Lookout, Hawaii | collected 2009-07-20
ACGCCCGAGCAGATGGCCACACAGGTCACGGTGGTCAACCCCGACGGCACCGCGATCCTCAAGGTCACCGCCCTGGCGGGCACGCCCGCGGATGCCGCGGCCCTGGCGCAGGCGTGGATCAACGCGCTGGCCACGACGATCGACAAGGTCGACGGCGACGGCACCGCGGGCTCCGCGCCCTTCACGATCTACTCCGCGGCCGCCGCGGAGGTGTCCAACTCCCCGATCTTCCCCGACACGATCACCGCGCTGATCGTCGGGGCGGTCCTCGGCCTCGGCGGCGGCATCGCGTTCGCGCTCGTGCGCACCGCGTCCGATCGCCGCATCCGCGTCGCGGACGACGTCGAGTCCCGCGTGCACCTTCCGGTCGTCGGCACGATCCCCGCATCGGCCGCGTTCGACGGCGGCCACCGCGTCTTCGACGCCAAGAGCAACCCCGGCAAGGGCGACGCGGCGAAGGGGGCGAGATTCGCGATCTCCGAGTCCCTGCGCGCCCTCCGCACGAACCTGCAGTTCATGGACGTCGACAACCCGCCGCGCACGATCGTGGTCACGAGCCCTCTCCCGGGCGACGGCAAGTCCACGATCGCGTGCAACCTGGCGATCACGCTCGCCCAGAGCGGCAACTCGGTCGTGCTGATCGACGGCGACCTGCGTCGTCCGACGGTCGCGCCGTCGATGGGACTGCCCGGCGGCGCGGGTCTGACCGACGTCCTGGCCGGTCGCGCCAAGCTCACCGACGTGCTGCAGCGCTCGGCCGCCGCGCCCAATCTGCTGATCCTCACCGCGGGCAGCATCCCCCCGAACCCCAGCGAAGTGCTGGGCTCGAGCCGCATGCACACGCTGCTGTCGGAGATCGCCGAGTTCGCGACCGTGATCATCGACGCTCCGCCGCTCCTCCCGGTGACCGACGGCGCGGTGCTCACCCACCAGGCCGACGGCGCCCTGCTCGTCGTCACGGTCGGGAAGACGACGTACGACCTCGTCGACAAGGCCGTCGACACCCTCAAGAAGGCCCAGGGCCGGGTGCTCGGCATCGTGCTGAACAAGGCACCGCTCAAGGGCGCCGACGCGTCGCCCTATGCGCACGAGTACCGCAACGGCTACTACGCGTCGCACGCGGCCGAGGTGACCGTGCCGGTCGACGCCCCGACCCCCGTCCCGGCACCGTCGAGCGCTCCCGCCGCCGCCCCCGCGAAGGCCGCTGCGCCGCGCCCCGCGCGCGCGACAGCGCGCCCCGAGCCCGCTCCCGAGCCGCAGGCATCGCCCGTCGATGATTCCGAGCGTGGGGGCGCCGATCTGTCGATCGACGACCTCTTCGGCGCCGCACCGGTCGAGGCCGACTCGGGCAACCGACGTCGCCGGGGTGCGCCGCAGGCGTGACGACCGCTCGATGAGGCCTCCGGCCGTCGCGCTCGTCGCGTCGTCCTACGCGCCCGACATCGGCGGCGTCGAGACCCACGTCGCGCAGCTCGCGCGCGGGCTCCGCGCGCGCGGCCACGAGGTGCAGGTGTGGACCGTCGATCGCGCGGGGCGCTCCCGCGCCGACCGCGTGGACGGCGTCGAGGTGCGCTACCTCCCGACGCCGCTGCCCGCGCGGTCGCTCTCCGCGCTCGCGCGGTTCGGGGTGAGGGCGTTCCCCGCGTGGCGGGCGTGGAGGCGCGCAGCACGCGCTTTCCGGCCCGACGTCGTGCACGTCCACTGCTTCGGGCCCAATGGCGTGTACGCGGATGCCGTGCATCGGCGTCTCCGGCTCCCCCTGGTGCTGACCTCCCACGGCGAGACCCTCGCCGACGACGGTGGCGTCTATCAGCGCTCGGCGTTCCTGCGGGACGCGCTCGCGCGCGGCATCCGCTCCGCGTCCGCCGTCACGGCTCCGTCGGAGTACGTGCTGGATGACCTGCGCCGGAGGTTCGGACTCGTCGGGGGACTCGTCGTGCCCAACGGGGTGGATGCCGAGGTCGTCGCGGATCCGGCGTTCGCGCTGCCCGCGCCGCGCGGCTCGTTCGTGCTCGGCGTCGGCCGGCTCGGCCGCATGAAGGGCTTCGATCTGCTGATCGCCGCGTTCGCACGGGCGGGGCTCGACGAGGACGCGACGCTCGTGATCGCGGGTGACGGACCCGAGCGCGATGCGCTGCGCGCGGCCGCCGGAGCGGCCGGGGTCGGCGAACGGGTGATCTTCACGGGCGCGGTCACGCAACCCGAGGTCGCGGCGCTCATGGCCGGAGCGTCGCTGGTCGCGGTTCCCAGCCGTGCGGAGTCGTTCGGCATCGCCGCACTCGAGGCCTGGCGCGCGGGTGCTCCCCTCGTGATGACCCGCCGCGGCGGAGCCCCCGGCTTCATGACCGACGGTCGGGATGCGATGCTCGTCGACCCCGAGGACACCGCGGCGCTCGCGGAGGCGCTGCGCACCCTGAGCGGAGACCCCGCCCTGCGGAAGCGCCTTGCCGAGGGCGGTGCGCGTCGCGTGCGCGAGTTCACCTGGGACCGGGTGGTCGAGGGGTACGAGGCGCTGTACCGAGCAGCGACCGCGGAGGGGGCGGCGTGAGCTATTCCGGTCCGATCCGCCGCCGCGCGCGTCAGGCGCGGCGGTTCGCCACGGCGGCGATCCGGGGACGGATGTGGCGGGATGGGAGGGTGGTGCCCGCGTTCTGGTGGGACGGACACCCGAATTTCGGCGACGACCTGACGCCCTGGCTGCTGCCCCACTACGGCCTCGCGGCGGCCTATCGTTCGGCGAGCACCGCGCGGCTCGCGGGTGTCGGCAGCATCCTCGAATTCCTCCCCGCCGGGTGGGACGGCGCCGTGTGGGGTTCGGGGCTCATGGAGGAGGCTGCGCACGCGCTCCCCGCCGCGACCTTCCTCGCGGTGCGCGGCGAGCTGACGCGCGAGCTCGCCGGCGTGCGCGGGGAGGTCGCCCTCGGCGATCCCGGCATCCTGGTCGCCCGTCACCTCCGTCGCCCCGCGGTCCGCTCCGACGTCGGCATCGTGCCGCACGGGCATCACCGGCAGCATCCCGGCGTCCTGGCCGCCACCGGCGGCGCCGCGCGCGTGAGCGTCGTCAACGTGCACGGCCGCGCCGCCCCGACCGTGCGGGCGATCGCCGCGTGCCGCGTGATCGTGACGACCTCGCTGCACGGGCTCGTGACCGCCGACGCGTACGGCATCCCCGCCGTGTGGACCACCCTCGATCCGCCGCTGGGCGGCGGCGACTTCAAGTTCCGCGACTACGAGAGCGCGATGACCCCCGGCCGCACCCGATACGTGCCGTACGACCCGGACGTGCCGCTCGAAGCCCTCGCCGCGCACGCCGGAACCGCGGATGCCGCCGTGGTCGCGCGGCGCAGCGACGAGCTCGAGCTCGCGCTCGGACGCGTCGGCGAAGTGCTCCCGAACCTGCCGGCATTCCCCCTTGGCGTCTTCGGCCGCCGACGGTGAGTCCCGGGGCGTGCGCCTCAGCCGACCGTCGCCCAGACCCGCGCGTGCTCCCGGGCGCTGCGCTCCCACGTGAACTCCGCGGCGCGGACGCGCCCCGCCGCCAGCAGAGCGGGGATGCCGGCATCCGATGAGGTGGCGAACATGATCCCCTCGACGACCCCGGCCGCCGTGGGCGGGACGATGATGCCCGCGCCGCCGGCGACCTCGGGGAGGCTGCTCGTGTCGGCCGCGACGACCGGAACACCCGCGGCCATCGCCTCGAGCACCGGGAGGCCGAAGCCCTCGTACAGCGACGGCACCACGACGCACGCCGCGCCCGCCACGAGCCCGGGCATGCTGTCGTCGGGCACGCGGCCCACGAGCACGACCGACGGGAGCCCGGCGAACAGCGCGGTGCGCCGCGGGTGCGGCGGGCCCGACAGGACCAGCTGCAGGTCGGGCCGCTGCGCCGAGACCGCGGGCCACGCCTCCGCGAGCGCTTCGAGGTTCTTCCGCTGCGCGGCCCCGCCGGCGTGCAGCACGTAAGGGCGGGTGATCCCGAGGGCCTCGCGCGCATCGGCCGAGAGCGGCGTGGCGCCGAAGAACCGCGGATCGACGCCGTTGTGCACGACGTGCGGATCGCGGATGCCGAGCAGATCGACGGCCTCCTGCGCGCTGAACTCCGACACGCAGATCACCGCGTCGGCGCGGCGGGCCTCTTCGGTCGCCGCCGGCACCGGCGGGGACTCATCGGGGAAGCGCCACGCGACCACATCGTGCAGGGTGATGACGTCGCCCGTGGGCGCGGGAGGAAGCTCGAGGCTCATCCGGTGCGACACGGTGTCGCCGCGGTACAGGAGCCGCCCGACCTCGCGCCGCACCGCCGGCGAGGCGCGCGTCACCGCGCCGAGGGGCAGGCGCCGCGTTCCGGGCAGGGGAGACCGCAGCGACCTCACGACCATCTCGCGCACGTTCCACCGACCGGATGCCGCGCCCAGCGCATCCGCGGCGCGCGAGGCGATCTGACGCTGGTAGGCCTGCGCGCCCATCGGCGCGTCGGTCGCGATGGTGGCGATTGTCAGGCGCGAAGACGTGGCGATGGCGATCCCGTTCCGGTCGGCGACTGCGCACCAATCTAGCTCCCCGGTGGTCAGCGAGAGCATCGGGCGAGGAGGCCGCGTGGCGTCGGGCGGCACCGTCATGGAGTTGAATGGGAGCGGAAAGGGGCGTCCGTGGGGATCACCGCATCCGTCGTCGTGGCGACGTATCAGCGACCGGCGCACGTGCAGACGTGCCTCGAGCACCTGATGGCGCAGACCGTTCGCCCGACGCGCATCATCGTCGTGGACGGATCGCCGGGGCCCGAGACGCGGGAGGTCGTCGCGCGGTTCCCCGACGTCGAGTACCGCCGCAACGATCGGGGGGTGGGCACGCTGGCCACCTCGCGGGCGATCGGACTGGCCGACGTGCTCGACGAAGTGGTCGCCTACGTCGACGACGACGCCTACGCACGCCCGGACTGGCTCGAGCAGCTCCTCCTGCCTTACGCCGACCCCGAGGTGGGAGCGGTCGGGGGCCGCGCGGACAACGGCCGCGAGGGCGAAGAGCAGGAGGGCATCGGGTCGATCGGCCTGCTGCTTCCCGACGGCCGGCTGACGGGATTCTTCGCCGCGGACCCCGGCCGCGTGGTGGACACCGACCACATGATCGGCGCGAACATGTCGTATCGCACGCGGGTGGCCCGCCGGCTCGGGGGCGTGCGCGACTTCTACCCGGGCACCTGCCTGCGGGAAGACGCCGACATGCCCCTGCGCATCCGGCGGAGCGGCCTGCGGGTGGTCTACGCGCCCGACGCGGTGGTGCGCCATGTCGCCGGCGACTACCCGAAGGGTCAGCGCTTCGACCGGCGCTACCGCTTCTACGGCGCCCGCAATCACGTCGTGCTCCTCTCGACCGCGCTGGGGTGGCGTGACCCGCACGTGCGCCGCTACGCGCGCACGGTCGGCTCGAACATCCTGCGCGAGAGCGGTCGCGGGATCGCGGCGCTGTGGCGGGTGCGTGCACCGAAGGCGAAGGCGACCGCGGTGACCGGCGGGTTCGGTCGCGCGGCGATCGAGGCGACGGGGACGGCCGCGGGCATCATCGCGGCCGTGAAGGCGACGGCCGGACTGCGGTGGACCGCGGCGGAGCGATGAGGCTGCACGCCTACGTGCTCGCGGGCGATCCGGCCTGGATCGGAGCCAGCATCCGGTCGTACTACCACCTGGTCGACCGGATCGTGGTCTCGTTCGACCGCAGCGGGCGCTCGTGGTCGGGGGCGCCGATGTCGATCGACCAGTCGCTCGCTCTGATCGCCGCGGCCGATCCCGACGGCAAGACCGTCCTGCTCCCGGGTGACCATGTCGAACCCGAGCGCTACGCCCTCCTCTCCGAGACCGCGCAGCGGCAAGGTGCGCTGGATGCGGCATCCGAGGGCGCGGACTGGGTGCTGCAGCTCGACACCGATGAGATCGTGCCCGCGCCGCACGTCTTCGCCCGCGCCGTCCGGACGGCCGACGAGCGGGCCGCGAGCGCGCTGGCCTACCCGGCGCGCAACTTCTACGCGCGCACCGGGTCGGGGGCGTTCCTCGAGCACTGCGGGCGCTTCTGGACCACGCAGTCCGGCTATCCCGGTCCCGTCGTGGTAAGGGCCGGCACGACCCTCTCCTTGGCGCGACAGGCTCGCGACGTGCCGGTGCACCGCGTCGACGTCTCGCCGTGGAACACCGACCCCGCCCATCCGCGCGGTACCCCCGTGCACGCCGTGATCCGGCCTTCCCACGCGCTCATCCACATGAGCTGGGTGCGCACGGAAGAGCAGATGATCGAGAAGTCGATCGTCTCGGGTCACTCGTCCGAGCGGAACTGGACCCGTGAGCTCGACCAGTGGCGTGCGCGGGCGCGGCATCCGTGGGTCACGGCCGCGCAGGCGCCGTTCGCGCGCAACTCCTCCCGCCGGTTCCGGGTGAGCCGCCTTCCCCCGTTCGCCGACGCGGATGTCTGACCCCGCCGAACCTCGCCCGGGGGCCCTGGTGCGCGCCCGGCGCACCGCGGCCCGTGCGAAGCGGAGCATCGTCCGCGCGTGGCGCACCGGCGTCGCTGCGATGCTGCGTCCGATGCGCCGCGGCCAGCGGACCGTGATCCTCGCGCCGACGGTGGGGCTCCGGCTCGGCAACTTCCTGTACCTGTGGCTGCGCGCGCACGCCCGCTCGCACGGCGGCTCGCCCACCGCGGTGCGCGAGTCCGAGGCGATGGCCGCCTGGCTGGAGATCGTGCCGGAACTGACCGGGCTCACGATCGCGCCCGCCGACCTGCGCTTCCGCGATCGCCGCGAGTGGGACGCCGCCTTCCTGTACCAGCGCTTCGGCATCGACTTCTCCCGCGAGCAGCTGCACGCGTTCGTGAGCGAGGTGCTCGCCCCGCACGTGCCGCTCGATGAGTCGGATGCCGTCGTCGTCAACATCCGGCGCGGGGACTACTACACCGACTTCCGCGAGAAGTACGCGTTCGATCAGCCGGGGTACGTGCGCGAAGCGCTGACGCACTTCGCCGACGTGCCGCGGATCCTCGTGGTGTCCGATGACGCCCGATGGTGCCGCGAGAACCTCGACGACCTGCTGCGCGAGGTCGCGCCCGAGGTCGCCTATGCCGACCCCGACGCGTGGGGCAACTTCATCGCGGTCGCCGGGGCGCGCCGCATCGTCGGCACCAACTCGACCTTCTCGTACTGGGCGGCCTACGCGGCCGACGCGCTCCACGACGACGCGCAGATCGTGATGCCGCGCTTCCACGCGCGGGCTCCGCACGCGATCGATGCCCACCAGCTCGACCCGCGCTGGACGGCGATCGACGGGTACCACTGAGACCGGGTACCGCGCCGCCCGTCAGCGCAGCTCGCCGAGTTCGACCAGGTGGGCGAAATCCTCGCTCTGCTCGCGGACCTCGCTGAACGTGCCGGTCGCCTCGACCAGGCCGTCCTTCAGGAAGATCAGTGTGTCGGCGCCGCGGACGGTCGAGAGCCGATGCGCGACCACGATGATCGTCATGCTCCCCGCGAGCTTCGCGAGCGTGGCGGCGATCTCCTGTTCGGTCGCGTTGTCCAGGGCGGACGTGGCCTCGTCGAGCACGAGGACGGTGGGGCGGCGGTACAGCGCGCGTGCCAGCCCGAGCCGCTGACGCTGTCCGCCCGAGAGGCGCACGCCGCGCTCGCCCACGACGGTGTCCAATCCGTCGGGCAGGTCGGAGACGACGTCGGACAGGCGGGCCATCGCGAGCACCTCGTGGACGCGTTCGCGGTCGACGGCGTCCTCCGCCACTCCGAACGCGACGTTCGCCCACACCGAATCGTTCAGCAGGAAGACGTCCTGCGGCACGACGCTCAGCTCGGTGTACCAGCCCGCCTTGTCCTGTGAGATCGAGCGGCCGCCGCACGTGATCGTGCCGCGGGTGGGCTCGAGGAGGCCGAGCACCAGGTCGAGCAGGGTGCTCTTGCCGGCACCGCTCGACCCGACGAAGGCCACGGTGCGGTTCTGCGGGATCGTGATCGAGACGCCGCGCAGCACAGGGGTGTCGGAGTCGGGGTACGTGAACTCGACGTCGTCGATCACGAGGTCGCCGACGAATCGGTCGCTCGTGCGCGGTGTCTCCTCGTGGCGCCCGCCCGCGTCGAGCTCGTCGGCGGCGGCGAGAACGATCCGCAGTCCGACGCGACCGGTGCGGATCGTCGCCAGGTTCGCCGCGACCCGGTTCAGAGTCGGCAGCGCGCGCAGCGCGGCGGCGGAGAAGAGCCCGAGCACTGTGAGCGCGTCGGCCGGCGTGCCCGTGGCGAACAGGTAGAGCGAAATGCCCACGATCGCGATGATGAAGCCGATCTCCAGCCCGTAGCGCGGGAGCTCGGTGATGATCCCCATCTCACGGCCGACGCGCGCACCGCGCAGGCGCGCGCGCATGAACCCGTCGACGAAGCCCGAGGCGCTCGAGGTCAGGCGTGCCTCGCGGAACCCGTCGAGGCCGGGCAGCAGGAACTGCCACGCCTGCAGGCTCGCGGCGGCGATCTCTTCGCCGAGGCGGGCCTGCCGCCCCCGCAGGAGCCACTGCAGTCCCAGCATGAACACCGCGAACAGCACGACCGTGATGAGCGTCACGACAGGCGCGGCGATCGCGAGGACCGTCACGATCGCCGCGAGCATCAGCACGTCTGTGACCATGCTCACCGTGGCCAGCAGCACCGAGGTGCCCTGCTGGGTCGCGTCGCCCACGTTGCGGTAGATCTCGCTCAAGCGGCGCGAGCGGTGGTCGGCGTATGGCGCGAGCGCGTATCGGCCCAGCAGCTCGGAGGCGACCATCGCGGACACGCGCGTGGTGCGCCCGAGCAGCCACCACCGGAAGCCCAGCGCCGCGACGCTCTTGACGATGAACAGGATCGTGATCGCGCCGGCGATCAGGGGGATGAGCACGGTGGGCGAGGAGGTCCCGGCGATATCGGAGATCACACCGAGCGCGCCGGTGTCGGTCGGTGCGCCGCCGATCAGCTGCGTGAGGGGCACCATCGCCGCGATACCGAGGGTGTCGAGGGCGGCGAGGATCACCGAGACGGCGATCGTGCTGCTGACCCAGCCGCGCGGGCTCGCGCCGGCCATGCGCAGCAGCTTGGTCAGCTGGTCAGACAGCTTCTCCTCGCGCGTCGTGCGTGCCATACCCACCCCCGTGCCGTGGCTGCGGGCACCGAATCCTCTCGGAAGCCTAACCGACGCCCGTTCCCCGGTCGGCGGCGCGGGGATGGGCCGTCCACAGAGAAACAAACTGGTAACTTGTCGCGCCCTCCGGATGCGGTACTATCACAAAGTCTTCTCCGTCGATCGGCGGGACGGACTCGTCTGGGGAGTAACGGGTTCGTAGGGCATGGATTGGGGCCATGCGCCGAAGACATTCCTCTCCACACAGCTGACTTCCGGAGGGAAACAATCATGAGCGACAACGAATTCGAGGAGCCCCAGAAGGGGGTCTCCCGTCGCACCGTCACGAAGGCGATGGCCTGGGCCGTCCCCGTCATCGCCGTCGCCGCTCCCGTCCCGGCCTTCGCCGTGTCGGGCGGCATCATCGAGTTCAGCGGGCAGGGCTGCAAGCTGCCCGGCAACTCGCAGAGCATCTACAAGGGCTACGCGTTCCGCATGACCGCGTCGAACACGACGAACTTCCCCGTCACGGTGAACATCACCTCGGCGACGCTGAACAATTCGAACCTCGGAACGGTGACGGTCGTCGACCTCAACACCTGCACGACGTTCGGCAACCCGTTCAACATCCCGGCCAACACGACGTACAACAACCTCGTGCTCCTGACCGCCGACGCGCCGAACAGCCAGAACGGCACGCTCGTCGTGAACTTCACGGTCGACGGCCAGGGCGGCCAGGTTCCGGCCTCGGTGTTCGCCTCCGGTCTGGGTCCGATCCAGGGCTCGTGCGGCGTGTTCTCCCAGGCGGAGATCAACTGCATCAACGGGAAGTAAAGACCCGTCCGATCGAACTGAGACTCCCGCGCGCGCTGCATGCGCCGCGGGAGTCTCAGTCGTCGTCGGGAATCCGCTCGAGCACGGCGCGCACCGCGCGCACCCGGTCGGTCCAGTCGGCGACCTCGGAGGCCTCGGTGGGCGGTGCGTCGTCGTGACTGAGCGCAGCGGCGACGGCATCCGCGAAGGAGTCGCCTGACGCGATCGTCGTGAGCCCGCCCGCGGCGTCTCGGAATCCCGCCACGGGCGTCGAGACGATCGGCCGACCGGCGGCCTGATACTCGTAGAGCTTGATCGGGTCCAGACTCTCGGTGAAGGCGTCCACGACGTGGGGGACCACGAGCGCGTCCGCGTGCTGGAGGTAGCCGATGACGGCATCCCGCGGACGCGACCCCAGGATGACCGCCCCCGCGTCCCGCAGCTCATGGGTGTCGCGCTCGGACAGGACGTTCGGGCCGACGAGGACGAGCGATCCGATGCCGTGCAGCCGTCGTGCGGTGTCGGCGGTCAGGCCGACGTCGAGGCGGTCCGAGTGCAGCGTCCCCACGTACACGGCGCACGCGCCCGCCGGCAGGTCGCCGGGACGCGCGACCGGGGTGCGATACGCGGCGGTGTCGACCGCATTCGGGATCAGCGCGATCGCGTTGCCCCCGACCGGGCGCTGGGGCGTCTTGCGGCGCACGATCTCGGCGGAGCACGCGATCACCTCCCGCGCGTTCCACAGGAGCCACGACTCGTCGGCCGCGAGCCGCCGAAGGGTGCTCGCATCGCGCTCGGCGGCGAGCCAGTCGTCGGTGATGTCGTACACCACCGGCCACCCCGTCTCGCGCGCGATCGCGGCAGCGGCCGGGTCGTTGATCCACAGCACCGGCGAGGTCATCCCGAGCCGCTGCGCCGCGTGCGCCACCCGGCGGGCCAGCCGCTCATCGGCGCGGGGATCGAGACGGCGGGGGAGCCACTTCACCGGTCGATAGGTCCGTAGTCGGGGCGTGCCCGGCACCGCGCGCAATCCGTGACCCCACTCCGGACGCCGGCCGGATCGCAGCGCGTGCAGAGGATCGTCCGGCGGCTCGACGAACAGCACCCGCCGATCGGCATCCGCGGCGATCAGACCCGCCGTGAGGTGCTGGTTGCGGCGCCACACGTCGTCCCACGCTTCGAGCGACATCACGACGAGGTCCTTCACGCGCCGCGCCGATCCAGGACCGACCGGTACACGGCATCCGTCCCGCGCACCTGCGCATCGAGGGAGAACTGCTCCCGCTGCCGCTGAGCCGCCGCGTTCGCCAGCGCTTCGCGGGCGCCGGCATCCGCGGCGAGGCCGCGCAGCGCACGACCGGCGTCGGCCGCGTCGTCAGGGACGAACAGGCTGCGGGGGTCGAGCCCCTCGAGCAGCTCCAGGTGCCCGGCGGCGCCGGCGGCGACGATCGGGAGCCCCTGCGACATCGCCTCCAGCACGGCGATGCCCAGCCCCTCATTCGGGCAGGTCGCCAGGAAGAGACTCGATCGGCGCATGAGGTCGGGGATGTCCGAGCGGAACCCGAGCAGTCGCACCGCGTCATCGACCTCGAGCCGGCCAGCGAGTCGCTGGAGTTCATCGCGCTCCGGGCCGTCACCGGCGATCAGCAGCTCCCAGCCGTCGGCGGCGAGGCCGGAGGCGGCGAACGCGCGCACGCCGACGGCGGTGTGCTTCTCGGGCTGCAGCCGCTGCGCCATGAGGATCGTGCGCGACCGGTCGGGCTGATCGTCGAGCACGGGTGCCGCCGACAGCCCGGTGCGCACGATCGTGCTCGGCAGGCCCGTCGCCGCCGCGACGGCGGCGCTGATCGCGATCTCGGCGTCGATGCGACCGGCCAGCAGCGCGTCCCACCGCACCGGGCCCGCCGATCCTCTCGGGTGGGCGAAATGCCGTGTCGACACGATCGGCGGTCGCACGCGCGCGGTACGCAGCGCGACGACCGCGGCGCCGTCCGCAGCGGTCATGTGGGTGTTGACGACGTCGGTGCGCGACCTGCCGCGCCGCACCGCGCGGATCACCTGCCCCACCGAATCGCCGGACTCGAACGCGACCCCGGCCCGGGACAGGGTCGGCGCCATCGACTCGCGGGCGCCTCCGACGACCGTGACGTCATGCCCGGCGGCTGCCTGGGCGACCGCGAGCCGGAGCACGAACTGCTCGACACCGGCGAAACGGTGCGAACGGATCGCGTGCATGATGCGGAGGCGCTCGTTCACGTGATCACCCGGATCCCGGCGGGCGAGCGCTTCTCCTGCGCGAGCCTCTGCAGAAGGTCCACATACTGCAGCGCCGTGGTGCGCCAGCCGTGCTGTTCGGCCGTCTCGCGTGCGCGTCGCCGCCACGGAGCGAGGTCTGCCGCGGCGAGCTCCTCGAACCGGGCGCCGATCTCGGCGGCATCCCGCTCGACCAGGTACCCGTTGCTCCCGTCGATGATGAGGTCGGGCGCGAACCCGACGCGCGTGGCGACCACCGGCAGACCGGCCGCGAGCGCTTCCAGCACCACCAGGGCGTTGGCCTCGTACGCGCTCGGCAGGACGAACGCGTCCGCGGCGGCGAAGAAGACCGGCAGGTCGGTGCGCGTGCCCATGAACAGCACACGTCCGTCCACGCCGGCCTCGCGGGCGTGCGCGCGCGCCTGCTCGATCGCCGTGGCATTCCCGCCGATCACCAGCAGCAGCACCGTGGGCGCCGAGATCAAGGCATCGATCGCGAACGAGAGGCCCTTCCGGGCGAACTCGTGACCCACGAACAGCACGACGCGATCGTCGTCGTCGAGGTGGAACGCCGCCCGCGCCTGCGCGCGCTCCTCGGGGGTCGGGGGATGGAAGCGCTCCAGATCGACGCCGTTCGGGATGATCTCGATCGGAGGGCGCACCCGCCCGTACACCCGTCGGAGCGTGTCGGCCTCGGAGGGCGAGAGCGCGACGACGACGCGATGGATGCCGTTGCGATAGCGGATCGCATCGCGGACGAACGTGAACGCGTGCGTCGGATTGCGCACCATGCGCCAGGTTCCGCTCCCGCGGGCGCGCATCGCGGCGCCGACGACTCCGTGGTTGACGTAGACATCGCCGATCAGCGCGTTGTTGTGGCAGATGACCACGGCGTCCGCCCGCTCGTTCAGGAACCGGCGAGCGCGGACGGTGCCGACCGTGGTGAACCACACCATCTTGCGGAACAGCGCGAGGGCGCGGAAGAAGGGATGCCGAGGCCAGGGTCGCTGCGGCCGCCGCGACGCCGTCGCCGTCGTGAACCGCTCGACGCGGTGACCCATCGCGAGGAAGTGCTGCTCGAGGTTCCACGCGACACCCGCGACGCCGCTGCCACCGCCGATGTACGGCGCGATCTGCACGATGTGCAGCCGTGGATCCTGGCTCCCGCCGGGCGACGAGTCGCTCACGGCGCCGGCTCCCGGAACCGTGCCTCCACCGTCATCGGCCCGAGGTGGTAGACCGCGGCACGACGTCGTGCGGCACGGGCCCGGTCGCCGCGCAGGAGCACGGCGCGCACCGATGCTCCGAGCCAGTTCGCCACGCGAGCAGTCTGCCAGCCGGCCGCTCCGAAGTGCTTGCGCAGGTAGCGCTCCTGCGATCCGTAGAAGTGGGCGTCGCGGCGCCGGGAATCGGTGCTGGTCGCCGCTCCCAGATGCACGGCGGTGGCTCGTGAGGCGACCTCGTGCCGCCAGCCGAGTCGGTGCGCGCGGTAGGCCCAGTCGGTCTCCTCGGCGTACAGGAAGAAGCGCTCGTCGAAACGCCCGACCTGCGCGAGGGCTTCGGCGCGGAGCAGGAGCACCGAGCCGATGACGTAGCGCGGACCCCGCTGCAGCCGACCGAGACCGACGGCCTCGAGCCACGCGTTCCGCGGGGACGGGAACGGCCACGCCACGCGTGCCGGGTGGCCCGCATCGTCAGTCTGAGCGGGCGCGACGCTCGCCAGGTCGGCGGACGCGCGCAGGTGGCGCTGCAGCGCCCCGATCGAATCGGGCGAGATCCGCGCATCGGGATTGAGCAGCAGCACGTCGGCCCCCGGCACCAGCCGGTCGCCGAGAGCGATGTTCACGCCCGCGCCGAAGCCGCCGTTGCGCCCCGCATCGAGGTAGCGCGCACCGAGCTCGCGAGCGATCTCGGCGATCTCGGGGAGCGAGGAGTTGTCGACCACGGTGACCGGCACGCCGGCGAGCGGTGCGAGGGCCGTCCGCACGAGCGCGGGACTGCCGTACGCCACCACCACGACCTCGACGCCGCGCGAGGCGTCGTCCGCCTCCCGAGCCGGCTCGTGCCGGACGGAGTGATACAGGTCGAGATACTCGCGGGCGACCGCGTCCCACGAGCATTCCCGCGCCCGTCGCAGACCCGCGGCGCGCAGCGCTTTCGCGCGCTCGCCCGCGGCGGTGCGCAGGGCAGCGGCGAGTTCGACCGGATGCCGCTGCGGCACGACGATGCCGGCCTCGCCCACGACCTCGGGCAGCGCTCCGGCGTCGCTCACCACCACCGGCACCCCGGCGGCCATGGCCTCGATCGCCACCCGTCCGAACTGCTCGGTCCACCGCGGTGTCGCGGTCGAGGGCACCGCGAGCACATCGATCGAGCGGTAGAAGTCTCCGACCGCCTCCGGCGCGACCGCGCCGACGAGGTCGACCCGGTCGGCGATCCCGAGATCCGCCGCGCGCCGGGGGATCGATGCCGCGAGCGGACCGCTGCCGGCGATCCGCGCACGCAGGCGAGGGTCGAGCGCCAGGGCCAGGAGCAGTGTGTCGATGCCCTTCTCGGGCACGAGCCGACCGAGCAGGCCGACGGTGATCGTCCCCTTGACCTTTCCTCCCGCGTCGCGCGATGCGACCGCGGCGAACGCGTCGGGGTCGATCCCCAGGGGGATCACGCGGGGGTCCCCTGCGAAGCCCTTGCCGACGACGATCGCGGCGGCATCCGTGTTGCAGGCCGAGATCCCGGCGGCGGAGCGCAGCGCCCACCGCTCGAGCCAGCGGAACGGCGGCGGGTAGCGCTTCCGGATGTTCTGGGCGGTGTACAGCACGACGGGCGGGCGACGGCGGCGCAGGGCGCGCAGCACCAGCACCTCGGCGGTCGCGAGGGCGAAGGGCTCCTCGTGGATGTCCAGGACGTCCCACGACTCGCCGAGGGCGCGCCACAGCGGCCCCGGGGCGTAGACGAACAGGGCAGGGTGCCGCCCCCACGTCCGCACCGGCACGGCACCGGTCTCCTCGCCCGCGTCCAGTCGCACCTCGGTGCCGCCGGCGTGCCATTCGCGGGCGGCGAGCACCGTGACGTCGACCCCGAGCGCGCGGAGCGCACGCTCCCGCCCGCGCCACTCGGTCACGGTCGCGCTGTGCGAGACCCTCAGTACGCGCACCGCACCTCCCCGCAAGCCCTCCCCCACCCTAATCGTCGTGCCGTTCGCGCCTGCACGGCGGATAGCATCGGTGCGTGCCCGGCGCGTTCCCGATCGTCCCCGCCCTCATCCTCGCGGCGGTGCTCATCGCGGGCGCGATCGGCAAGCTCCGGCATCCCGACGATCTGGCCGGCTGGGCCGAGCTCGGCGTGCCGCGCGCCCTGCGCCGACAGTTGCTCCTCCGGCTGCATCCGTGGGCCGAGATCGCGCTGGGTCTCGCTCTGGCGCTCCTCGGCGGCCTGCTCGGCCTGCTGGCCGCGCTCGCCGGGGTCGCGCTCATGCTCGCCTACACGGCCCTGGTCTGGCGCGCCTGGTCAGCCGCGCGGCGCGCCGCCGCGGCCGGCGCGGATGACGACGCCGCCTCGTGCGCGTGCTTCGGTCGCCAGCGCCCGGTGACCCGCCTGACGGTCGCGCGGAACCTGTGGCTGCTGGCGGTCGCGGTGGCCGCGGCATCCGGAACGTGGACGACGCCCCTGGGGGGCGGGCCCCTCGCCGCGGGCCTCTCGGCCTGGGGGTGGATCGTCGGCCTCGGTGCCGCCGCGGTCACCACCGCCCTGATCCTCTGGCCCGACGGCGCGGAGCAGCCGAGCACCTCAGCCGCGGCCGCGCCCGGTCTCGAAGGCGATCCGCTCGACTACATCCGCACCCGCACACCCGCCGTGCCGGTGACGCAGGCCGACGGCACGATCGTGAACCTGCGGGCGCTGTCCATGAAGCGCCCGATCCTGCTCCTGGCGATCTCGGACATCTGCGGCGCATGCGAGGCGGTGATCGAGCGCGTCCCGGAATGGCGGGAGCTGCTGCCCGAGGTCGACGTGCGGATGCTGCTTGTGGTCCCGCCCGAATCCAGCAGGCTCACCGAGCTCGCCGAGCCGCAGACGCTGCACGATCTGAACGGCTATGTGCGGGACTCGATCTCCGAGTGGGCGACGCCCGCCGCGATCCTCCTCGGCGCCGACGGCATGCTGGCAGGAGGGCCGGTCGTGGGCGTGAGCGCGGTGTTCGAGTTCGTCGGCGATGTGTACGAGAGTCTCCACGATGCTCGTCCGCCCGCCGGGCAGACCACGTTCTGATCTCGACCGGAACCCGCGAGGGGGCGCGGGTAGGCTTCACGAGGGGCAGTACCGGCGTGCGGTGTCGGCGAGGAGATGCCGCGAGGGGTGACGATGGCAGACGATTTCACGATCCTGACGGTGTGCACCGGCAATCTGCACCGATCCGCCCTCGCGCACGCCCTCCTTCAGACCTGGGCCGGGTGGTATCCCGCTCCGCAGCTCTCGGGCTCGATCGTCGTGACGAGCGCCGGCACGCACGCGCCGAGCGGACGACGGATGGTCGCTCCGACGCTCGACATCGCCGCGAGTCTCGGCGCCGACGGGAGCGCGCATCGCGCGCGAGCGCTCGATGACGGGCTCATCGAACGCGCCGATCTCGTGCTGACGGCCTCCCGCGCGCACCGCGACGACGTGCTGGGCAGGGTGCCGGGGTCCCTCCGGCGCGTCTTCACGATCCGCGAAGCCGGGCGCATCGCGGCATCCCTGCCGGGGCGCGGGGCGCCGACGACGATCGCCGACATGACCGCGCTCGTCGCCGAGATGGCCGACCGGCGCTCCAGCGCCGCCGACCCGACCGACGACGACATCGTCGACCCGCAGGGCGAGCCCGCTGAGGTCTATGCGGAGATGGCCGCGCAGGAGGTCGGCCCGCTCGCCGACCTCGCGGTGCTGCTCCTGGGAATGAGCCGCGCGGATCACGACGCGTACGCGGCCGCAGCGGCCGGCGGATCGCTCGGCGAGACGTCGCCGTGACCCGGCCCCCCTGGGTGGCGCACCTGGACCACACCACGGTCTCCGGCGGCGCAGAGATCGCGCTCCTGCGCATGCTGCAGGCGAGGCCGACCTGGCTGCCCGCGGTGCTGCTTCCGCCGACGGAGAGCGCGGGCGTGTTCGCCGATCTTCCCCCGCGGGTTCCCCTCACGGTGCGCGGGGTGCGCCAGCTGGCGGGCGTCAGTGCGGAATCGGCCGGATTCCTGGTCGCCGCTGCCGTGCGCCTAAGCGCGCAGGCCCTCGTCACCCGCCTCGACCCGCATTTCCGCACCGCGGACGTCGTCGACGCGAACACCGCCCGGGCTGCGGCCTACGGAGCTCTGGCCGCCTGCAGCTCGCGCGTCCGGTTCGTCGTGCATCTGCGCGACATCGTGACGCCCGAGGCCCTGGGTCGCTTCGGGTACGAGATCATGACGCGGGTCGCCCTCCGCCGGGCGGACGGGGTCGTCGCCAATTCGCGCGCGACTCTCGAGTCCGCCCGTCCCTTCCTGCGCGCGCACACGCAGGTCGCCGTGATCCCGAGCGCGTCGGGTCTCCGGCCGGGCGCGCCCCGCCCGCCGCGCGCGCAGGGACCGCTTCGCATCGGGATGCTGGCGCGCATCGATCCGTGGAAGGGTCAGCGACAGCTCCTCGAGGCGTTCGCCGCCGCCGAGACCGGCGATGCGGTGCTGGAGTTCGCGGGCTCGCCCCTGTTCGGACACGAGTCGTTCGAGCGGGAGCTCCGGGAGCTCGCACGCGAGCTCGGGGTCGCCGGTCGCGTGCGCTTCCTGGGTCAGGTCGACGAGGTCGCGACCCTTCTGCAGGGATGGGACATCGCCGTGCAGGCCTCGCAGCGCGCGGAGCCGCTCGGGCAGAACGTGCTGCAGTACCTCGCGGCGGGCTGCGCGGTGATCGTCGCCGGCGAAGGCGGGCCGGCGGAGTGGGTCAAGGACGACGGCAACGGTCTCGTCGTCGCGCCGCGGGATGCCGCCGCCCTCGAAGCCGCCCTCACCCGACTCGCGGCCGACGCCGATCTGCGCGCGCGACTCGGTGGCGCGGCGGCCTCGACTCCGGGACTGCTCGATGACGCCGGGGTGGCCGGGGAACACGCGCGCTTCTACGAGCGGGTGCTCGGCTCGTGACCTCGTCGTGACCGATTTCCCTGGTCAAGCTCAGGTGGGTTGGGCCAAGATCGGGGCATGACCCTCGCGCGCAAGATCCTCGCCCTCTCGTTCGCCGTCGCCGTCGGCGGCGGGGCCCTCGCCGGCTGTGCGGGAACGGCCGGAACCGCGCCGTCCGCCAGCCCGAATGCGAGCGACGGCTCGAGCGAGTCCGAGATCGACGCGGCGTGGCTGGACGACGGGCGCATGATCGGCCTCGTCACGTACGGCAGCTCGGGATGCGTCCCGATCGCGGAGGACGCCACGCTCGAAGCCGACGGCTCGCTCTCGGTCTCCCTCCTCGAGCCGGAGGAGGACCAGGTGTGCACCACCGATTACGCTCCGCGGGTGACGCTCGTCGGCGTGCCCGAGGGCGTCGACCCGTCGAAGGACCTCGCCATCACGGTCAGCGGCGACGGGATCGAGGGCGGCGCGGAGCTCGACGGGGTCGAGGGCCTCGCGGGCGGCGCATCGACCGAGTACATGCCGAGCGCGGGCTGGACCGAGACCGACGGGCAGTTCGTGCTGCTCACCTGGGGTTCGTCCTCGTGCGCTCCCGTGATCTCGACCGTCGAGGCGACCGGTCCGGCGGAAGTGACCGTCACGTTCCAGACCCCGCCGGCCGACCAGGTGTGCACGATGGACATGGCGCCGCGTGCGGCGGTCGCCGTCGTCGACGGCCTCGAGGAGGACACCGGCGTCACGCTCGTCCTCACCGGCAGCCCCGAGTTCGACAACGTGAGCGTGCCGATCTACGGCGAGAACTGAGCCGCGCGGCGGGGCCCTAGGCGCGCGATGCCGCACGCGGCATGATGTACGCGTGCAGTCGATCGTCACACTGCCGCCCCGGGTGGAGGAATCGGCCGGTCGCCGGCGGATCACCGCGCACGTCGTCGATGCGGAGCCGCTCTGGTTCGACGTGGATGCCGCGTACGGCGGCCTGCTGACCGATCGAGCCGACCACATCGCCGTCGCGCTGCTCATGCCGGCGATGCGCGAGGGCCAGGATCTGCACGTCGGCGGGGTCGTGACCGATGTGCTGCTGCACCAGCTGAACGGCGACGTGCAGGTGCTGCTCCGCGCGCTGCACCCCGGTCACCACCGCGTGCGGGTCATGGCCGACCGGACGGCACCCGCCGGCCCGGCGGCGTCGGGCGTCGCGACCGGCTTCTCCGGGGGTGTCGACTCGTTCGCGGCGCTCGACGAGTATGCGTTCGCCCAGGACATCCCCGCCGCGCTGCGGATCACGCACCTGCTGAACAACAACGTCGGGGCCCACGGCCGTGACGGTACCGCGCTCTGGCACCGGCGCTGCGACCGCCTGCGGGTCGTGGCGGAAGGGTACGGGCTCCCGTTCGTGATGGTCGACAGCAACCTCGACGCGCACTATCCGCTGATCGGCTTCTCGAACTCGGTCACGATGCGCAACGCAGCCGTCGCGTTCGCGCTGTCCGGGGGGATCGGCCGGCTGCACTACGCCTCCAGCGACAGCTACCGCGACGTGCGGATGCCGACGACCGGCAACATCAGCCTGCTCGACTCGATCCTCCTGCCGCTCCTGTCGACCCCCGCCCTGACGCTGGCATCGGCGGGGTCGGCCACGACCCGCGTGGAGAAGACCCTGGCCCTCGTCGGGCGGCCGGAGGCGCGGCACCTCGACGTGTGCACGTCGGACGAGACCGGCGATGCGATCAACTGCTCGCGATGCTTCAAGTGCATGCGCACCATGCTGACGCTCGAGATCGCCGGTCATCTCGAGGAGTTCGCTCCCCAGCCCTTCCAGCTGGCACCGTACCGCGAGCGCCGCAGCGAGTTCCTCGGCGAGCTGCTGTCGTCGGAATCGCCGCTCGCGTACGAAGTGATCGAGTTCGCCGCGCAGCGCAAATGGAGGTTCAGCCCCGCCGCTCGCGCGCGGGGGCTCGGACGCCGCACACGACACGCCGCCTGGACCCGGGCGCGTGCGCTCAAGCACCGCCTGCGGCCGCGCCCCGCGCCCTGAAGCGGACGCGCGCGCGGGCATCTCAGGCGTCGTCCGCGCGCACCAGGAGGTCGCCGATCTCGCAGTCCAGCGCGCGGCAGATCGCGGAGAGCGTCGAGTACCGGATGGCGCGGGCGCGGTCGTTCTTGAGCACGGACAGGTTCACCACGGACACCCCGACGAGCCGGGACAGGGCCGTCAGGGTGATTCCGCGCTCGTCGAGCAGTTCGTCGAGGCGGCAGTGGACCCCGGTGGGCCCCTCATCCTCCGCGGGGCTCACACCAGTCCCTCGGTGTCGCGCTGCAGGCGGGCGCCGACGGTGAACGTGGTCGCGGCCAGAGCGGCGATGAAGGCCACCATGAGCAGCTGCGGCAGGTCGGCCGCCAGCACGACGTTGTCGAACGTGCGGTCGGATATCCACGCGAACGCCCCGTTCGCGCCCATGTTCGCGAAGAACGGCGCGAGTGCGACGCCGAAGAAGGCGACGATCCCCGCGGTCCCGACGAGGCGCGTGTTCGTCGTGCCGAAGACGCGGCCGTGCAGCACGTTCCAGGTCACGAGCAGGAGGCACGCGACGACGGTCACCACCGCGACCGAGATCACGATCTGCTCGATGACCAGTGCGCCGATCGAGGCGACCGGAAGCTCCGTTGCGATCAGGTAGGCGGTGTCGAGTTCGACCGGGACGAGCGAGCCGCCAGGACCGATCGGCGCGTCGGCCATCGTGCCGGCGAACTGCGCGAACACGCGGACGTCGCCGCCGCCGAGCACCTCGACGATCCGCACGACGCTGCGCACGACCGTGTAGACCGCGAACGCGGCTCCGATGATCATGAAGATCGTCATGGATGCGGCATCCCACCGCGACATCACGGCGTCGTTCTTCGTGGGCGTGGTCATTCTCATCAGCTCCTTATCGATAATCGTTGTTATCGAAAAACGATATGCCGATCGATGCGGGCTGTCAACCACCGCTCCCCGAGGCAGGCGCTCCGCCCCTGGCGAACACCGCCGTATCGGCATCCGCCCGTCGTTACCCTCGATGTAAGCGCGCGGAAGTGCGTCAGGAGGCCCCGAGGCCGGAGGAATGGATGATGTTCGAGAGATTCACGGATCGCGCCCGTCGTGTGGTTGTGCTCGCCCAGGAAGAGGCGAAGATGCTCAACCACAACTACATCGGCACCGAGCACATCCTGCTCGGTCTGATCCACGAGGGTGAGGGCGTCGCCGCGAAGGCGCTGGAGTCGCTGGGCATCTCGCTCGACGCCGTGCGCGAGCAGGTCCAGGACATCATCGGGCAGGGGCAGCAGCAGCCGACCGGTCACATCCCCTTCACGCCGCGCGCGAAGAAGGTGCTCGAGCTGTCGCTGCGCGAAGCGCTGCAGCTGGGCCACAACTACATCGGCACCGAGCACATCCTGCTCGGCCTCATCCGCGAGGGCGAGGGTGTCGCCGCCCAGGTGCTGGTCAAGCTCGGCGCCGACCTCAACAAGGTGCGCCAGCAGGTCATCCAGCTGCTCTCGGGCTACCAGGGCAAGGAGCCGGCGTCCGTCAGCGGTGCCGCGAACGAGTCGACGCAGGCCGCGCAGGGCGGCTCGGCCGTGCTCGACCAGTTCGGTCGCAACCTCACGCAGGCCGCGCGTGACAACAAGCTCGACCCCGTGATC
>JAESFR010000222.1_pt1 | contig 21732 bp, 21 predicted proteins | sample 9266191 | NCBI WGS metagenome assembly JAESFR01 (sample SAMN14503063, study PRJNA617104) | algae metagenome | isolation source: Pleurocapsa minor HA4230-MV1 and co-occurring heterotrophs from cement on... | place: USA: Nuuanu Pali Lookout, Hawaii | collected 2009-07-20
GGCGTCGCTGATGCGCACCATGTCGCGCACGCCCTGCGCGAGCAGCTTCGTCGGCAGGGGCATGTTGCCGACCTCCGGCATCCCGGGATATCCGCGAGGACCGCACCCGCGCAGCACAAGCACGGTGTTGGGTGTGACGTCGAGTTCCGGCTCGTCGATGCGTGCGCGCATGTCTTCGATCGAGTCGAAGACGAGGGCCGGTCCGACGTGCTGCAGCAGCGCGGGCGTGGCGGCCGCGGGCTTGATGATCGCTCCGCGCGGGGCCAGGTTGCCGCGCAGCACGGCGATGCCCGCATCCTCCATCAAGGGGGTGTCGCGCGGGAAGATCACGGTCTCGTCGTACACGGGGCGGTCCACGAGGTACTCGACCAGCGGCGTGCCCGTCACCGTGATGGGCTCGGGGTGAAGGAGTTCCTTCACCTGGGTGAGGAGGGCGAGCACTCCCCCCGCGCGGTACAGGTCGTCCATCAGGAAGGTGCCGCTGGGCTGCAGGTTCGCCATCACCGGCACTCCCGCCCCGGCGGCGTCGAAATCCTCGAGCGTGAGGTCCAGGCCGAGTCTGCCGGCGATCGCGAGCAGGTGCACGACCGAGTTCGTCGATCCTCCGACCGCAGCCACGGCGATGATCGCATTGAGGAACGCGGCCTTGGTCATGATGTCGCTCGGCTTGCGGTCCGCGGCGACCATCTCCACGATCAGCCGGCCGGTGTCGTGTGAGAGCGAGAGCAGCCGGGCGTCGGCGGCCGGCGTTCCCGCGAAGCCGGGGATGGTCATGCCCAGCGCTTCGGCGACGACGGCCATCGTGGATGCTGTCCCCATCGTGTTGCAGTGCCCCTTGCCGCGGATCATCGACTGCTCAGAGGCGATGAATTGCGCGCCCGTGATCTTGCCGGCCCGCGCTTCTTCGCTAAGCCGCCACACGTCGGTGCCGCAGCCGAGGGCCTCTCCGCGGAAGTGCCCGGTCAGCATCGGACCGCCCGGTACGACGACCGCGGGGATGTCCACCGATGCCGCCGCCATCAACAGCGCGGGAATCGTCTTGTCGCAGCCGCCGAGCAGCACGAGCCCGTCGATCGGGTTGGCGCGGAACATCTCCTCCATCGCCATCGCCGCCATGTTCCGCCACAGCATCGCGGTCGGCTTGACCTGCGTCTCGCCGAGCGACACGACCGGGAGGTTGTACGGCACGCCGCCCGCGGCCCACACGCCGTTCTTGACGCTCTCGGCGACCTCGTTCAGGTGCATGTTGCACGGGGTGAGGTCGGATGCCGTGTTGGCGATCGCGATCTGAGGCCTGGTGCCGTCGAACGAGTCCTCGGGATTGCCGCGGCGCATCCACGCCCGATGGATGTAGGCGTTCCGGTCGCTTCCCTCGTACCAATCGGCACTGCGGAGATGATTCACCATCGAACCTGACTTTCCATCATACTGAATAGTGAGCTAACATTCTGAATTATGCCACACGGTAGTCCTCCTTCAGAAGCTTGGAAATCATGACCGCCTTCACTGCAGCCGCCGCCACACGCGCCGAATACGAACTGGGCGAGGGCATCATCTGGGATGACCGCGCCAACCGTGTCCGCTGGGTGGACATCTGGAAAGGCCGCGTACTCTCCGGACGACTAGACAAGCGACTGATCGTCGATGTCGACGGTATTGAGATCGGCCAGACCGCCGGCGCAGTCGCCCTGGCGGAGGACGGCGGCCTGCTGGTCGCTGCCGCACGAGGTCTCGCGGTAATTGCGCCGGACGGCACGATCTCGTACGGTCCGGACCTTCTTGGGGACCGCGCAGACGTACGCCTGAATGATGGGTCCGTCGACCCGCAGGGGCGCTTCATCGTCGGCACCCTGGCACTCGGCGACGAGACCGGCGGCGAAGTCCTGCTCCGCGTGTCCCCCGCCGGCGTGGTCGAAACGCTCAGGAGCGACATCCGGCTCTCCAACGGCATCGCCTTCTCGCCCGACGGGAGCACCATCTACCACGTGGATACGCTCGCGAACACGGTGTCCAGCCACTCGTACGGCCCCGGCGCCTTCGATCGCGAAGAGCCATGGGCGCTCGTCCTGGAAGACCTTCCGCACTATCCCGACGGGCTCACCGTCAGCCGTGACGGTAGCCTCTGGGTCGCGCAGTGGGGCGGATCCAGCATCCGCCACCACGCCACATCAGGCGAACTCCTCGATGTGGTCAGCGTCTTCGCCACCCAAGCGTCCTGCCCGGCATTCATCGGCCCCGACCTCGACACTCTGGCGATTACGACCGCGCAAGAGGGCCTCAAGGATTGGACTGACGCGTCGGGCTCGATCTTCCTCGCCTCCGTCGGTACCAGCGGCGTGCCAGCATCGCGCTGGCGCGGCAGCACGACCACCCCTTCTTGGCACACAGAGAAAGTAGCCCACGCATGAGACTTGTCCGACTCGGACCCGCCGGCTCGGAGACCCCTGGGGTTCTCGTCGATGACGACACGTTCGTCGACCTGTCCGATCTGTTCGGCGACTTCGACGAGAGATTCTTCGGATCCGGCGCGCTCGCGTCGCTGGGCGACGTCGTCGCACAGCGGGTCGCGGCAGGTCGCACCGAACCCGTCGGCGGGCGCCGGTTCGGGCCGCCGTTCGCGCGTCCGCACCAGATCCTCTGCATCGGCCTGAACTACAGCGACCACGCGGCCGAGACCGGGCAGGCGGTGCCCGCCGAGCCGATCCTGTTCACGAAGTCCCCCAACACGCTCATCGGCCCGAACGACGACGTGCAGATCCCCCGCGGATCGGTCAAGACCGATTGGGAGATCGAACTCGGCATCGTGATCGGCCGGCACTCGTCCTACCTCGCCGACGAGGCGGAGGCCGCGGCATCCATCGCCGGGTACGTCGTCGTGAACGACGTGAGCGAGCGCGCGTGGCAGATCGAGCGCAACGGGCAGTGGTCCAAGGGCAAGTCGGCGCCGACCTTCAACCCGGCAGGTCCGTACCTGGTCACCCCCGACGAGGTGGGCGATGTGCTCGCGCTCGACATGCGGCTCGAGATCGACGGCATCGTCCGTCAGAACGGGTCGACGTCGACCATGATCTTCAGCCCGGCGTTCATCGTGCATTACCTGAGCCAATTCCTCGCGCTCGAGCCCGGGGACCTGATCAACACCGGCACACCTCCCGGCGTCGGCATGGGCCAGTCGCCGCAGGTGTTCCTGCACGGCGGCGAGACGATGACCCTCAGCATCGCGCGGCTCGGTTCGCAGACCCAGCGCGTCCTCCCGGATCCGACCGCTCGTCCGAGGGACTGAGCTGATGCGCGCGCTCGTGGTCACCGCGCCCCGGCAGGCGTCGGTGCGCGAGGTTCCCGATCCCGTGCCGGCCGCCGGCGAGCTGCTCGTCGAGGTCGAACGGGTCGGCATCTGCGGCACCGACGTCGAGCTCTACACGGGCGAGATGGCCTACATCCCCCAGGGCCATACCCATTTTCCGATCCGACTCGGGCACGAGTGGACTGGTCGTGTCGTGGCGGTCGGAGACCCTGCCGACGATGCCTGGATCGGCAAGCGGATCACCGGCGACACGATGCTCGGATGCGGCCACTGCGAATACTGCCTCGCCGGGGTCCACCACGTGTGTCCTAACCGGTTCGAGGTCGGCATCCGCGACGGATGGGCGGGCGCCCTTGCCGAGAAGACATTGGTGCCAACCCGGTTCGCGTACGAGATTCCCGAGCACGTCAGTGTGACAGCCGCGGCTCTTGTCGAGCCTGGCGGCAACTCGCTGCGCGCCGTCCGCGCTGCGGACATCACGCCCGGCGACCGGGTGCTGGTGCTGGGATCCGGCACGATCGGCCTGCTCGCCGCCCAGTTCGCGCTCGCCGCCGGCGCCGAGGTGCATGTCGGAGGCGTACGCGAAGGTTCGCTCGCCCTCGCACGATCGCTCGGTGTTCTGCACACTCGACAGCTGTCTGAACTTGCCGACTCACCGTCGGATCAGTTCGACGCGGTCATCGAGGCCACCAGCAACGATGCGATGCCGGCCGTGTCGGTCCGACTCGCGAAGCCTGCGGGGCGTGTCGTCTATATCGGACTCTCATCGGGTCCGAGTCTCGTCGACTCACGCGACATCGCTCTGAAGGACATCACGGCGGTCGGCATCCTGTCGGCCTCGCCTGGCCTGGCCGGCGCGATCGAGCACTTCGCCGACGGATCAGTCTTGCCGGATGCGATCGTGAGCGAAGTCGTGGCGCTTGAGGATGTACCCGCACGTCTCGAAGGAACACGTGGACCGAACGCAGGACCAGGTCCCAAGGTCCACGTCGACCCACGACTGCAGACCTAGTCCAAGATGGAGACCACCATGAGCAGTTCGGAATCACTGAGCGACCCCGTTCCGCCGGACGAGAAGCTCGTCGGTGCCGACAGGGTGATCGCAGTACTGACGGAACTCGCCGATCACCCCCTGGGTGTCACGCTCGATGAGCTTGCCGGAAAGCTTCACAGCTCGAAGCCGACCGTCCATCGCGCGCTGGCGACACTACGCCGCGCGGGCCTTGCCGACATGATCGGGCGCGGGGTCTACATCCTGGGGGACGAGTATCTGCGGCTTGCCTTCCGCAATCTCGACGGCCGGCCCGAGACCGCCCGCATCCAACCGCTTCTCGAGGATCTCGCCACGCAGCTCGGCGAGACCGCCCACTACGCGGTGCTGTCCGGCCAGGACATCGTCTACCGGGCCAAGATGGACCCGCCGCAGGGCGCCGTTCGCCTCACATCTGTGATCGGCGGACGCAATCCCGCGTACCGAACGGCCGTCGGTAAGGCCCTGTTGAGCAGTCGACTGGTCAACCTCGAGGATGTAAGGAAGTGGTTCGGTGAATTCCCCCTAGAGCGCAAGACACCGCACACGCTCATCACTCCCGAAGCGCTCCACGCCGAATTCGAGGCTACCCGCGCCCGCGGGTTTGCGATCGACGATCAGGAAAACGAGGTCGGCATCAACTGCGTGGCCGTTCCCATCTACCTCGACGGATCCGCCAGCCCAACGGGCGCGATCAGCATCAGTGCCGTCAGATTCAGAACGCCCCTGGAAAGTCTGGTGGACGCAGTCCCCGCGATCCGCGGGACGCTCGCGCGGCATCTGGGGGATAACGCCCTCCGCTGATCGGCGAGTCCTGTCAGCGCGCCGTGAGGAACCGTGCGTGCTCCGACTGGGTGCGCTCCGGCGGCAATCGGGCCGGACGGCACGTGCGTGCCCGGCCTCGAGCTCGACTTGCACAGACTTTTGCGCAATCGGGCGCACGTAGTAGGGCAATCTGCAAGTCTCGTGAGGTCGTTGTTTAATCCGCCCGCGAGGCGCAGCTCGACATTGGATCGCACCGCGTCGCTCGTATCGCTCACTCCCGCCGCGCAGTGGCGGGACGGGATGGCGTGCACATTGAGAGGAGCCGTCGAACGTGAAATCCATCGATGAGCCGTACGGGTATCTCTTCGCGCACTTCCGTGCAGAACAAGGAGGGGACCTGGAGAAGATCCACTTCTCGGTGAGTAGGGAAGACAGCCCGCTGCGATGGGATCCGCTCTGGGGCGGCAACCCGGTGCTTGAGTCACACATCGGCACCACCGGCGTCAGGGATCCGGCGATTGTCCGGGGGAACGACGGGGTCTTCCACATCCTGGCAACCGATCTGCGGACGACCGGCGAAGGGACCGCGGTTTGGGACGAATCGCTTCGGCACGGCAGCCGATCGTTGATCGCCTGGGAATCGACAGATCTGGTGTCCTGGACTGAAGCGCGGTCGATTGAGATCGCGCCTGCCATCGCCGGAATGGCTTGGGCTCCCGAGGTGACTGTGGACCCGCAGACCGGCGACTACATCGTCTTCTGGTCCTCCCGGTTATACGAGAAAGATGACGACGACCACGCGCGAGACTCTTATAGCAGGATCATGTACTCACGTACTCGCGACTTCTACTCGTTCACGCCGGCCGAGGTGATGATCGACACCGGAGGACGGGACGTCATCGACACGGCTCTCATACATGAGCACGGACACATCTACCGCTTTACGAAGGATGAGGCCAGGACTTCGGGTTGGGGGATATACCTAGAACGAGGCACCAGCCTGTTCGGGGACGACTTCGAGCTGGTGACTACCAACATCGCAGGTGAACGATTCCCGGGCGGTGTCGAGGCGCCCATCATAATTCGCGCCCGGAACGAGCAGCGGTGGTTTCTGTTCCTGGATCAATATCAGCAACAGCCGCAGGGCTACTTTGCGATGGAGTGCGCTGATCTCGACTCAGGTGAATGGGACTACGTGGCCGCCCATGAAGTCTCGATTCCTCCCTCGACCAAGCACGGCACGATACTGCCGCTCTTTCGGCGGGAGTGGGAACGGCTGCGCGCTCACACCGACGCCGTAGTCGGTCAGTAAAGATTCCGTGGAATACTGCGCTGAGCAGCAGATCTATCAGACCTGCTCACCAACGCCTTCTCCCTGTCGCTGCCCGTGATTCTCGCAGGTTCATCTTGACCGCATCGACCGGCCCGCCGCTGCGCCGAACTGCGGGGATTTCGCCCAGCTCGCAGGGCCCCGTGGAGGGGCAGTAGTACCTGGCTGCAAGCCCGATCAAACCAACGAAGACAGACCCTCACCGAATGCGAACCTGTCCTCTCCACCATCGGTGACCGGCAAGTTGATGCCAATTCCGCCCGGCAACCAAGTCAGTCTTGCTTTCGGGCTGGAGGCGTGCGGCGGTTGCGCCCCATCGTGTCTGTCCATGATCCGCGATGAAGCAGAGGTAAAGCTGGTCAGATTCAGAACCCCACTGGAAACTCCCCTGGCCGCGGTCCCCGCGATACGGGAGACCATTGGGCAACGTCTCGGCGCCAACGCCCTCCGCTGACGGACGCCGCCTCGTGCCGAAGAGCACGAATGCTCTGCTCGAAGGCCGCTTGCATGCGAGGCGACAAATCGGCAACTCACGCTGCGTACAATCGCGGGCCGACACAGGCCGCCCGACGACGGACCAGTCACCGCGCTGCGATTTCGCTCGCATGCGGCTGAGCGGGTCATCTGGCGGCTGCGGTTGACCACGCTTGTCTGAGGTTGTGCCACGGGTCTCCGTCTTGAAGCGCATCCCGGTCCGCGTCCGGAGCGCTGAGTACGTGGAGCCGGGGAAGCTCCAAGCCGATGTCGTCCCATTTCACGTTCCCGGCGAGTGGCGTGCCTGAACGAACGAAGCTGATCAGAGCGCTTGACATGTGCTCGGCTAACGTCTGCGCTTCATCGGGGACGGCCACACCGCCTGCGATCGCTACATCCAGATTGTGGAAGAAATAGGGAAGCTCGCTGGCGTGGGCTGACGCGGAGGGGTCTCCCGCTCGCGGTCCCCCCACGAAGACGTATCCGTATGTGTTGCGTGAGGGACCTCGGGCGCGAAGCAGCCGATCAGTCGGACGCCGGTAGCGCACGTCGGTGAGAAGGTGATCCAGCACATCGTGCTCGTTGGCAGGGCGTCCGATCAACCCCGCGATTGCCGCAGAATATGCCTCGCCGCGTCCCGGTAATGCGCCCCCAGCCAGGGCATCGATCGCAGCCTTTCGCTGATGCGCAGACAGCGTCTCTGCGCTTCCGGCCGCTTCGGTCAGGTTTGTCCCGGCAAGCAAGGAGATCGGTGCGAGCGCTTCCGATCTCCACGCATCCAGCGGCCGGATTGGGACGGCGTGTGTGCCGAGAACCGGCTGGAATGGCATGGACAGCGTCGGCACCGAAGGGGTTCTCTGCGCAGTGACCGTTGTCTGTGCGTCCAGGATGCGCTCGATATTCAGATAGAGCAGGTCCTCTGGATCGCTCACCCCCGCCGCGCTGAGGAACGACTCGGTCACGGAATGAGCGTCTTCGCTATTGAGTGCACGCTCAGCCGTGCCACTCGACATGACAACACGATGAAGTAGACCTTTGGCAAGCGGTGAAGCTGCGACGGTAGCCGCCAACGCCGCGCCCGCGGACTGCCCGAAGAGAGTAACTCGGTGCGGGTCTCCGCCGAACTGCTCAACATTCTTCTTGACCCACGAGAGGCCGGCGACGAGGTCATGGACGGCGACGGCTCCGCTCTCGGCGAAGCGCGCGTCCATTGCGCGATCAAGAGCCAGGAAGCCAAGCGCGCCCAGCCGGTACTGGACCGAGATCACCACGAGACCATCCGCCGCAAGTCGGGAACCATCCGTCACCGCGTCGGCGTGCGACCCGTATTGGTTTGCTCCGCCGTGCACGAAGACGAGAACCGGTAGACCATTGGCTGGGGATCGTGGCCGCCAGATCGTGGCATTGAGGCACAATTCCTCCGCCATCGTGGCAGAGGGGCTGAGGAGCGTGACGCCTTCGGCTACCGGCTGAGGTGCTGCAGGGCCGGGACGAGTGCGACGCCGAACCCCTGACCACATCGGCGCGCTTCTCGGGGGACGAAACCGGAGAGGGACTGCGAAAGGAACGTCGAAAAACACTTCCACGTTCGGGTCTCTGGCGGGCACTGATCCGATCTGCCCCTGGCGGATTTCCACAACTCGGTCAGTCATCGCGCGCCCTCACCTCCGTGCCGTTGGCGACATCTCGATGCTCTCACCTGCCGATCCATCGACAGGGCCGATTGCGCAATAGGTCCTGCCGGCGGGACGGCGGCGGAGACGGTCCAGCATCATTCCTCGGCGCGGATGCCGGCGCATACCGCTACGCCGGCCATACCGAGAGCTGAATCCCCAGCACTACCGGCTGGGCACCCGTGTCCTCAGTCGATTGCCCTCGCCCCATCGAACAATGCCTGGGGATTCGGTTCGCGTCAGTCCTCAGTCGGGAACGCGCGTTCAAGTAGGTCGGCGGTGGCGGGGTTGACCAGATCGTTGCGGCGGATGTAGTGCTGGATTGTGATCTTCGGGTCCGTGTGGCCCAGCAGTTCTGCGGCCAGTTCGATGCCGGCGTACTCGTTGATGGCGGTGGCGACGCTCCGACGGAACATGTGCGGTGTGACCCCGGTGATACCGGCGAGGTCCATCACGTGACGAAGCTGGCGACGCACGTTGTTGGTCATCAGCGGCGTTCCCTGACGGCTGCAGAACAGCAGCGCATCCAGGGAGGGATCCGTTAGCTGCACCAGCCGACGCCGCACGGCCGCTGCGGTGAATGACGGGATCGCGATTGTGCGTCGCGACTTCGCCGTCTTGGGATGATCCTGTCTGGAGGTCGGCGCCCCTTGCGGGGACACGATCGTCCCGGCAATGCGGATCGAGGGTTGCGCGCTGGTGACGTCGACGTCGCGCCGGCGGATCGCGAGGACCTCGCCGATCCGGGCGGAAGTGCCGAGCATGACTTCGACGATCGCGCCGAGCTGCCCGTCCGGCTTGGGTCCCGAGGAGGGGCCAGCATCCTCCCAAAGGGCGATCGCCGCACGGATGGCGTTGACCTCCACTGGCGTGAGCGCGTTCGGCACGGCCGGCGGGCGGTGCAGCCGGGAGACGTGGTCCATCGGGTTGCGGGGCAGCACTTCGTGGCGCACGGCGAGACCGAACGCGAGCCGCAGCACGACGCGGGCCTGCTTGGCCCTGTTATAGCTTCGCTTCGCGAGCTGCTTCAGAAACTGGTCACACCGAGCGACCCCGATCTCCCGCAGCGTCAAGTTCGCGAACGCGGGAAGCACGAGAGTCTCCATGTTCCGCTGATACAGCTGCCAGGTCCGGATCGAGATCCGGCCTTCCGACTCCAGGTCACCCAGCCAATACGCGACCAGATCGGGGAACCGGCTATCCGGGCTGAGTGATGAAGTCGAAGGCTGGAAGAGGCCGCGGTCGGCAAGCTTGGCCTTCAACGCCCGCTCCGCAGCCTTCGGTGTGTCACCGGTCGCTTGCACAAGCCGGGTCCGGCCGTCCCAGTCTCGATAACGAACTCGTGCGATCACCCGACCGCCGGCGGTGTGGACGAAACCGATGTCCCCGAAGGTGCCGATCGATAGCCGCGGGGCGCTCACCAGGTCACCGCCGTGGCACGGGGGTAACCGGATCGTGTTGCTGCTCGATCCAGTCCCGGACGTCGGAGACAGCGAACTTGAGATGCTTCCCGAACCGGTACGCCCGCGGACCGACCCCCCGTGTCCGCCAGTCGTACACCGTCGAAACCGGCACCTGCAGATACGCGGCCAGCTCTTTGACATCCAACAGCGGCTCCAACCCCCACGGGTTGCCGGCGGCCGCGCGTTCGAGATCCATACCGAACAGGTGCGGCCCACTCCCCCACGGAACGAATCCGAAGCAACCGCAGCGGTCGGACGCATATCGGAGAACAATCCCGCAGACGCGGCATGGAAGGTTCATTGCGATGACTTCGCGATGACACGATCAAATCTCACCAACCAAAAAGTCCCGGGAACCCTTAGGTTCCCGGGACTTTCCAGTCGGGATGACAGGATTTGAACCTGCGACCCCTTGACCCCCAGTCAAGTGCGCTACCAAGCTGCGCCACATCCCGATGCCCGCGAGCGGACAACTCCCCTATCCTAGCCGGTCGCCGAGTGCGCCGCGAACGGCGGCCTGCCCGCACCGCGGAGCCCGGGAGGCGGGCTTCCCCCTGTCGGCGCCCGACAGTACCGTCGGAGGATGCCGGAGATCGTCATCACCCCCGCGACCGCCGACCGCTTCGACGATGCCGAGCACGCGCTCACCGGCGGAGGCGACGGGCGCTCGTGCCAGTGCCAGTGGTGGACGGTCACGAACGCCGAGTTCCAGCGTCTGTCGACCGAGGAGCGCACGGCACTCCTGCGCGAGGAGATCGAGCGCGGCACCCCGCCGCCGGCGCTCATCGCGTACGTCGACGGCGAGGCCGCGGGGTGGGTGCGGGTCGGGCCGCGCACCGCGCAGGTGCGCATCGGCCGCACCAGAGACCTCGCCGCGAACTCACCCCTTCCCCTCGACGATCCGGATGTCTGGGCGGTCAGCTGCTTCGTCGTGCGCCGCGAGCACCGCGGCAAGGGCCTGAACGCTCAGCTCCTCGACGCCGCGATCGCGTTCGCACGCGAGGGAGGGGCACGCGTCGTGGAGGCCTACCCGGTCGACCCCGAGGTGTCGAAGAAGTCCTCGAACGAGCTGTACCACGGCGTGCTCTCCGTCTTCACGGCCGCGGGCTTCCGCGAGGCGGCGCGCCCGAAGCCCGACCGCGCGATCGTCACCCTCGACCTGACCGCCTGAGCGCGACGACCGCCGCGAGCGTCAGGCCGCCGGCACCTCTTCCGCACGACGACCGGCGCGCACGGCATCCCGTTCCAGGACGACCACGATGGCCACGAGCAGCAGGGCGGACACGACGTACTCCCCCACCGGCAGCAGACCGCTCGCCGCGATGAGCACCGCTCCGACCACGACGAGCGCGGAGGTGGCGGGCGACAGCGTCTGCCGCAGCAGGATCGCCCACGCACTGATGACGAAGAGCGCGATCGGAAGTGTGAGCGCGAGCCCCGCCACCGCGTGAGAGACCTCGGTGTGACCGGTGATCGAATCGATCTCGACCTCGACACCCGCTGACACCGCGCCGGCGGCCGCGAAGATCAGGTAGTGCAGATAGCCGAACGTGAAGCCGGAGCGGAAGCCGCGCAGCCGACCGTGCTGCTCACGCGCGAAGTAGAGCCACCAGATTCCCGCCGTGACCACCAGACCGCACGCGGACAGCGACAGCAGCTCGGGGATGTGCTCGCCCTCGGCCAACGCGTCGATCATCGCATTCGCCGATGCGAGCAGGCTCTCTCCGAGCAGCAGCAGCGTGAACAGCCCGAAGCGCTCGGCGATGTGATGCGGATGCCAGCTCGTGCGTCCTCTCGACTCCGCCCACACGGGAACCGCGAGTTCGGCGGCGACGAGCGCGAAGAAGGTCCAGAACTGCCATTGCTCGTCGAGCAGGTAGATGCGCGCGAGCCACAGCGCCTGCACCACGCCGATCCCGATCGCGAACCGCAGCGCCGTGGGTCTGGCGTCGGGGTCGGATGCCGCGGCCCGCAGCCACTGGCCGACCATCGCGAGCCGCATGATCACGTAGCCCCACGTGACCGTGAGGAAGTCGAAGTCGACCATCGCGGCGTGCACCCCCGCGGCGAGGACGAGCACTCCGGCCATCTGGAGGATCGTCATCACGCGGTACAGCCAGTCGTCGGTGTCGAAGGCCGACGCGAACCACGTGAAGTTCATCCACGCCCACCAGATGGCGAAGAACACCATCAGATACGACAGCACGCCCTGGCCGATGTGGTCGTCGCTGATCAGGTGATGCAGGTTCTGCGACGCCTGTGACACGGCGACGACGAAGACGAGGTCGAACAGGAGCTCGAGGGGCGTCGCGACGCGGTGGCGCTCGGAGGTGTCGCGCGAGTTCATGCGGCGAAGGCCGAGCCGGGTGAGCACGTCGGTCATGCGACGATTATGGTGCCCGCCCGCTCGCTGAGGAGAATCATGAGACGGCTGATGATCGGCTTCGCGCCCTTCGCCGTGATCGCGCTTCTCCACGTGGTCGCGCTCGCGATCGGCGCGGACGCCCTGGCGGCCCCGACCAAACTCCTGCTGATGCCCGCTCTCGCCGCAGCGGTGTTCTGGGGAGGCAGCGGCTCGCGCTGGGGGACGACCTACACGCTGCTGTTCATCGCGATCGCCTTCTCGTGGCTGGGTGACGGTGCCGGCACGTTCTTCCCGGGCGCCCCGACCGTGCCGATGATGCTCCTCTTCTTCGGTCTCGCGCACCTGTGCTACATCTGGATCTTCTGGCGCCGCATCCCGATCCGCCGGGTTCCCGCCTGGGCGCTCGTCTACGCGGTGTGGTGGGGCGCTCTGCTCGCGATCCTGTGGCCGTTCCTGGGCGGACTGTTCATCCCCGTCGCGCTGTACGGCCTGGTGCTCGCGGGCACGGCGGTCGCGGCATCCCGGTGCCATCCGCTCGTCGTGTGGGGAGGCGCGCTGTTCCTCGCCTCGGACACGATCCTCGCGTTCCGCCTCTTCACTCCCGAGGCGATGCCCGACTGGACGAGCCCGCTCGTGATGCTCACGTACTGCGCCGGTCAGGGATTGCTGGCCGCGGGCACGATCGTCGCGGACCGGATCGCGGCAGCCGCCGCGACGACGCAGAACACGGCGGATACAGCGTGAGCGCCGCCGTCGCCCGAGTCGATGCGTGGCTCTGGGCCGTGCCCGTCTACAAGACGCGCTCAGCCGCGACGGCCGCATGCCGCGCAGGGCATGTACGGGTCAACGGCGAGCGCGCGAAGGCGGCGCAGCCCGTGAGACCCGGCGATGAGCTGCGTGTGCGGATCGCCGGCTTCGACCGCATCCTGGTGGTCAGAGAGCCGATCTCCAAGCGCGTGGGTGCCGTTCCCGCCGCGGCGGCCGTCGATGACCGCACGCCCCCGCCCCCGCCGCGCGAGGAGCGGGCGTTCGTGCCCGTCCGCGACCGGGGCGCGGGCCGGCCCACGAAGCGCGAGCGCCGTGACATCGACCGCCTGCGTGGGCGTGACGCCGACGACCCTTACGCGAGCTGATCGAGCAGCCAGCGGGCGCCGTGCACGGCGGCACCGGCATCCGTCACGCGACGGGCCAGCTCGCGATCGCTCGTGACAACCGTGACCGTGCGTCCGGCGGCCCGAAGGCTCTCGGCCTCTTCGACGATCGCGTCGTCACCGGATGACGGGGCCCGGACGACCCGCACACCGCTGCGCCCGTCGCCGACGGTCTTGGCCTCGCCCTCGACGACCACGACCCATTCGGGGAACCAGGTGTGCTCGGGCAGGTCGAGCAGCTCCGCCGGGATGCCGTCGTGAGCGAGCGCGCCGATGCGCTCGAGAAGCCGTTCGGCCGCTCCGGCGCGGTCGCGCCACCATCCATCGGGCACGGAGCCGACCACGTTCGCGGCGTCGACAACGACCGCCGGCCGCACGTCCAGGAGCGGCTGCAAGTGCGTCCACGATTCCGCGAAGGCGGGATGCAGCGGCTTGTCGTCCACCGAATCCGGCGGGATCCAGGCGAGCTCGTGGCTCTCGGGGTCGCTGATCGTCGGCTCGAACGCGCGCACGACGTCGGCGATCACCGTGGTGTAGCTCCAGTAGCCGAGGTCGAGCACGCTCATCACGCGCGGCCGGACCGCATCTCCCGGCACCCCGGCCTCTTCAGTGGCTTCGCGGAGCGCTCCGTCGCACGCCGATTCGCCTTCGTGACGCGCGCCGCCGGGCAGCGCCCAGGTGTCGCCGAAGTGCGACCACGACACGCGATGCTGCAACAGCACCCCACGGCCCTCATCGAGCGCGAGGAGCCCGGCCGCTCCGAACACTCCCCAGTACCGCTCCCCCGTGGGCGCGACGACCCACGCGTCACCGGGATCGCGCGGGCCCTGCGGGCGACGAGGCTCGCCGGGCGCGGGGGGCACGATGCTCATCGATCCAGCCTGTCACACGCGCGTGCCACAGGCTCGCGATCGGCCCGCCCCGGCGACCTCCGGCGCAACACGGGCCGAGGAAGAATACCGGGATGGACGGTCCCGACGACTACGAGCTGGACGATGACCCCGGCCGCATCCCGCACGACGCGGTGTGGGAGTGGCTCTCGAGCGATGCGTACTGGGGGCGCTGGCGCTCCCGCGCCGACGTCGATGCGCAGCTCGATGGAGCGTGGCGGGTCGTGGGGGCCTACCGGGCGGGGACGGATGAGCTCGTCGGGTTCGCGCGCGCGGCATCCGACGGCGTCGCTTTCGCGTACTTGGCCGACGTCTTCGTGGTCACCCCGCACCGCGGCCGCGGCCTGGGCAAGCGCCTGCTGCAGGTCATGATCGATGACGGCCCGGGTCGCGAGTTCCGCTGGGTGCTCTTCACCGCCGACGCGCACGGCCTCTACGAGCAGTTCGGCTTCGCGGTGCCGGATGCCACCGCGATGGTGCGGCCACCCGCGAAAGCGCCGATCGGCTAGCGGGTGCGCTTCTCGCGCACGCGCATGTTCACGACGATCGGGGTGCCCTCGAAGCCCCAGATCTCGCGCAGCCGCCGCTGGATGAACCGGCGGTAGCCCGGATCGAGGAAGCCGGTCGTGAACAGCACGAACGTCGGCGGCCGGGTGGAGGCCTGCGTGCCGAACAGGATGCGCGGCTGCTTGCCGCCGCGCAGCGGATGCGGGTGCTCCGCGATGAGTTCGGCCAGGAAGGCGTTGAACTTGCCGGTCGGGATGCGGGTGTCCCACGAGTCCAGCGCGGTCTCCAGCGCCGGGACGAGCTTCTCGAGGTGACGGCCGGTGCGGGCGGAGATGTTGACGCGCGGCGCCCACGCCACATGCGCGAGGTCCTGCTCGATCTCGCGCTCGAGGTAGCGCCGGCGGTCGGCGTTCTCGAGGTCGTCGTCCGACAGACGGTCCCACTTGTTGTAGGCCAGCACCAGCGCGCGACCCGACTCGAGCACGAGATCGATGATCCGCACGTCCTGCTCGCTGATCGGCTCGCTGACATCGAGCACGACGACCGCGACCTCCGCCTTCTCCAGCGCGGCCGACGTGCGCAGCGACGCGTAGAAGTCGGCGCCCTGCTGCAGGTGCACACGGCGACGGATGCCGGCGGTGTCGACGAACCGCCACAGGCGCCCGCCGAGCTCGACGATCTCGTCGACCGGATCGCGGGTGGTGCCGGCGAGGTCGTTCACGACGACGCGCTCTTCACCGGCGGCCTTGTTCAGCAGCGACGACTTGCCCACGTTCGGGCGCCCGAGGATCGCGACCCTGCGGGGTCCGCCGATCTCCTGCTTCGCGACGGCCGAGACCTCGGGGAGGACCTTCATGATCTCATCGAGCAGGTCGGCGACGCCGCGACCGTGGATCGCGGAGACCGGGTAGGGCTCGCCGAGTCCGAGGTTCCACAGCACCGCGGCTTCGGGCTCCTGGCGAGCGTCGTCGATCTTGTTCGCGACGAGGAAGACGGGCTTGCCGCTCTTGCGCAGGAGCTTGACGACATGCTCATCGGTCGAGGTCGCGCCGACCATCGCGTCGACGACGAAGAGCACGACATCGCACAGGTCGATCGCGATCTCGGCCTGCGCGGCGACCGAGGCGTCGATACCGCGCGCGTCGGGTTCCCATCCGCCGGTGTCCACGAGCGAGAACCGACGGTCCATCCACTCGGCCTTGTACGTCACGCGGTCACGGGTCACGCCGGGAGTGTCCTCCACGACGGCTTCCCGGCGACCGAGGATGCGGTTCACGAGGGCCGACTTGCCCACGTTGGGGCGGCCGACGATCGCGACGACCGGCAGCGCCGGCGAGTACTCGACACCGTGCTCGCCGAGCGTGACGCCATGCAGCAGCGCGGCATCCTCGTCGTCGAGCTCGTAGTCGGAGAGGCTCGCGCGCAGCGTCTCGGCGCGCGCCTCGGCCAGCTCGTCATCGAGATTCTCGAGGGTCTCGGCGATGCGGTCGTCGCCGCCCTCGTACTCGTCCTCGCCGCCGGCGCGCTCGTTCGTGCGATCAGGCATCGCCTGCTCCTGTCTGTGGGGGCACGACCCGGCCGACGACGTCGAGGACGGCATCCACGGTCTGTGCGAAATCGAGATCCGATGAGTCGACGACCTCGACGCCGGGCGCGGCGGTGAGGAAGTCGACGACGGTGGAGTCCTGCGCGTCGCGGCGGTGCAGCGCATCCGCGACCGTCGACGCATCGTGATCGGTGAGCTCGGCGCTGCGGCGTGCGGCCCGCACCTCCGGTGCCGCCGTCAGCAGGATGCGCACCGGCGCGTCGGGCGCGACCACCGTCGTGATGTCGCGGCCCTCGACCACGACCCCAGGCATCCCGGAGCCGGCGACGAGCGCGCGGAACAGCGTCGTGACCTTCTGCCGGACGGCGGGGACGCGCGCGACGCCGCTCACGGCGTCGGTGACGCGGGGCTCGCGGATCGCGTGGGTCACATCGTCGCTGCCGACCGTCACCCAGTAGTCGTCGGGATCGAGGGAGATCGCGTAGTCGAAATCGCCCGTGACGTCGAGGACGGATGCCGCATCCGACGTGTCGGCGCCGTGCTGCAGGGCGTGCCACGCGAGCGCGCGGTACGCCGCGCCCGTGTCGAGGTAGCCGAACCCGAGCCGGCGCGCGACCTGCTTCGACACGCTCGACTTGCCGCTGCCTGCCGGCCCGTCGACCGCGATGATCACGACATCGGGCTCGCGGGCGGTGGTGGTGTCAGTCATTCGTGGTGCTCGCGATCTTCCAGCCGCGCTCTTCGAGTCCTTCGATCGCGGGGCGCACGGCCGAGGGCACCACGCTGATCTCCGCGAGGCCGAACTGCGCCCCCGGCGAGTGCTCGAGGCGCAGATCCTCGACGTTGACCTCGAGCTCGCCCAGGTCGCCGAAGAGCCGGCCGAGCTGACCCGGCGTGTCATCGACCATGACCACGACCTGCTCGAATCGGCGGTTCTGTCCGTGCTTGCCCGGCAGCCGCTCCACGCCGTCGTTGCCGCGGCGGATCGTGTCGGCGACCGCGCGGCGCGCACCGGGAGCCTCGGGCGCGCGCAGCGCCGCGGCGACCACGGTGAGGTCTTCGGCGAGCGCGTCGAGCACGTCGACCACCGGCTCGGAGTTCGCGCCGAGGATCTGCACCCACAGTTCGGGGGCGGATGCCGCGATGCGCGTGGTGTCGCGCACGCCCTGCCCCGCGAGGCGCAGGGAGCCGTCGGGCGCGTCGACGAACCGGCCGGCGAGCAGGCTCGCCACGAGCTGCGGAACGTGCGAGACGAGCGCGACCGCTCGGTCGTGGTCTTCGGGTGTCATCTCGAGCGGGGTCGCTCCGAGATCCAGCGCGAGTCCTTCGACGAGCGCGAGGTCGGCCGCCGGGGTCTCCGCGTCGCGGCACACCACCCACGGGCGCCCGATGAAGATGTCGGCGCGCGCCGAGATCGCGCCGCCGCGCTCCCGACCGGCGAGCGGATGCGATCCGATGTAGTGCGTGAGGTCGACGCCGCGCTCGCGGAGCGTGCGCAGCGGCTCGAGCTTGACGCTCGCGACATCCGTGACCACTGCCCCGGGGTGGCGCGCGAGCTCGCGCTCGATGACGTCGGCGGTCACGTCGGGCGGCACGGCGACGACGATGAGCGTCGGCCGATCGTCGTCGCGAGGGCGCCGGCCGGCCCCGTAGTCGATCGCGAGCCGCAGCTGCGAGGGCGACGTGTCATCGAGCGCGACGTCGATCCCCCGCGCGGTCAGCGCGTGGCCGATGCTGGAGCCGAGGAGCCCCGCCCCGACGATGCGCACGGTGCCGTGCACGCGCGCGGCCAGGGGCCCCGCGACGCGCGTCGGCGTGCTCGTCGATTCGCTCACTCGATCTCCTGGTGGTGTCCCGGTGCCCGGTGCTGCTCCGGGACTGGCCCTAGCGGCCCGGAGGAGCCGCGTGCGGCGGCTCGTCGGCCGCCTGGCGCGCGAGTGTCAGCAGAGCGCCCCGTTCAACCTTAGTCAACTCGCGGGCCTGGCCCACCGGGAGGGTTCCCAGGTGCAGCGGACCGAACTGGCGCCGCACGAGCTCGATCACCGGGTGACCGACCGCGGCCATCATGCGCCGCACGATCCGGTTGCGCCCGGAGTGGAGGGTCAGCTCGACGAGCGACACCGGCGCCGCGCCGGAACGCCCGCGTCCGCCGGCGGACGCATCCAGCAGGCGCGCCTTGTCGGCGGCGATCCGTCCGTCCTCGAGGTCGATGCCGCGCGTGAGGCTCGCGATCGTCTGCGGTGTCACCCTCCCCTCCACCTTCGCGATGTAGACCTTCGTGACACCGAATGACGGGTGCGCGAGCACATGCGCGAGCTCGCCGTCGTTCGTGAGCACGAGAAGGCCGCTCGTGTCGGCGTCCAGTCGGCCGACGTTGTACAGCCGCTCTTCCCAATCGACCGTGTACCCGCGCAGGTCGGGGCGTCCGCGCTCGTCGCGCATCGAGCTCACGACCCCGCGAGGCTTGTTGAGGATGACGTACCGCTTCGACCCGTCGAACTGGATCGCCGTACCGTCGACGTCGACGCGGTCGGTGTCGGGATCGATGCGGGTGCCGAGCTCGGTGACGACCGCACCGTTGACCCGCACGCGTCCCTCCACGATGAGGTTCTCGGCCACGCGGCGCGACGCCACGCCGGCGTTGGCCAGCGCCTTCTGCAGTCGAACGCCCTCGGCGGAGGCACCCGGCGCTGCGTCATCGCTCATGCGCGCAGCGCCTCGTCGAACCCGTCGGCGCCGTCATCCAGCAGCGGCGAGATGTGCGGCAGCTCGTCGAGCGAGTTGATGCCGAGGTTCACCAGCAGTGCGTCCGTGGTGCCGTAGTGGATCGCACCGGTCTCGGCGTCGGTGAACTGCTCCGTGATGAGTCCGCGCGCGAGCAGCGTCCGGACCACCGAGTCCACGTTCACCGCGCGGATGGAGGCCACCTGACCGCGGGTCACCGGCTGCTTGTACGCGATGACGGCGAGGGTCTCGAGGGCCGCCTGCGACAGGCGAGACGGCGCCTGGGTGTTCACGAACTCCGTGACGAGGTCATCGTGCTCGGCACGCACATACAGCCGCCAGCCGCCGCCCACCTCTCGCAGCTCGAACCCCCGGCGCGGGCCGCCCGAGCGACCGTCGTAGTCCTCCACGAGAGCCTCGACCGCCTGCCGGACGGCGGCGACGGGCGCGCCGACCGCCGTCGCCAGCGCGACCAGCGACTGCGGCTCGTCGACGATCAGCAGGATCGCCTCGAGCCTTCTCGCCACTGCGGTCGTCGTGGGTGCCGTCTCGTCGGCGCGGGCGGTCGGATCATCGGTCATAGTCGGCTCCCAGGCTTGCGAGGTTCTCGTCCGACCACCGCTCGGCGGTCCAGCGGAGGGTCAGTTCTCCGAGCGGCTCCAGCTGCTCGAACGACAGGGCGGCGTGCCGGTACAGCTCGAGCACCGACAGGAAGCGGGCGACGACCACGCCGGGCTGGGTGGCGCCGGCGACCAGCTCCCGGAAGCTCAGCGTGCCGGCATCCCGGAGCAGGGTCACCACGATCGCGGCCTGCTCACGGATGCTGATCAGCGGTGCGTGCAGATGGTCGAGTCCGACGTGCGGGATCTCCTTCGGCGTCATCGCGAGGATCGCCAGTGCGCCGAAGTCCTCGAGGCTGAGGGTCCAGACGAGCTCGGGGACGGCCTGGCGGTACTTCTCCTCCAGGCGCACCGCGCGCGCATGGCGGGAGTCCTCCGCGCGCAGGCGCTGGGCGAACCAGCCCGAGACCTCTTTGAAGGCGCGGTACTGCAGCAGACGGGCGAAGAGCAGGTCGCGCGCCTCGAGCAGCGCCACCGACTCGGCATCCACCAGCTCGCCCTGCGGCAGGAGGCCGGCCACCTTCATGTCCAGGAGGGTCGCCGCCACGACCAGGAACTCCGAGGCCTGCTCGAGTTCCTCGTCGCCGTCGAGCTCGTGCAGGTAGGCGATGAACTCGTGCGTGACCGTGCTCAGCGACACCTCGGTGATGTCGAGCTGGTGCTTGGACAGCAGGATGAGGAGGAGATCGAACGGCCCGTCGAAGACTCCGAGCGAGACGCGGAACCCCTCCTCGGGCGGATCCACCTCAGGGGGATCGACCTCAGGCGACAGCACCACGCGCGACCAGCTCCCGCGCGAGCCGCAGGTATGCCTGGGCCGCCGCGTGCTCGGGCGCGAACTCCGTGATGGGCATCCCCGACACCGACGCGTCGGGGAACTTCACGGTGCGCCCGATGACGGTCTCGAGCACGTCGTCACCGAACGCATCGACCACCCTCTCGAGCACTTCGCGCGAGTGCAGCGTGCGCGGGTCGTACATCGTCGCGAGCACGCCGTCGAGTTCGATCGACGGGTTCAGGCGATCACGCACCTTGTCGATCGTCTCGATGAGAAGCGCGACACCGCGCAGGGCGAAGAACTCGCACTCGAGCGGGATGATCACGCCGTGACTCGCGGTCAGCGCGTTGACCGTCAGCAGCCCCAGCGACGGCTGGCAGTCGATCAGGATCACGTCGTAATCGGGAGAGACCTTGCGCAGCACGCGCGCGAGGATCGTCTCGCGGGCGACCTCGTTCACGAGGTGCACTTCGGCCGCGGACAGGTCGATGTTCGCCGGCAGGATGTCCAGGCCTTCGACCGCACTGGAGACGATCACTTCGCGCGGGTCGCGCTTGGTGTCCAGCAGCAGGTCGTAGATCGTCGGGACGTCGTGCGTCTGGATGCCCAGACCCGCCGACAGCGCGCCCTGCGGGTCGAAGTCGACCGCGAGCACCCGGCGTCCGTACTGGGCGAGCCCGGCGGCCAGGTTGATCGTCGTGGTCGTCTTGCCGACCCCGCCCTTCTGGTTGCAGAGCGAGATGATGCGCGCAGGGCCGTGACCGTCGAGCTTCGGGGGCGTCGGGAAGCCATGGTACGGACGACCGGTCGGACCCAGGGTCACCTCGTCGCCGGCCGCCTTCGCCGTCTTCTTCGAGGCCGTGCCCTTCGTCGCGCTCCCAGCCACCCGGTCTCCCACTCTCACAACGTGCTCGATCGATTCTAGCCACGGGCCCGTCGCGCGCCCGGCGCCTCGCGGGACGGATGCTCAGCGCGCGCGGGGATGAGAGGTCGCGTACACGTCGCGCAGAGCGTCGACGGAGACGTGCGTGTAGATCTGGGTGGTCGCCACGGACGCATGACCGAGGAGCTCCTGCACGACCCGGACGTCCGCCCCACCCTGCAGGAGGTGC
>JAESFR010000240.1_pt1 | contig 21678 bp, 22 predicted proteins | sample 9266191 | NCBI WGS metagenome assembly JAESFR01 (sample SAMN14503063, study PRJNA617104) | algae metagenome | isolation source: Pleurocapsa minor HA4230-MV1 and co-occurring heterotrophs from cement on... | place: USA: Nuuanu Pali Lookout, Hawaii | collected 2009-07-20
CACCGCGGTGCCGGCATGGGCGGCGGTCACGACGAGCGCGAGCAGACCCTCAACCAGATGCTGGTGGAGATGGACGGGTTCGACCCGAAGGTCAACGTCATCGTGATCGCGGCGACGAACCGCCCCGACATCCTCGACCCCGCCCTGCTGCGCCCCGGCCGCTTCGACCGGCAGATCGGCGTGGACGCCCCCGACCTCAAGGGCCGCATCAAGATCCTCGAGGTGCACGGTCGCGGCAAGCCGCTCGCCGAGGGCGTCGACCTCGAGGTCGTCGCCCGCAAGACCCCGGGTTTCACCGGCGCCGACCTCGCGAACGTGCTGAACGAAGCCGCGCTGCTGACCGCGCGCTCGAACGCGCAGCTGATCGACAACCGTGCGCTCGACGAGGCGATCGACCGCGTGATCGCGGGTCCGCAGCGCCGCACCCGCGTGATGCGCGACAAGGAGAAGCTCATCACGGCGTACCACGAGGGTGGTCACGCGCTCGCGGCGGCGGCCATGAACAACACCGACCCGGTGACCAAGGTGACGATCCTGCCGCGCGGCAAGGCCCTCGGCTACACGATGGTGCTCCCGCTGGATGACAAGTACTCCGTCACCCGCAACGAGCTCCAGGACCAGCTGACCTACGCGATGGGGGGCCGCGTCGCCGAGGAGATCGTCTTCCACGACCCGACCACCGGTGCCTCGAACGACATCGAGAAGGCCACGGGCATCGCGCGCAAGATGGTGACCGAGTACGGCATGACCAATGAGGTCGGACCCGTCAAGCTGGGCTCCGCGAGCGGCGAGGTGTTCATGGGTCGCGACATGGGTCACGGCCGCGAGTTCAGCGAGCGTCTCGCCGAGCGGATCGACCTGCAGGTGCGCGAGCTCATCGAGCAGGCGCACAACGAGGCGTACCAGGTGATCAACGAGAACCGCGACGTGCTCGACCGGCTCGCCCTCGAGCTGCTCGAGAAGGAGACCCTCGACCACCTGGAGCTCGCCGAGATCTTCAAGGACGTCAAGCGGCTTCCCCCGCGTCCGCAGTGGCTCTCCAGCAACGAGCGTCCCGTCTCGCACCAGCCCCCGGTCGAGGTGCCCCGCCGTGCGCAGCCGTCGGGGATCGCCGCGTCGGTCGAGGCCGAGCAGGCCGCGCCCGAGAAGGCCGCGAAGCGTCGTCCCACCGGACAGGCGCGCCCCGCGACCGCGTAGGGTCGGTCCATGGCCGTGGACCGTGAGCGCGTCGCCGCGCTCGTGCGCGAACTGCTCGCCGCGATCGGAGAGGACCCGGAGCGACCGGGACTCCGGCTGACCCCGGATCGGGTCGCGGACGCGTACGCCGAGTTCTTCTCCGGCGTGGGGTCGGATGCCGGAGCGCCGCTCGCCCACACGATATCGGTCTCGCGCGGCCCCGCCCCCGAGACGCTGCCGTCGGGTGCGGTGATGCTGCGCGACATCCGCTTCCGGTCGGTGTGCGAGCACCACCTGCTACCGTTCCGCGGTCATGCGCACATCGCGTATCTCCCCGGTGAGCAGGTCGTCGGCCTGGGCGCGCTGCCGAAGGTCGTCGACATCCTGGCGTCGCGTCCGCAGGTGCAGGAGCGCCTGGGCGAGCAGATCGCCGACACGATCTCGGCATCCCTCGACACCCGGGGCGTGCTGGTGGTGCTCTCCGCGACGCACGAGTGCGTCACGATGCGCGGCGGGCAACAGCCCGACGCCTCGACGGTGACGATCGCCGCGCGCGGAGAGCTCGCCGAGCCATCCGCGCGGGCGGAGCTGATCGCACTGCTGGGGCCGGCGGGGGCGTCGGGAGCCGAGCGGGGATGACGACCCTGATCATGGGGATCGTCAACGTGACCCCCGACTCCTTCAGCGACGGCGGCAGATTCGTGGATGCCGACATCGCGGTCGCCCACGCGCTCTGGCTGCGCGCGCAGGGCGCGGCAGTGCTCGATGTGGGCGGCGAATCGACCCGTCCGGGTGCCGAGCGGGTCGCTCCCCGGGTCGAGCAGGAGCGCGTGCTTCCGGTCATCCGTGCGCTGGCGGAGGCCGGGGCGTGGGTCAGCATCGACACGATGAACTCCTCGACCGCGCTCGCGGCCGTCGACGCCGGCGCCCGCATCGTGAACGACGTCTCGGGGGGTCTTGCGGATCCCGACCTGCTGCCGGCGGTCGCGACCACCACGGCCGAGGTCGTGCTGGGGCACTGGCGAGGACCGTCGTCCGCGATGTACGCCCGCGCCGAGTACGGCGATGTCGTGCGGGAGGTCATGAGCGAGCTCACCGAGCGCGTCGAGGCTGCGGCCGCCGCCGGCATCCCACCGGGGCGCGTCGTCGTGGATCCCGGCGTCGGGTTCGGCAAGCGCGGCGCCCAGAACTGGGACGTGCTGCGGGCGCTGCCGCGCATCTCCGGTCTCGGGCACCGCGTGCTCGTCGGCACGAGCCGCAAACGCTTCCTCGCGGAGGCGCTCTCGACCGACGGCCAGGGCACCGGCGTGGACGAGGCGCGCCGCGACCTCGCGACCGCCGTGACGAGCGTGCTGGCGGCCCAGGCCGGCGCGTGGGGTGTGCGGGTGCACGACGTGGCGGGCAGCCGCGACGCGCTCGAGGTCGCCGGGCGATGGCAGGGTCGGATCACCGACCGGGAACGGGGATGACCGAGGTGGACTTCATGGACGAGATCACGCTCACCGGCCTGCGCGTCTTCGGGCGCCACGGCGTCTACGAGCAGGAGCGCCGCATCGGCCAGGACTTCGTGATCGATGCGACGCTGTACGTCGACACGGCCGCCGCCGCCGCGAGCGACGACGTGCGCGACACGGTGCACTACGGCGAGGCCGCCGAGCGCATCGCCGCGATCGTCGGCGGCGAGCCTGTCGACCTGATCGAGACCCTCGCGCAGCGCATCGCTGACGACCTCCTGGCATCGGGGCGGGTGCGCATGGTCGCGGTGACCGTGCACAAGCCGAATGCGCCGATCGATCTGCCCTTCTCCGATGTGTCGGTCACCATCCGGCGCGCCCAGCCCGAGTTCGCGGGCGGACGCTCGTGAACCGCCGCCTCGCGGAGGGGTTCTCCGGCGACGTCGCACCGGCGCAGCGCCGCCCGGTGCGCGCCGTCGTCGCGCTGGGTGCGAACCTCGGCGACCGGACGGCCACGCTGAACGCCGCTCTCGCTGACCTTCAGCGGCTTCCGCTCGTCGACGGCGTGCGCGCGTCGAGCGCGGTGGAGTCGGTCGCCGTGACACCCGAGGGGCCGGATGCCGATGCCCCGGCCTACCTCAACGCCGTCGCGATCGTCACGACGCGGCTCGCACCGTCGGTCCTCCTGGCGTTCCTGCACGCGATCGAAGCGCGGTACGGCCGCGAGCGGCGCGAGCGATGGGGCGATCGCACCCTCGACCTGGATCTCATCGCCTACGGCGACGTCGTCTCCGACGATCCGTTGCTCATGCTGCCGCATCCTCGCGCCGCCGAACGCGACTTCGTCCTGGTGCCGTGGCTCTCGATCGACCCGGATGCCGCGCTGCCCGGCAGCGGCCGGGTCGACGTGCTGCTGCAGAAGCTGCAGGGCGGCTCGTGAGACGCACGGGAGCCGGCATCCTGGTCGTCGCGGCGGCCCTCGGAGTCGCCGCGGGCTTCCTCCTGGACCAGGCGCTGACCGCGGGCGGACGGGCGACCTTCACGCCGTCGATCACGCTCCCGATCTTCCTCGTGCTGCTCGGCGCGGTCGTGGTGGCGCTCGCGGTGCCGATCCGGCGCGCGACGCGCGGGAGTCTGGCCACCCCGGTCAATCCCTTCTGGGCGCTGCGTATCGCGATGCTCGCGAAGGCGTCGAGCATCGTGGGGGCGGCGGTCGCGGGACTCGCGGGCGGCCTCGCGATCTTCCTGCTCACCCGCCCCGTCCCTCCGTCGTTAGGCTCGATGGGCGCGATCATCGCCACCGCGGTGTGCGCGGCCGCGCTCGTGGCGGCGGGACTGTACGCCGAACACCTCTGCACAATCCGGAAGGACGACGATGACGAACAGCCCGGAGGCGTCGGGGCCGCCTGAGGCCTCGGTCGGCACCCCCGTCCCGGCCGAAGCCGAACAGGCTGCGGTCACCGCCGACGTCCTCGACGCGGACACGTACGACGCGATCCGCGAGCCGCGGGCGGCCGGACGACTGCCGCTCGGCGACGGGACCTGGCATCAGCTCGCGCGTCAGTACGTGTGGGTGCAGCTCATCTCGACGGGGATCGTGACGATCATCGTGGTTGCCGCCGTGCTTCTGCTCACGCTGCTGTGGCATCAGTGGTGGGCCCTGATCCCGGGCGGGATCATGCTCGTCATCCTGGTCTGGACGCTCGTGATCACCCCCCGGCAGGCGCGGGCCTACGGCTATCAGCTGCGCCGCGACGACCTGGTCTTCCGCCGCGGCATCCTCTGGCAGCGCGTCGTCGCCGTGCCCTACGGGCGCATGCAGCTCGTGGACATCACGCACGGCCCGCTCGACCGCGGGTTCGGGATCGCCCAGCTGAAGCTCGTGACGGCGGCCGCCTCGACCGGCGTGGTGATCCCCGGCCTCAAGCAGGAAGCGGCGGAGCAGCTGCGCGACACGCTCGTGGATGTCGCCGAGACGCGGCGGACGGGTCTGTAGGCGTGGAGTCCGACACCCCGCAGCATCCCGACCCTGCGCCCGAGGCAGCGGCGCCCGCGGCGGCCATCGCGCCCGTGGCGCTCGCGGCGCCGACCCTCACCGACGGCGAGTGGCACCGGCTGCATCCGCTCACCCCGCTCTTCCGCGGCGGTCTGTTCCTGGTCGTGATCGCCGGAATCGTGATCGCGAACCTGCGCGACCGGCTCGTGTTCATCTTCCTGCCCTGGCTGGATGACGACGTCGACGTCGACGTCGATGTCGAGGAGTGGCGCGGCGGCGACCCGATCGACTTCATCATCGCGAACAACCTCTATCTCGCCGCCGGTCTCGCGGTGCTGGGCGTTCTGCTGCTGCTGATCGGCCTGTTCTACCTCTCCTGGCGCTTCCACACGTTCCGCATCACGGGCGACGACGTCGAGGTGCGCAGCGGCGTGCTGTTCCGCACGCACCGGCGGGCGCCCCTCGACCGCGTGCAGGGCGTCAACCTCACCCGGCCGATGTTCGCGCGACTGGTCGGCATGGCAAAGCTCGAGGTCGTCGGCGCGGGTCTGGACGCGAACGTCAAGCTCGAGTACCTGTCGACCGCGAACGCCGAAGCCGTGCGCGCCGACATCCTCCGTCTCGCGTCGGGCAGCCGGGTGGCCGCGGCGCACGCGGATGCCGCGCACCCGAGCCCCACGCGGCGCGCGGCGGCGGCATCCGTCGTCAGCGCCGGCATCACCGGGCTGATCGCCGGAGCAGAGGAGCCGGTGAGCGAGCCGGAGTCGGTCGTTCACATCCCCGTCGGCCGGCTGATCGCCTCGCGGCTGCTCAGCACGTCGACGCTGTGGCTGCTCGGCCTCGTGGTCTTCATCATCGTCGGCTCGATCGCCGGCACCCCGTGGGTGCTGTTCACGCTCGTCCCTGCGTTCATCGGCTTCGCGGCGTACTGGGTGCGCACGATCACGCGTTCGCTGCGGTATTCGATCGCGCCGACCATCAGTGGGGGCGCGCGCCAGCAATCCGGGGGTCTGGGGCAGGGCCCCAGTGGAATCCGCATCACCTTCGGGCTGTTCACGACGATCACCGAGATCCTCCCGCCGGGCCGCGTCCACGCGATCGAGATCGAGCAGTCGATCCTCTGGCGCCCGTTCGGCTGGTGGGCGATCACGGTCAACCGCCTGTCGGGCCGCGGGCTCGCCGACGGCACGAACGACCAGTTCACCACCGTCCTGCCCGTCGGCACCCGCGACGACGTGGAGCGGGTGCTCCGGCTCCTCATGCCCGACCTGCCCGACAGCGAATGGCCGCTCGTCTTCCAGCACGGCATCCTCGGCCCCGCCCCCGACGACGTCTACACCAACACGCCGCGCCGGGCGCGGTGGCTGCGCCCGCTGTCGTGGAAGCGCAACGGCTTCCTGCTGATGCCCGACGCGCTGCTCATGCGCCGCGGGGCGATCTGGCGCACCCTCGCGATCTTCCCGCTCGCCCGGCTGCAGAGCATCGGCATCGAGCAGGGGCCGGTCGATCGTGCGCTGTCGGTCGCGGCGATCCGCGCGCACACGATTCCAGGGCGCGTGCCGGGCAAGCTGGGCGTCCTCGATCGCGACGATGCGCTCGCACTGTTCGAAGAGGTCGACGCGGCAGCCCTCACCGCGGCCTCGACCGACCGGAGCCACCGGTGGGCGGGATCGCAGGAGCAGCTCCTGTGAGACGCGACGGCCGACTCGGCGTCGGGATCATCGGTGCCGGGCGGGTCGGTCCGGTGGTCGGTGCGGCCCTCGGCGGCGCCGGTCACGCGGTGGTCGGCATCACCTCCGGATCCGACGACGAGCGCGCTGAAGCCGTGCTGCCGGGCGTTCCCGTGCTCGACGCGCTCGAAGTCGTGCGCCGCAGCGAGCTCGTCGTGATCGCCGTGCCGCACGACGAGCTGCCGGGGCTGGTCGCGGGTCTGGCCGAGCTGGGCGCCTGGCAGCCGGGGCAGCTCGTACTGCACACCGACCCGGCCTACGGCACGGCGGTCCTCGCCCCGGCCACGGCGGCGGGCGCGATCCCGCTCGCGGTCCATCCCGCCGTGACCTTCACCGGCACGACGATGGACCTCCGCCAGCTCTCGCACGCGTACGCCGCGGTCACCGCGCCCGCGCCGGTGCTGCCGATCGCGCAGGCGCTCGCGGTCGAGCTCGGCTGCGAGCCGATCGTCATCGCGGAGGACGCACGACCCGCGTACGCCGAGGCGCTCGCGACCGCGACCGACTTCTCGCGCTCGATCGTTCGCCAGTCGACCGAGCTCCTCGCGCAGGCCGGTGTGCCGGATCCCGGCCGCTACCTGTCGGCCCTCGTGCACTCGAGCGTGGACCAGGCGCTCTCGGATGCCGCACCCCGCGGCACCGTCGACCCGATGGATTCGATCGGCGGCTGACCGCGTGGGAGCGCACGGCGCCCGCCGATAGACTTGGCGCCGACTTGCGAGGAGCCCCCAGAAAAGATGAGCACGACGCCCGCGCCCGCCGACGCACCCGAGCCCACCGACGAGGACATCTTCGAGCAGAAGGCCGTGCGACTGGCCAAGCGCGAACGCCTGATCGCCGAGCGGGCCGACGCGGCCGGCGGCGCGTACCCGGTCGGCGTGCCGATCACCGACGCGATCCCGGCCCTGCGCGAGCGCTACTCCGGGTTGGAGGCGGGCGAGGAGACCGGTGCGACCGCCGCGGTCGCCGGCCGCGTCGTCTTCAGCCGGAACACCGGCAAGCTGTGCTTCGCCACCCTCCAGTCGGGCGACGGCAGCCGCATCCAGGCGATGGTCTCGCTCGCGGGCGTCGGTGAGGCCTCCCTGCAGGAGTGGAAGGATCTCGTCGACCTCGGCGACCACGTCTTCGTGCGCGGAGAGGTGATCTCCAGCCGCCGCGGCGAGCTGTCGATCATGGTCGCGGACTGGCAGATCGCCGCGAAGGCCGTCCTGCCGCTGCCCAACATGTACTCCGAGCTCTCGGAGGAGAGCCGCGTGCGAAGCCGCTACCTCGACCTGATCGTGCGCGACCAGGCCCGCACGACCGTGCGCGCGCGGGCGAAGGTGAACGCGTCGCTGCGCCAGACGTTCGCCGACCGCGACTACATCGAGGTCGAGACCCCGATGCTGCAGGTGCAGCACGGCGGCGCCTCCGCGCGCCCGTTCACGACGCGCTCGAACGCGTTCGACACCGAGCTGTACCTGCGCATCGCACCCGAGCTGTTCCTCAAGCGCGCCGTCGTCGGGGGCCTCGACCGCGTGTTCGAGATCAACCGCAACTTCCGCAACGAGGGTGCGGACTCGACGCACAGTCCCGAATTCGCGATGCTCGAGTCGTACGAGGCGTACTCGGACTATCACGGCATCGCCGACCTCACCCAGGACCTCGTGCAGAACGCCGCGCTCGCCGTGGCCGGGTCGACCACGGTGACGTGGGCCGACGGCACCGAGTACGACCTCGGCGGCGAGTGGGACCGCCTCTCGATGTACGACTCGCTGTCCGCAGCGGCCGGCGTCGCGGTCACGCCGCAGACCTCCCTCGAGGATCTGCGCGCGCTGGCGGCATCCGCCGGTGTGGAGGAGCCCCCGCTCGCGACGCACGGCAAGCTCGTCGAAGAGCTCTGGGAGCACTTCGTGAAGGGCGGGCTGGTGCGGCCCACGTTCGTGATGGACTTCCCGCTGGATACCAGCCCGCTCGTCAGGGAGCACCGGTCGATCCCCGGCGTCGTGGAGAAGTGGGACCTGTACGTGCGGGGCTTTGAACTGGCGACCGGATACTCCGAGCTCGTCGACCCCGTGATCCAGCGCGAGCGCTTCACCGAGCAGGCCAAGCTCGCCGCCCGCGGCGACCTCGAGGCCATGCGCATCGACGAGGAGTTCCTGCGCGCTCTCGAGCACGGGATGCCGCCCTCCGGCGGACTCGGCATGGGCATCGACCGGCTGCTCATGGCGATCACGGGTCTCGGCATCCGCGAGACGATCCTCTTCCCGCTCGTCAAGTAGATGCACCTCCTCGACGGGTCGGTCCGGGTCCTGGACCTCGAGACCTTCCGCGACGTTCGGGGAGTGCTCACCCCGATCGACTTCTCCGGCGTCGGCTTCGCGGCCGCCCGGGCCTTCGTCGTCGCAGCGCCCCAGGGAGCGGTGCGCGGCGGTCACGCGCACCTTCGCGTTCGTCAGATCCTGCTCCGCGCCTCGGGGGTGATCGAGGTCGAGCTGCGACGCGCCGGGAGCGTCGACCGCGTGATCCTGAACGAGGATCGCCCCGCGATCCTGCTCGAGGCGGGGGTCTGGGCCCGGCAGACCTACCTCGCACCGGCATCCACCCTGGTCGTGTTCGCGGACGGTCCCTACGACCCGGCGGAGTACTCCGACAGCGACATCGCCATGTCCGACCCGGACACGGCGTCGTGAGCGCAGCGCGACGCGTCGCGGTGCTCGGCGCGGGGATCATGGGATGCAGCGTGGCGATCGAGCTCGCGCGCCGCGGGTTCGAGGTCACCGTGTTCGATCGCGCGGACGCGCCCATGTCGGCGGCCAGCCGCTGGAACGAGGGCAAGATCCACCTCGGCTACATCTACGGCGCCGACCCGACGTCGGCCACGGCGCAGCACCTGCTGCCCGGCGGCCTGCTGTTCGCCGACGGTCTGCGGCGTCTGATCGACACGGAGCTCGGCGATCATGTCACCGCGGACGATGACATCTATCTCGTGCACCGCGACTCGGTGGTCGGCCCCGACGTGCTGCGCCCGAAGTTCGAACAGATCAGCACCCTCGTGCGCGAGCACCCGGACGCCTCCCGGTACCTCGTGGACGCGTCGGATGCCCGCGCCCGGGAGATCTCTCCTGGCGAGCTCGCGAGCTTGGCCGGGGACGACATCGTGGCCGGATTCCGCGTTCCGGAGCGGTCGGTCGACACCCAATGGGTCGCCGATCGTCTGACGGCTGCCGCCGAGGCGACGACCGGACTCGCCTTCCGCCCGGGACGTGCCGTGGTGGCCGCGGTGCCCGCCGATCACCTCGACGGTGCGTGGCGCGTCCGCACCGAGGGCGACACCGGCGCCGAGGTCGAGGAATTCGACCTCGTGATCAACGCCCTCTGGAACGGGCGGCTGCCGGTGGATGTGAGCGCGGGCATTCCGCCGACCCCGCCCTGGACGCACCGCTATCGCCAATGCGTGTTCGTGCGCACGCGCACCGCGTCCGACGTTCCGAGCGCGCTCGTCGCCGTCGGCCCCTTCGGCGACGTGAAGAATTACAACGGGCGCGACTTCTACGTCTCCTGGTACCCGGTCGGCCTCGTCGCACAGGGATCGGATCTCGAGCTGGCCGCGCCCCCGCTGCCGCTCGGCCGCGACGCGGAGGCATTCATCGGGCGGGTGCGCGCCGCGCTCGAACCCCTCATGCCCGACATCGGCGGCGTGTTCGATGACGCGGAGTCCGCGGTCGTGCACGGCGGCTTCGTGTACGCGCGGGGGGCGGGCGCGCTGGATGACCCGCGCTCCGATCTGCATCGCCGGGATCGGTACGGCGTCCAGCGCCGCGGATCGTATTTCACGATCGACACCGGGAAGTACTCGACCGCGCCATGGCTGGCACGCGAACTCGCGCGCGAGATCGCGGGCTGAGGAGTCGACATGACGGATGCCGAGCCGTGGAACCCGCGCGTCACCGCGCTCGTGCCCACGTACAGAGGCGCCGCCTTCATCGAGCGCACGCTGGACAGCCTCGTCGCCCAGACCTGGGCGAATCTGGAGATCCTGATCGGCGACGACGCCTCGCCCGACGACACGCTCGAGGTCGTCCGTCGCTTCGCGCAGCGGCATCCGAACGTCCGCATCGTCGAGCGTGCCGCGAACCTCGGCTGGCTGCGCAACTCGAACGACCTCATGGCGCGGGCTGAGGGAGAGCTGATGTTCTTCGGCTTCCACGACGACGTGGTGGCGCCGACATACGTGGAAGAGCTCGTGGGCGCGCTCGCCGCGAACGAGCGCGCCGTGCTGGCGTACAGCGACATGGTGGTGCACGAGCTGGACGGCTCGCAGCAGGTGCACGTGTTCGACGCTCTGGCCGGCACGGCGACCGCCCTCGAGCGCGCGCGGGTGATGGTGTCGCGGCCCGACACGTGGTGGGTGCCCAACCGAGGACTGTTCCGCGCGTCGGGCTTCGCCGAGGTGGGCGGCATCCACGCGAACGAGCAGGGCGAGTACTCCGCCGACTGGACGTGGCTGCTCGGTCTGTCCATCGTCGGCGAGTTCGTGCGGGTTCCGCAGGTGCTGTGCACCAAGTACTACATGTCGCAGAGCCTGTCCAAGCGCTGGCCGCACGATCGAGGCCAGTTGCAGGCGCTGCAGCGAGCGGGCATCGCGGAGATCGAGCGCAGCGGGTTGAGCGCCGCGGACAAGCGGACACTGACCCGGTACCTGTGGCGCCGCATCGCCGGCGGTCGCCTTCCGCACCCGGTGAAACTGGCGCTGCGACGCGCGGGATTCTGAACCCGGGTCCGGTCATCGTCCCCGGTCGCCGGAACCGGATGCAATAGTCTCGTCGAGACACCCGCCGGCTCGAGGGGGAGATGGGGATGTCCGCACTGTCCGCACGGGCCATCGCGCTCTATCTGCCGCAGTTCCATCCTGTGCCCGAGAACGACGCGTGGTGGGGACCCGGGTTCACGGAGTGGACCAACGTGGCCCGAGCGCGGCCGCTGTTCCGCGGTCACGTGCAGCCGCACCTTCCCGCGGATCTGGGGTTCTACGATCTCCGGCTCGAGGAGTCGCGTGCCGCGCAGGCCGAGCTCGCGCAACGCTATGGAATCGAAGCGTTCTGCTACTGGCACTACTGGTTCGGAAACGGCAGGACCATCCTCGGACGCCCCTTCGCGGAGGTGCTGGCGTCGGACTCGGCCGACATGAAGCTCTGCGTCGCGTGGGCGAATGAGAGCTGGACGGGAATCTGGCACGGGAACCCCGGCCGGATCCTCGCCGAGCAGACCTATCCCGGCGAACAGGACGACCGTGCCCACTTCGCAGCGCTGCTGCCCGCGTTCACCGACGATCGGTACGTGCGGGTGAACGGGCGCCCGGTGTTCCACGTGTACAAGCCCTGGGACCTTCCCGATCCGAAGCGGTTCGTGGACTTCTGGCAGGGCATGGCGAGGGGTGCCGGTCTGGGCGGCCTGTATCTCGTCGCCGCTCACTACCCGGGCTTCGACTCCGACGGCTTCGACGCTGCGTTCCTGCCACGCGTCCCGATCGTCAACCCGCGGCGCCGCCGCCTCGTCCGCGCCCTCCGGCACCGCGTGCTCGGGCACCCCCGCGTCTTCCCGTATCCGGACGCGCCCGTCGAGTGGCCGCATCCGAGCGTCGCGTCCGGGACGATCCAGCCCTGCGTCGTCCCGAACTGGGACAACTCTCCGCGCTCGGGCCGCAACGCCTGGGTGCTCACCGACGCGACACCGGAGAAGTTCCGCGTCCATGTGCGGCATGCGGTCACGGTGCTCGGCGATCGTCCGAACGAGGAGCGCCTGCTGTGGATCAAGTCCTGGAACGAGTGGGCCGAAGGGAATTACCTCGAACCCGACCTGGAGTACGGGCACGCACGCCTCCAGGTCCTGCTCGACGAGCTGCAGGACGTAGACCCGACTCGGGAGGCGACGCCGTACGTCGCGGCGGATGCCGCGCACGCGCGATCGTGATCGTCGCGGCGGGCGGTGCGTCCGTCACTCGATGACGGGCGGGGGAGAGCCGGGCCGCCGGAACGCCCAGTCGGGCAGGTGGCCCGCGGAGACGAACGACCGGACGATCTCGGCGAGCCCGTGATCGGACTCGATCTCGCACGCCAGCAGGGCGTATCGCTCGGCGTGCGTCGACCGGCCGAGCGCCCATGCGAGCCAGCCGCACGTCGCGAGCGCTCCGGCGCGCACGTGCCGGGGCGCGGCGGCGGCGATCCGTCGGGAGAGGGTGAGCGCGGCTTCGAGCCGGACAGGATCCGGCCGCTCACCCTCTCCCCACATCTGCATCGCGAGGTCCGCCGGATACTCCTCTCCGGCCTCCCACCTCAGCTGCGCATCCAGTGCGTCGTCACCGGCCGCCATTCCGCCACACCATTGCACGAGTGCGATGTCGCGCAGCGCCGGGCGGTTGAGGCACCAGGTGAGTGCGGCGGCGTCGTACGGAGCCAGCGCGGCGGCATCCCATGTCAGCGCGTCCTCGAACAGCGTCGGCACGTCGTCGAGGCCGCAGACGGCCGCGAGGGCCTGGGGGTCGATGCGGCCGCTCGCGTCGCCCCGAGCAGCCTCCTCCGATCCGCACAGCAGCGCCACGGCGGCCTCGAGCGCCGCAAACGCCGTGCCGACCCGCTCCTTCTCGGCGAGGTCGGCTGTCGGCAGCTCAGCGCCGGAGGCCTGATCGCCCGCGGCGATCGCCAGATGCCCGGCTCCCGCCGGTTCGTCGCCGAGTTCGCCGAGCGGCCTCCCGGCATCGGGGCACAGCGGATCGAACTGCGATCCCCAGCCGTCGGCGGCGACGCACAGGGCGTCGGTGATGCGGATGCCGCATGCATCGGCCCGGCGCCCGAGGGCGCCGATCAGGTCCCGATGCGGCATGCCGCGATCCTCGAAGCCGTCGTTCGTGTACACGATCGCCGCGACGCCGTCGGCCTCGGGGAGGCGGCACACCATGCCGATGAGGGTCGCGGCGACGCGGTCGATCTCGGATGCCTCGTCGGCCGCGGGCAGATCGAAGCGCATCGCGCCGATGCTGTGGGACCCGGCGAACGGGATGAGGACGACGCTGCGGGTCGGTCGGTAGCCGAGCATCCTCGGCACCAGGGACAGGAACTGCGCCGCATTCGCGGCCTTGACGATCGTTGTCATGCGACGACGCTCGTGCAGGCGGCAGGCGCGCAACGGACGCAGGGGCCGCTGGGGATGGCCGGAGCCCGAGGAGCCGCCTGTGCAGGAGCCGGCGGACGGTATCCTGGAGGCATGGATGACTACTGGGTGGCGGTCTTCTGGTCGCTTCTTCCCACCGTGGTGGTCAGCGCGCTCTTCTTCTACATCCTCCGCAGCATCCTGCGCGCCGACCGCACGGAGCGTCGTGTCTACGCGCGCATCGAGGCGGAGGAGCGCGCCAAGCGCGGCATGCCCCCGGCCTCCGCGGCGTCCGAGCGCTGACCCGAACTCCCACTACGCTGGGGAGCGTCCCGGGGGAGGCAGGCGATGACGTTCACGTTCGATGCCTCGTGGTGGGTGATCCTCGTCTTCATCACCGATCTCGCGATCCGCATCGCCGCGATCATCATCGTCCCGCGCAACCGCCGCCCCACGGCGGCGATGGCCTGGCTGCTGGCGATCTACTTCATCCCGCTGATCGGCGTGTTCCTGTTCCTGCTGATCGGGAACCCGCGCCTGCCCCGCAAGCGTCGCCGCAAGCAGGAGCAGATCAACACCTACATCCACGACACGAGCGAGCACCTCGACTTCGGCACGCTGCGCCCGCACGCGCCGGACTGGTTCACCTCGCTGGTCACGCTGAACCGCAACCTCGGCGCGATGCCGCTCGCGGGCGACAACGCGGCGAACCTCATCTCGGAGTACCAGCTGAGTCTCGACGCGATGGCGGCGGAGATCCGGCTGGCGGAGCGCTACGTGCACGTGGAGTTCTACATCCTCCAGACCGATGAGTCCACCGACGACTTCTTCCGCGCGATGGAGGAGGTCGCGGCGCGCGGCGTCACGGTGCGGGTTCTGCTGGACCACTGGGCCAACCGCGGCAAGCCGTTCTACAAGAAGACGCTCAAACGACTCGATGCGATGGGCGCGCAGTGGCACCTGATGCTGCCCGTGCAGCCGTTGCGCGGCAAGTACCAGCGACCCGACCTGCGCAACCACCGCAAGCTCCTCGTCGTCGACGGCCGGGTCGCGTTCACCGGTTCGCAGAACGTGACGGATTCCACGTACAACCTGTCGAAGAACATCCGGCGCGGCCTGCACTGGGTCGATCTCATGGCGCGCATCGAGGGCCCGGTCGTGGCCTCCGTCAACGCGGTGTTCCTCTCGGACTGGTACAGCGAGACCGATGAGATCCTCACGGACGAGATCGATCTGTTCGATGTGAAGAGCGGACCGGGCGATCTGGACTGCCAGATCGTGCCGTCGGGTCCGGGGTTCGAGTTCCAGAACAACCTCAAGCTGTTCGCCGGGCTCCTCTACGCCGCGCAGCGCAAGATCATCGTCGTCAGCCCCTACTTCGTCCCCGACGAGGCGCTGCTCCTGGCGATCACGACGGCGTGCCAGCGCGGCATCCATGTCGAGCTCTTCGTCTCGGAAGAGGGCGATCAGGCGATCGTCTACCACGCGCAGCGCAGCTACTACGAGGCGCTGTTGCGTGCGGGCGTGCAGATCTGGATGTATCGCAAGCCCTACATCCTGCACAGCAAGTCGATGACGATCGACGACGAAGTGGCGATCATCGGCTCGAGCAACATGGACATGCGCTCGTTCGGTCTCAACCTCGAGATCTCGATGCTCGTGCGTGGCGAGCCGTTCGTCGCCGAGATGCGCGACGTCGAGGCGCAGTACCGCGCGCTGAGCCGTCAGCTCACGCTCGAGGAGTGGGAGAGGCAGCCCCTGCGCTCCACCGTGCTCGACAACCTCGCGCGGCTCACGAGCGCCCTGCAGTAGTCACGCGGAATCCAGGGCCGCGCGCAGGAACGCGCGCGAGGACGCCCTCCGCGCCTCGATCCGCGCATCCACCGCCGTCGCGTCGTAGTCCCGCACCACCAGGATCCCCGGTGCGGCCGGTGCGGCGATCACGCCGAGTTCCGCGAGGAGGGACGGCGTCCTCGAGTCGCCGGCGAAGCGGCGGCACAGCAGCACCGGCCGCCCGTAGAGCAGACCGAAGACCGTCGCGTGGAACGAGTCGGAGACCACGAGCGAGGAGCGCGCGATCGCAGCCACGAAACCCGCGGGACCGATCCGCGCCCGCTCGGCGCTGTCGAGATCCGTGAGATCGATCACGTCGGCGGCGTGATCGCCGGCCACGCGCCGGGCGGCCGCGTCGCGCGACGCGTCGGGCTCTCCGAGCACATAGCGGACGGTGTACGACCCCTCCGCCGCGCGCGCCTCGTCGCTGATGAGGTCGTCCCACACCGCGCGGTCGACGAGCATGGTCGGGTCGGCCACGATCGGCACGATCCGGCCGGTGAGACGCCGGACGATCTCGGCGCCGGCCTGCTCGCGCACGGATAGATGCGGGATGCCGGTCAGCCAGGCCGCGTAGCGCCGCTGCAGGAACCGGGGGACCCGCGCCACCCCGAAGCTCGCTGCGTAGGCGATCCGCTTGTCCGGCGCGGCGAAGTCGAGGAAGTCCAAGCCCTGGGCCCGGCGGTATTGCGGGTTCCACACCTGGTCGGACCCGACGACGAGCTTGTCGTACCGATCCGACCAGTACGGGCCGGGCAAGTCGTGGAACAGCGCGTCGCTGGTGCGGATGCGCGATGCCGTGAACTGCTCGATCGCCCGTCGCCGATCGTCCGCGTGCCGGGGTGCCGCGAGCGGGACGCGCCGGGGCACCGGGGCGTGCGCGAGCAGCGCCCGAGGCCGGTGCCGCACGTCCTCGAGGATGCGGGGCAGCAACAGGTCGCGAGGCCACGACTGCGGTCTGTTGCGGATCGTCTCGGCGTCCCATCCGAGCCCGCGCAGCGCCTCGGCGAGCGCGAAGTTCTGCAGCCGGTTGCCGATGTTGCCGTCATCGGTGATCGTGACGATGCCGACGGTCCGGGTGGCGTTCACCGAGGACGCAAGCGCTGCTGGAGGACCGCACGGATGCCGCGCACCATGGTGACACTGTAGAGCCCGATCGCCGGCCGCTGCGCCTCTACGATGGGCGCATGCCGCTGCGCAGAGTCGTTCACACGATCACGCCCGGCGATCACTTCTCCCCGCGCACCGGATCGGCCATCCCCACGGTCGTGCACGGGCTCACCGGGGCGGCGCTTGCCGGCGGCGACGATCGGCAGGCCGTGGTCCTGGACCGCTCGACCTACCGTCCGCGTTACGACAGCGCGGATCTGATCGAGTACGACGGGGCCTCGGCGCCGACGCGTGCAGGACGATACCGCGATCTGGCGGCCGGCAGGATCGGGATGCCGCGCAGCGCGATCGGGTCGTACTACGCCCCGATCGCCGAGGCGGTGCGCCCCCTCCCGCCGGCGATCGTGCTGGCCCACAACGCGCCGGTTCTCGCCTGGCTGCTCCGCGAGAGCGGGCATCGGGTCGTGCTGTACGCGCACAACGAGCTGCTCCGGACGTACTCGCGGCGCGAAGCGGGGCGGATGCTGGGCGGAGCCGCGGCGATCGTCTGCGTCAGCGACTCCCTCGCCGAGCGCACGCGCGAGCGCCTTCCGACGAGCCTGCATCCGCGGGTGCACGTGGTGCCGAACGCCGTCGACACCGAGCGATTCCGGCCGGCATCCGCGAGCTCGCCGTCGGCGGGTCCGCTGCGCGTGGTGTACGTGGGTCGCATCATCCGCGAGAAGGGCGTCGATGTGCTCGCGCGGGCAGCCGCGCGGTTCGCCGCGGATGATATCGAGTTCCTGATCGTCGGAAGCCACGGGTTCGACCCCACCGCGCCCCTGTCCTCCTATGAGCAGGAGCTGCGCGCGCTGGCCGCGCGGTCGGCCGCTCCCGTGCGGTTCGAGCCGTTCGCGGATCGGATGCGGCTGCCCGACATCCTGCGCGCGGCCGACGTTCTGGTCGTCCCGTCCCGCTGGCCGGAGCCGAGCGGTCTCACGGTCGGCGAGGGCCTCGCGACGGGGCTGCCGGTGATCGCGAGCCGCGTGGGCGGCATCCCCGAGGTGCTCGGCGACGCGGGCGTCCTGGTCGACCCGGACGACGATGCCGCGCTCGCCGCCCAGCTGCGTCGGCTGATCGATCAGCCGGAGCTGCGCCGCACGCTGTCGGCGGCCGCGCGGCAGCGGGCGGAGCAGCGCGACTGGGCGTGGTCGTGGGGCATCCTGCGGAACGTGCTGAGCGGTCTCTGAGGCTCCGCCGGCGCGCGGCGTTCAGAGGAAGAGCACCCGGAATCGGATCGAGCCCCGCAGGCGCCCCGCGCGCCGGGCCGCGCGACCGACCCAGTCGCGTCGCTGATCCGCCGAGAACAGCGTGAGCGGCGCAAGCACGAGCAGGCCGGCCCATCGGGCGAGGGCTCCGCGGGTGGACGACCGCGGTGCACCGCGGTCGCGGTAGAGCGCGTACAGCTGCGCGGCCGCCATGCCCCACAGGTACTGCTGACGCCACAGGCCCCGCAGCGACGAGCGCATCCGGTACGTGACCACCGCGTCCTCGACGCGGTGGATGCGATGCCCGAGCAGCTGGGCGTCCCAGCAGAAGGCCGTGTCCTCGCTCGCGACCATCGCCTCGCGGAAGCCGCCGACCTCGTCCCAGAGGGCGCGACTGACGCCGAGGTTGCTCGAGGCCGCGGCATCCAGGAATCCCTCCGACGAGAGGATCCTCGACCAGGTCGTCTCCCGCCCCAGGCCCGCCCGCGGGTCGGCCGTTCGCGCGCCCTCCTCCCGGAGTGCGCCGGCGATGAGCGGATGCCGCGACGCCGCGTCACTCATCGCGGCCAGCCACCCGGGCTGGACGATGTCGTCGGCGTCGATGAAGAGCAGGTAGTCGCCCTCTGCCGCGCTCGCGCCGGCGTTGCGGGCGAACCCCGCGCCGGCGCGGGCCGAGGCGTGCACCACCCGCACGGCCGGCAGGCGCTCGGCCATCGCCCGCACCCGCGGCACGGTGTCATCGGTCGAGCCGTTGTCGGCGACGACGACCTCCCACGACCGATCGCACGATTGGGTCGCCAGAGCGCTCAGCTGCGCGCCGATCGTGGCGGCGCCGTTGCGCACCGGGATGATGACCGAGAGGGCCGGGCGAGCGGTCATGCGCACATGGTAGTGCTCCGGCGGCGGGCGTCGGGTCCACCGGGCGCTCGGGTCGGCCGCAGTAGGCTGGCCGCGTGTCGACCCGACCCGCCTCCACCCGACCGGCCTTCCGTCTCGGTCCGGATGTCGGGGTGGAGGTGCACGACGGCGTCTTCTATGTCTCGCGCCTGCCGAGCGGACCGATCGTGGTGCTGCGCGACATCGCAGCGCTGATCTGGGAGGAGAGTCGCGCGGACGACGACGGGACTGTCGCCGAGCGCGTGGCCGCTCGCACGGCGCAGCCCGTGAGCGGGATCCGCGGCGAGGTCGAGCAGTTCATCGAGGGGCTCATCGCCGAAGGGCTGCTCGTCCGCGCCGAGTGAGGCCTGCGATACTGGATCGAGCCTCGAGGGGGGTCGTCCATGAGTTCGACGAGCATGCGCGCGCAGCAGTGGCGCGCCCGCATCGCGGACTTCTGGGCCAACGCGTGGCGCTGGGTGCTGATCGCGGCGGGTGCCGCGTTCGCGGTGTACTTCCTACTGGAGCGCAGCACCGGCAATCAGATCATGACCGCGATCGCGGTGGCCGCCCTCGCGATCGGCGCCGTGCTCACGGCCTCGCGGCCGCTGGCCATCGCACTCATGGCGATGCCCGCGTTGTTCATCGTGCAGCGCATCGGCCTGGGCGGCGGCGACCTGTCGGTCTCGGATGTCGCGCTGGCCGCCGCACTCGGCACCGCGATCCTCCTGGGACACCGGCCCTACAGCCGCCCGATGCGCGCCCTCCTGTGGCTCAATCTGCTCTATCAGTTCGCGACCCTGTTCACGGTGATCATCAACCCGTACACGGAGAACACCGTGGAGTGGTTCCACGCCTGGCTCCTGATCTCCGGTGCGCTCGTGGTCGGCTGGGCGCTGGGCCGCGCCGGCCTGGCCAAGTACGCGTTCCTGGCGATGATCGCCGCCGCGTGCGTCATCGCGCTCGGCACGATCGTCTCGGGTGTGTTCTCGTACGCGTCCGGCGACTTCGGTCCGGTCTACCCCTCGTTCCCGTTCTCGATGCACAAGAACGCCGCCGGCACTCTCATGGCCTTCGCCGCGCTGATCGTCTACGTCAATCCGCCGTGGGCCGAGCTGCCGGTGCGCTGGACGCGGCTCGCGCTGGGTGTTCTGCTACTGGCCGTGCTGCTGACGCAGTCGCGCCAGGCGTGGATCGGCCTGGTCGTCGCGGTGATCGTCGTGGTCTTCCGTCGCGGCGGGCATTCGCGCCTTGCGCTGCTCCTGGTGATCCCGGCCCTCTGGCTCGTCGTGTCGATGGTCATCGAGCAGGTCGAGTCGCAGAACAGCCACAACTCGTTCTTCCAGCGACTGGACTGGCTCCGCGAGGTCTACGCCTTCTGGAAGCACGCGCCGATCTTCGGCCACGGACTGCGGTTCTGGTACGTCGACCCGGTGCTGCCGTACCAGCCGCCCCAGGCGGAGCTCGAGGTCGTCGCCTCGGCCGGCGTCGTGGGACTCCTGGCGTTCATCGTGATGTGGGTCGGCATCCTGATCGTGCTCTTCCGGCTCGACCCGCGGTTCGGCACCCTCGCGGTCGCGGCCGTGCTGAGTCGCATCGTGCAGGCGCAGTTCGATCTGTTCTGGGTCACCGCCCAGGTCTCGGTGCCGTTCGTGATCGCGGGCATCTGCGTCGGCGCCCAGGCCCTCGCGGCCTCGAGGGCCGCCGATGCCGCCGACGCCGCGGCGCTCGGACCGCCGCTCGTCGCCGGACGGGCACCGTGACCTCCACCCCTCCGGGAGTGGCCGTGCCGTTCTCGGTGCGACTGCATCTGGGTCGCGCTGCGGTGCAGACGATCGCGGCGCGCGGGGGTGCGGACATCCTGCACATCAAGGGCGACGCGGTGCACCCGCGCCTGCGGCCGTCGCTGGCCGCCGGCACCGACATCGACATCCTGGTGCGGCCCGCGCACGTCGGCCTCCTCGACCGGGGTCTGCGCAGCGAGGGGTGGCGCCTGTACAGCACGTTCGAGAACGGATCGCCGTTCGGTCACGCCCAGACGTACCGCCACGACGCGTGGGGATTCGTCGACGTGCACCGCCTGTTTCCGGGCATCGGCCTGGAGCCGGCCGCCGCCTTCGCGCGCCTGTGGGCGCAGCGCGAGACCATGCCGTTCGGCGGGGTGGACTGCCCCGTGCCGGCCGTGTCGGCCCAGGGGGCGATCCTGATCCTCAACGCCGCGCGCACCCGAGCCACGGACCCGCCCGATCTCGGCGCCGCATGGGACGAGGCATCCGACGCCGACCGCGACGAGCTCGTCCGGCAGATCGACGCCCTCGATGCGAGGCTGGCGTTCGACACCGCCTTCGGCCGGCTCGACGAGCACCGCTCGGCACGCGAGTACCGGCTGTGGAAGGCGATCAGCCAGGGCGGCGGACGTGCCGAGGAGTGGTGGGGGCGTGTACTCGCAGCGCCGGATCTGCGCGCGCGACTGCGCGTGATCGGCCGTGCGCCGCTCGTCAACGTCGAGCACCTCGAGCACGAGCTCGGTCGTGAGCCGACGACCGGCGAGGTGATCCGCGAGTTCCTGGCCCGCCCGCTGCGCGGCCTGAGGGAGCTCGGGCGCCGCCGGCGCTGACAGCCCGTCCACAGCACTCTCGCGGGGCCGCGCGGCGCTCGTGGCATACGATGGTGCCAGCCTCTGCCCCTGCGGAGGCGATGCAGCCGGAGATCGGAGGGGCCATGGAGCTGCGCGATTATCTTCGCGGCTTCCGCCGTCACTGGTTCGCGATCGTGCTCATGACCGTCGTCGGTCTGCTCGCCGCGTACGGGTGGACGCTCATCCAGACCCCGGTCTACGCCGCGACGGCGAACGGGCTCATCCAGGCCGACCAGGAGGCCGAGGACGGCAGCATCGTCGCCGGAGACGGCTTCGCGAAGGCCAAGGTGCCCACGTACCTGGACATGGCGACGTGGCAGGAGGTCGCGCAGCTCGCGATCGAAGAGGTCGGAAGCTCCGCGACGCCCGAGCAGATGGCCACACAGGTCACGGTGGTCAACCCCGACGGCACCGCGATCCTCAAGGTCACCGCCCTGGCGGGCACGCCCGCGGATGCCGCGGCCCTGGCGCAGGCGTGGATCAACGCGAT
>JAESFR010000241.1_pt1 | contig 21120 bp, 16 predicted proteins | sample 9266191 | NCBI WGS metagenome assembly JAESFR01 (sample SAMN14503063, study PRJNA617104) | algae metagenome | isolation source: Pleurocapsa minor HA4230-MV1 and co-occurring heterotrophs from cement on... | place: USA: Nuuanu Pali Lookout, Hawaii | collected 2009-07-20
GCGGCGCACACGAGGATCCACCCCGCGGCGGCGAGCCAGGCGTCGACCCCGGCGATCGAGAGCAGCACGACCGGCACGACGCCGACGGCGACGAGCAGCGGGAGGCGGCCGGTGACGTACATGGGCTCCTGGTTCGGTGGGCGGGAGGTGGGGATCTCGATGCGCTCGCGTGCGCTCGCTACTCGATCTTGACCCGGTTCACATCAACGCGGGCTTCGCTCGCATTGATCCGAACCGCGTCAAATGGGCACGCGGGTCTGCTGCAGCACCGAGCCGAGCACGGCGTCGACGGAGACGCCCTCGAGCTCGGCATCCGGGCGCAGCCGGATGCGGTGCCGCCACGTCGGGACGAGCATCGTCTGCACGTGATCGGGCGTGATGGCGGGGTATCCGCCGAGCCAGGCCCACGCTTTCGCCGCGGCGAGGAGGGCGGTCGTCGCGCGGGGGCTGACCCCGAGCTGGACGGAGGGGCTGCGGCGGGTGGCCTGCGCGAGGTCGACGACGTACCCCAGCACGTCGTCCGCGACCGTGACCGACGCCGCGGCGCGCTGGGCGGCCCGGATCTCGTCGGCGCTCACGGCACGCTGGAGGCCCGCCGCGGCGAGGTCTCGCGGGTTGAACCCCTCCGCGTGGCGGCGCAGCACCGCGAGCTCGGCCTCGCGCGCCGGGATGTCCACGATGAGCTTGAGCAGGAACCGGTCGAGCTGCGCTTCGGGCAGCGTGTACGTGCCCTCCTGCTCGATCGGGTTCTGCGTCGCGGCCACGAGGAACGGGTCGGGGAGGGGGCGGGTCACGCCGTCCGTCGAGACCTGGCGCTCCTCCATCGCCTCCAGGAGCGCGGACTGGGTCTTCGGCGGCGTGCGGTTGATCTCGTCGGCGAGCACGACGTTCGTGAACACCGGCCCCGGGCGGAACTCGAACTCGCCGGTCTTCGCGTCGTACACGAGTGATCCGGACACGTCGCCGGGCATGAGGTCGGGCGTGAACTGGATGCGCTTGGTGTCCAGCCCGAGCGCGGCGCTGAAGGCCCGCACGAGAAGGGTCTTGGCCACGCCCGGCACACCCTCCAGCAGCACGTGCCCGCGGGCCAGGAGTGCGATGAGGAGTCCGGTCACGTTGCCGTCCTGCCCGACGACGGCCTTGCCCACCTCGAGTCGCACGCGGTTCATCGCGTCGCGCAGCGCGGCGTCGTCGGCATCCGGTCGGGGATCGTCGGGTGCCGCGGCCTGCGGCGCCGGGACCTGCGGGGTGGGGTCGGTCATCGGGTGTTCCTTTCGGGACGCACGGCCGCGTGCACGGCCGTCTCGAGTTCCTGCAGTCGCCGGCCGAGGGCGACGAGGTCGGCATCGGTGGCGGGGAGATCGTCGATCAGGATGCCGCGCACGGCGCCGCGGTCGAATCCGGTGCGCGCCGCGGCGGCATCCGCGATCTCCTGCGCCGACGCACCGGCGCCGAGCCCGAGGAGCCTGCCCAGCCGGCCCAGCGCGCCGATGCGCAGCTGGTCCGCGGCGTGCACCGCATCGCGCGCGTTCGCGTACAGGCGGGCCCGGCCCTCGGTCGTCTCGGCCGCGCGGACGGTGACCGGCAGCCGCTCGGCGACGAGCGGTCCGAAGCGGCGGCCGCGCCAGATCGCGGCCGCGATGCCGGCGACCAGCAGCAGCACGATCGCCGGGCTCACCCACGGCGGAGTGAGCTCGCCGAGCGTCGGATCGTCGTCGACGAGGTCCGTGTCGGCGATGCCGGGCATGTACCAGACGAGCCGGGGGTGCGCACCGAGGAGGCCTATGGCCAGCGCCGCGTTGCCGTCCTCGGCCAAATGCTCGTTCGTGAACACCTCGCGCCCGTCGAGCGCGGTCACCGCGCCATCGCCGGATCCGCTCGCCAGCAGTCCGAACCCGCCGCCGGTCGGGTAGCACGCTGTCGTGTCGGTCCCGGGCTGGTAGATCGCGCCGGGCGCGACATCGCCCGCGCGCTCCGCCGCCGCGACGTCGCAGTCCGGGGCCACCGCGCTCCCCGGTCCGACGCCCGCGGTCGTCGAGCCGGGAAGGAGCAGGCGCAGAGTGCGCGCGCGAGGATCGGCGAGAACGACATCGGACGCGGCATCCGCGATCTCGGTGAGCGCGTCGTCGGACAGGTACGGGGCATCCGGCATCACGAGGGTGGCCGCGCCCGCGGCGAGGGCGTCGCGCGCGGCGGCGCGGTCGCGCACCACGACGACCTCGACGCCGTGATCGCGCAGGATCTCGGCGAGGGCGAGCGTGCCGGTCGGACCGGCCGACTCCGGGTCGAGCACGTCGCGTTCGGTCCATTCGCCGATGCCGGCGAGCAGGGCCCCGACCACGCCGACGCCGACCAGCAGCGCCGCGATCGCGATCCAGGCCGTGGCACGGCGCCCCCGCGAGGGTGCGGGGGCGATCGCGGGCGCCTCGGCAAGGGCGCTCATCGGGGACGCCTCACGAGGGTGCTCCCGCGAACTCCGGCAGCACGGGTCGCGTCGCGGTCACGCGGTCGTCCACGGCGGCGATGCGACGGTAGAGCACTTCGGTGCCGGGCCGTCGCAGGTAGCGCACGTCGTCGAACGCGGCCGCGGCGGATTCGAGCTCGGCCGCGGAATCCGGGAAGGCACGGGATGCCGCGCGCGCGAACGAGTGGACCGTCGCGCCCGGCGGGGTGTCGACGGCGCTGCGCTCGACGAGGCCCCGCGCGAGCGCCCGGAACCGCAGGATGATCGCCGCATCCCAGTCACCGCTCGCGGCCCTCGCCTCGGCGTCGCGTCTGAGCTCGGCCGCGCTGCGCTGCTCGTCCTCGCCGAAGAGCTCGCTCACGGCACGCGATCGGCCGGTGGAACGCGGCACGCCCCAGATGAAGAAGGCCGCGACGATGACCACGAGCACGACGATCGCGGCGATCAGGGCGACCCACGGGCCCCAGTCCCCGGAGAGCTCGGTGGCGAACAGGGAGTCGAGGAAGTCGCCGATCGCCTGCGCGATGCGATCGAGGGGCGTGGGCTCGGCCGCGGCGTACCGCGGATCGGCCAGTTCGCGTTCGGCCCAGGTGCGCGCCTCGTCCCCGTCCGGTGTCAGAGGCGGTACGGAGTCGGCGCGCAGGAGCAGTGCCCGGATTACTTCCACGGCGACTCGGGGTCGGGCGGGCCGGCAGGGGCCCCCGGTGCCGCCCAGTTCGTGGGCGCGGGCGGATCAGCCGGTGCATCGGCGCTCTGCGGCGGTGCGGAGGGAGGCGGAGCAGGGGGTGTCGCGGGCGGCGAGTACGGCGGAGGGACCGCGCCCGCGGGCGCCGGCGAGTACGGCGGAGGCGAGGCCGCAGGCGGTCCGGCCGGCCGCGCGGCGGGCTGCGGGTACGGCGCGGAGTATCCACCGCCGGCGTACGGCGGAGGAGCCGCGGACGGCGCGTAGGCGAGGGGCGACTGTCCGGGGTAGGGCGCCGCCGGATACGCCTGACCCGGATAGGGGCCGGGCTGCCCCGGGGCGTAGTACGCCGGAGGGCGCGGCGTGATCTCCCTGCCGATGTTCTCGCGGTAGGGATCCGCCAGCCCGACGGCACCGGCATCCCGCCGCTCGACGTACGTGAGCAGATCGATGTCGAGGCCTTCGCGACGCATGCGGCAGTCGATGTAGATGATCGCGGTGGCCGTGGACATCACCACCACGGCGACCGACTGGATCAGCAGGGTGACGATCTGGGTGAACAGTCCGCCGACGAGAAGGGCGATGATCGCGCTCGCATCGGGAGCGCCGGTCGGGGTGATCACGGTGGTGAGTCCCGTGAACAGAAAGCTGAACGGGATGCCGATCACCTGGGAGATCGCGTTGAACGTGAACCCGATGATCACGATCGTGCCGAGTGCCGGCCAGAACCGCCCGCGGATGAGCCGCCACGAGCGCGCGATCGCACCGCGGATCGTCGCGCGCTCGAGGATGATCGCCGCCGGGACGAGAAGAAGCTTGGTCGACAGCCAGAGAGTCAGGGGGATCGCCGCGAGGAACACGAGGATCGTGAGACCGACCGCCACGGGCAGGGCGGCGACGCCGATCGCGACGAGGACCGCGACGACCACCGCGATGAGCAGGAACACGGCCACCATGAGCAGGAGCATGTAGCCGATCAGCCGCCACGCGACGGGCTTGACGTCCTGCCAGAGCCGCCGCAGCGGGAGCTTCTCGGCGACGGCGGCATGCGAGACCTCGCTCACCACCACGCCCTGCACGATCACGCCGAACGCGCCGGCGGCGATCCCGAGCACGAGGAAGGCGATCGAGGTCAGGGCGACGGATCCGGCCATCACCGCGTTGAACTCGTCCGTGCCCTCCCGAAGAGTGTCGAGGCGGGTGAACGTGGCGATCGCGACGGCTGCCACCCCCACCAGCATGAGCAGGTACGCAGCGGTCTGCACGCACAGCGCGAAGCCGAGCAGCACGCGGGGGTTCTGGCGCAGGGCGGCGAACGAGCGTCCGAGGATCGTGCCGAACGTCAGGGGTCGCAGCGGGATGATCCCCGGGCGGGATGCCGGTGTCCAGGTCGGATACGCGGTCACGGGTGCCCCTCCTCGTGCGTTCGGTCCCCCTCCGGGCCGAATCACCATCGTGTCACATCGCCCACGGCCGATCGCGGTCCGGCAGCACGCGCACGGGCGGTGCTCGGCCTGTGCACAGGCGTCGTCCACTACTCTGTGGGGAGCGCACGGGGGACGGCGCGAGACCCTCCGCGCCCCGGCCAGACGCAAAGGACGAAACGCGCGAGATGACTTCACGCATTCTGGTGGTCGACGATGACACCGCCCTCGCCGAGATGATCGGGATCGTGCTGCGCACCGAGGGCTTCGACACCGTGTTCTGCGCCGACGGCTCGAAAGCGGTCGACGTCTGGCGCAGCGAGCGTCCGGACCTCATCCTGCTCGACCTCATGCTGCCGGGGATGGACGGCATCGAGATCTGCAATCGCGTGCGCGCCGAGTCGGGTGTGCCGATCATCATGCTCACGGCGCGCACCGACACGGCCGACGTCGTGAAGGGGCTCGAGTCCGGCGCGGACGACTACATCGTCAAGCCGTTCAACCCGAAGGAACTCGTCGCGCGCATCCGCACGCGGCTCCGGCCTGCTTCGCAGCCGGTCAACGAGACCCTGCGCATCGGCGATCTCACCGTCGACGTCTCCGCCCACGAGGTGCGGCGGGCCGACACGCCGATCGCCCTGACGCCGCTCGAGTTCGAGCTGCTCGTCGCGCTGGCCTCCAAGCCGCAGCAGGTGTTCTCGCGCGAGATGCTCCTCGAGCAGGTGTGGGGCTACCACTACAAGGCGGACACGCGGCTGGTGAACGTGCACGTGCAGCGACTGCGCGCGAAGGTCGAGCTCGACCCCGACAACCCCAAGATCGTCACGACGGTGCGCGGCGTCGGCTACCGCGCCGGCGCCGTGGTGTGAGCCCATGCCCTCCGCGCGCGCGGTCACGGCGGCGTCGCCGGTTCTGACCTCCTGGCGCGACTGGCGCTCCTGGCCGGACAGCCTCGCGAGCCTGTGGCGGCGGTCGCTGCGGTTCCGCACGATCCTCGTCACGATCGCGCTCACGGCGCTCGCGATCCTCGTCGCGTGCATCTGGATGGCCCTCGCGATCCAGAACGACCTCTTCCAGGCCCGGAAGGACCAGGTCCTGCGCGATTCGCTGCGCGCGACGCAGGCGGCGCAGGAGACGCTGGATGCCGCCGCCCTGCAGGGCGACAGCATCCAGATCCAGAACCTGTGGCGCGATGTGCAGAGCACGCTCGCCGAGCAGTCCTCGAGCGACATGATCGCCGCGTTCCGCATCGATCGCACGCCGTCGCAGCTCGCGCCGCAGAACTTCAACACCCTGGGGCTCACGGAGGACGTGATCTCGGAGGGCATGCGCGACGCGGTGCGCGCCGACCCCACCCAGCAGTGGTGGCAGTCGGTAGCCCTCGAACTGCCGGACGGCCGGACCCCCGGCATCATCGTCGGCCAGCAGCTGCTCGTCCCCGATTACGGCGGGTACGAGTTGTACCTCGCATACGACCTCGGCAGCGCGTCCCAGACGCTCGGGTTCATCCAGACGACCCTCTGGATCGTGGGGATCTCGCTGATCGTCCTCATCGGGGCGATCTCGTGGTTCGTGCTGCGCTCGGTTACGATCCCCATCGGCGAAGCCGCCGACACGAGCGCGAAGCTCGCGTCGGGCGAGCTCAACGTGCGCCTGCCCGTGCGCGGCGAGGACGAGCTCGCGACGCTCGGGCGCTCCTTCAACGCGATGGCCGACAGCATCGAGTCGCAGATCAAGGAACTCGCCGACCTCTCGCTCGTGCAGCAGCGCTTCGTCTCCGACGTCTCCCACGAGCTGCGCACGCCGCTGACGACGATCCGGCTCGCGGCCGACATGATCAACGATCAGCGCGCCGAGTTCGATCCGGCGACCGCGCGCGCGGCCGAGCTGCTGAACGCGCAGGTGCAGCGGTTCGAGACGCTCCTGACGGACCTGCTCGAGATCAGCCGCTACGACGCGGGATCCGTGCAGCTCGAGCTCGAGCCCACGAGCCTCGCGCACCTGGCCGAAGACGTGATCGGCTCGATGCACCAGCTCGCCGAGCAGCACGGCACCGACGTGCGCCTCGTCGCACCCGGCGGCTACTCGCCGGTCGAGATGGATCCGCGCCGCGTGCGGCGCATCGTGCGCAACCTGCTGGGGAATGCGATCGAGCACGGCGAGGGCCGCCCGATCGTGATCACCGTCGACAGCGACCAGCAGGCCGTCGCGATCGGCGTGCGCGACTTCGGTCTCGGGATGAAGCCGGAGGACGTCGAGCGGGTCTTCGACCGCTTCTGGCGCGCAGATCCGTCGCGCACCCGCACGATCGGCGGCACGGGCCTCGGGCTCTCGATCGCGCTCGGCGACGCGCGCCTGCACGGCGGGGAGCTCGCCGTGTGGTCCGACCTCGGACGCGGGTCGAACTTCGTCCTGACCCTTCCCCGCCACGACGGGCGGCTCGCCGGCGCGTCGCCCGTCCCGGTCGATCCCGGCGACGACTCGATCGCCGCGATGGACGATCTCGGGCTCACGCAGCCGATCCCGGTCCTCACGATGGACGCCCCGACGGATGCCGCGCGAGGGAGCCGCTCATGAAGCGTCGCATCGGCATCCTGGCGGCGATGATCACCGCCGCCGCGCTCGTGCTGTCCGCGTGCGCGGGACTCCCGGTCAGCGGCGAGGTGAACCCGGGATTGGATGCGGGGGAGGCGGGGCAGGTTCCCGAGTTCCTGATCAACCCCGATGCCCCGCAGCCGGGGGCCACTCCCGAGCAGATCGTCGAGGGGTTCATCCGCGCGGGTTCCGGCCCGGGACCGGCGGCCAACTGGGAGGTCGCGCGCATGTTCCTCGCGCCCTCGATCCGCGAGACCTGGAACCCCGAGGCGAGCGTGACGATCGACCTCCCCGACGAGCGCGCACCGATCTCGCCGACCGAGGGCGCGGTCGAGCTCTCCCTCGTGGCGGTCGCGACCGTCGACCAGCACGGCGCGTATCAGCCCTCGGATGCGGCGGTCACCCCGCTGTCGTTCCGGCTCGCCCAGCAGGATGACGGCGAGTGGCGCATCACCGAGGCGCCCGACGGCGTCGTCGTCGACCGCGATGTCTTCACGCGCGTCTTCCACCGCTACTCGCTCATGTACTTCGACCCGACGTGGCAGTTCCTCGTTCCGGACGTGCGGTGGTTCCCCACGACGAACGCGATGACCCGCATCGCGGGCGCCCTCGTGGACGGGCCGGCCAGCGGCTGGCTGGCCGAGTCCGTCGCGGACGCGATCCCCGAGAACGTGTCGCTGGCCGTGCGCTCCGTTCCGCTCGAGTCCGGTGTCGCGCAGGTGACGCTCAGCGCCGAGGCTCTCGCGCTCGAGTCGGTCACGCTGGATCGGATGCAGACGCAGCTGGAGGCGAGCCTCGCGACGGCGGGTGCGTCGGACGTGCAGATGTCGGTCGCCTCGACCCCGCTCGCCGCGGAACCGGTCGAGACGCGCTCGACCCGTGTGACCGGGCCCCCGCTCGTCGTGACCGAGGCGGGCTTCGGGTTCCTCTCCGGCGACGAGCTCACGCCCGTGCCGGGGCTGAGCGACGCGATGGAGCTCGTCGATCCCGTGGCGATCCAGGTCTCGCCGGATCGCGATTTCGCCGCGGTGCGGCTCGTGGGCGGCGCCGTGGCCCGCGTGCCGTCGGATGCCGACATCGCGGTGATCGACTCGCGTGCCGGTCTCGTCGACCCTGGCGCGGACCCGTTCGGGTACATCTGGAGCGTGCCACGGGATCAGCCGGCCGACGTGCAGGTGTTCTCGACGGCCGGTGTGCAGAGCGCGGTGGCCGGGGCGTGGCCGGGCGCGTCGCAGATCGACGCGATGGCCGTCTCGCGCGACGGGACCCGCCTCGGCGCGCTGATCGTGGCGGGCGGGCGGCCGGAGATCTGGATCTCGGCGATCGTCCGCGGTGCGGACAACGTGCCGGTGCGGCTGGGCGATCCCGTGCTGCTGGGCGCCCTGACCGGCGAGGGCTCGGGCCTCGCGTGGATCGACGACACCACCCTCGGCGTGCTGAGCGCGGAGAGCGGCGGGTCGCTGTTCACCGAGCAGCTGGTGGGGGGTCCGACCTCCGCGACGAACGCTCCGCAGGGGGCGGCATCCGTCGCCGGCGCGACCTCGATCTCGACCGTCCGCCTGCGCACCGACGACGGGTCGCTGTACGTCAAGCGCGGCGCGAACTGGCAGCGAACCACGAGCGGCATCCAGGTGCTGGCCACTCAGCAGGGATCGCCCGAGTAACAGCGCCGCTCCTCCCCAGCCGCGCGCGGCGAGCCGGTCCCCACGACGATGGCCGAGATGCACCGATTCCGCGCGCGCGGCGCGATCGTGAGGGGATGACCGACGGTCCGGATGTCGCGGCGCTCGTGCGCTCTGCGCTCGCCGAGGCGCTCACGCTCGTCCTGCCCGTCTCGTGCGCCGGATGCGACGAGCCCGACGTCGCGCTGTGCGACGCGTGCGCCGCGGCGCTGCGTCCTCGGGTCGCAAGCGAGCGGTCGGAGATCGTCGTGTGCAGCGGAGCGGTGTTCGAGGGGGTCGTCGCGCGGGTCGTGCGTGCGCTGAAGGAAGAGGGGCGCACGGGCCTCGCGCGCGCACTCGCTCCCGCCCTGCGCGCCGCAGTCAAGGCGGTCGCCGGCGCGGCGGCGCTGAGCGACCCCGCGATGGGCGGGGTCGTGATCGTGCCCATCCCCACGTCCCGCGCCGCGTATCGACGACGCGGCTATCGCGTCGTCGAGCTCGTCGCGCGTCGGGCGGGGCTCCGGTGCCGGCGTCTCCTGGTGCCGGCGCGCGCCACGGCCGACCAGCGTGCGCTCGACCGCGAGGCGCGCCGACGGAACGTCACCGGGTCGCTGCGCGCGCGCGACGCCCACGGCCTCAGGGTGGTCGTGATCGACGACGTCGTGACGACCGGCGCGACCCTCCGCGAGGCCGTGCGGGCGCTGCGCGCCGCGGGCGCCGACGTGATCGGCGCGGCCGCGATCGCCGCGACGCCCCGACGCTCGGGCCCGGGGAACGCATCGGCGACTCACACACGACTCTCACGTGACACGGGACCCGAGCCCGACTAGCGTGGGGGACCACAAGGCGACTCAGGGTCCGCCCTTGGCCGGGTGGACCGGAACAAGGAGGTCAGGGATGGAAACCAGCATCGTCGGCGTGGGAGTGGGTATCACGGATCGCTTCCGCTCGGTCGTCGAAGACAAGGCCACCCGGATAGAGCACCTTGCGCCGCGCGCGCAACGCGTGGACATCAAAGTCACCCACCGCGCCTATCACAACGGGCGCATGGAGGACGACACGGTCGAGCTGACGCTCACCGGCAAGGGTCCGCTGGTGCGGGCCGAGGCGACCGACGCCGACAAGTTCGCCGCCCTCGACATGGCGGTCGACAAGCTGTGCGAGCAGCTGCGCCGCGCGAAGGACAAGCGCGTCGATGCCCGCAACCACCCGCGGGGCGCGCGCTTCGAGAAGGAGAGCGGCGCGCTCTCCGGAATCGACGTGCAGCCGGCCTCTCTCGACGTCATCCGCGCGGTGGCCACGGGCGAGATCCCGATCATCACCGGCAACGAGGAGGAGGACGGCTACACGCCGGTCGTCATCCGCACGAAGGAGTTCGAACCGGAGTGGATGCCGGTCGAAGAGGCCGTCGACCGCATGGAGCTGGTCGGACACGACTTCTTCCTGTTCATCGACGCCCGCACGGATCACCCGAGCGTCGTGTACCGCCGCAAGGGCTGGGATTACGGCGTGATCTCGCTCACGACCCAGACCGCGCCGGTCGCGGTCGCGTAGCAGACGGACGAACGACCGACGGGATGCCTCCAGAGAGGCATCCCGTCGTCGTCTCGTCGGTGCGCGCGGGCCGACCGCGCTGCGGATCAGCCGTCGAAGAAGTCGCCCATCAGGCCGCCGATCACCAGACCGCCCAGGATGCCGCCCATCGCGTCGCTCATGCCGCCGCCGCGCCGGCCCCCCTGGTAGCCTCCCCAGCCCGGATCCTGCGGCCGCGACGCGTCGATGTCGCGCTGCGCGAGCTGGAGCGCCTCGCTCGCGAGGGCGCCGGAGCGCCGGGCGAGCGCCATCGCGTTTTCGCGCGTGTCCTCGTCGGCCGTGAGCGGTTCGGCGTCGATGCGGCTGCGCTCGGCCTCGGCGAGGCGTGTGCGCGCATCCGCTCCGATCCAGCCGCGGTGGCCGGCGATCACGTTGCGGGCGACGGCGATCTGCCGGTCGGCGTCATCGAGCGCGTGACGCACGTGCTGCGGCGACGGGATGGGCCTCGCGGCGCGCTCGCGCGCGACGGCGATCGCGTTGTCCAGGCCGCTGTTGGCCTCGCGCAGGCGGGAGAGCTGGGCGAAGGGATCCGCCTTCTCGCGGGCCGGGGGGAGCGCGGCGAGCGCGTTCTCGAGGTCGACCACCGCCGCGGCGACAGCCGGAACCTGCGGGGCCTCGCGTGCCGCGACGAGGTCGCCGCGGGAGTCGGCGATCACGTCCGCGAGGGTGGACTCGGCGCGCAGGGCCTCGATCTCGAAGTCCTCCACACCGTCGATGATCGCCGCCGCCCGGCGCACGGCCTCGGTCGCGGTCTCGAGGGCCAGGTTCGCCTCTTCGCGCCGCTCGGCCGCGCGGCGGCGCTCGGACACGTCCGCGCTGTGCCCGGCGAAGGTGAGCAGCTGCTCGGCCTCGTCGGCGCCTTCGGCGACCTGTCGCAGCGCGTCCTCGCTGTAGCGGTGCGCGAGACGCTCGAGGGTCGTCCGGGCGTGGGGCAGGCGCTCGTTCAGGGTCTCGATGTCCGCGCGCACCTGCGCGAGGATCTCCGGCGCGCGGCGTACGCGCTCGATGTCCTTCGCGAGGGCGCTGGTGCGGTCATCCAGCAGGTCATCGGCCCACTCGCACAGCTGCACGATGCGCGCGTTGCGGGTGCGCAGCTCCTCGGGGGTGTCGGGGATCTCGTCGTGGTTGAGCTGGTTGAGGTGGAACGCCTCGCCCAGGTGGGTGCGCACCGCCGCGAGCGCCTGACGGAGCTCGTTCGTCGGTGCGTCTCCGAGCTCGGCGACCGCGAAGTCGAGCTCATCGGTCGTCGTGCGGATGCGCTCGTCCACTGCGACGAGGGCGCTGCGGGCGGACCGTGCCAGCTCGGCATCCTGCGCCGCCAGCGCCTCCTGCTCTTCCCGCCTGCGTCTGCCCCACAATCCAGCCATGTTCCGATCCTAGGTTCGCCCGGCGAGGGCATCGCGCCGGTTCGCGCTGGGCGGAGCGCGCCATACCTCCGTGTCGACGTGTCGTATCAGCGACTCGCGCGCGGCGTGTCGCCCGCGGACAGGGCACGTCGATGAGGAAGGAGGAGGGGTAAGGGAGGGCGGTCAGGACTTGTGGCGGGGCTTGCGCGGAGGGCGGTCCTCGGTCGACGCGCGGCGCGGGCCGCCGGTGTCGGGCCGCAGCTCGATGAGCTTGCCCGAGATGCGGGTGTCCGACAGGCGGTCCAGCGTGTCGCGCGACAGGTCCGCGGGCAGCTCGACGAGGGAGAAGTCCGGGCGGATCTGGATCGCGCCGAAATCGGCGCGGCTGAGGCCTCCCTCGTTCGCGAGGGCGCCGACGATCTGGCGTGGTTCGACGCGGTGGCGCTTGCCGACGGCGATGCGGTACGTCGTCATGCGACCGCCTCCGGCGCGCGGGCGCCGCTCGGATCGTTCGTCGCGATCGAAGCGGCCCGGCCGGTCGCCGCGGTCCGAGCGGTCCCCGCGGCCGGCGTCGCGTCGCGGGTCCGGATCGGGTTCGAGCAGGAGCGGCGACTCACCCTGAGCGACGACCGCGAGAGCGGCGGCCACGTCGACCTCGGGAACGTCGTGGTGGCGGACGTAGTGGGCGACGATGTCGCGGAACCGGTCGACGCGCTCCGACTCGCCGAGCGCCGCGGTGATGCGATCGTCGAAGCGCGACAGGCGCGTCTCGTTGACCTCGTCCACGCTCGGCAGCTGCATCTCGGTGAGCTCCTGCCGCGTGGCCCGCTCGATCGCCCGCACGAGTCCGCGCTCGCGCGGCGTGACGAAGCTGATCGCGTCGCCGGTGCGCCCCGCCCGACCGGTGCGGCCGATGCGGTGCACGTACGACTCGGTGTCGGTGGGGATGTCGAAGTTCACGACGTGCGAGATGCGCTCGACGTCCAGACCGCGCGCGGCGACGTCGGTCGCGACGAGGATGTCGAGCTTGCCCGACTTGAGCTGGTTCACGGTGCGCTCGCGCTGCACCTGCGCGATGTCGCCGTTGATCGCGGCGGCGGAGTAGCCGCGGGCGCGCAGCTTCTCGGCGATCTCCTCGGTCGCGCTCTTGGTGCGCGCGAACACGATCATGCCCTCGAAGTTCTCGACCTCGAGGATGCGCGTGAGCGCGTCGATCTTCTGCGGATACGACACGATCAGGTAGCGCTGCGTGATCGTCGAGGACGTGGTCGTCTTCGTCTTGACGGTGATCTCTTCGGGATCGTGAAGATACTGCTGCGACATCCGGCGGATCGCAGCGGGCATCGTCGCGGAGAACAGCGCGACCTGCTTCGTGTCGGGCGTGTCGGCGAGGATCGTCTCGACGTCCTCCGCGAAGCCCATCTTGAGCATCTCGTCGGCTTCGTCGAGCACGAGGTACTTGAGCTCCGACAGGTCGAGGGTGCCCTTGTCGAGATGGTCCATGATGCGCCCGGGCGTGCCGACGATCACATGCACGCCGCGCCGCAGGGCGGAGAGCTGCACGCCGTACCCCTGACCGCCGTACACCGGCAACACGTGCACCCCGCGCGTGTGCGACGCGTACTTCTCGAACGCTTCGCACACCTGGAGCGCGAGCTCGCGGGTGGGTGCGAGAACCAGCGCCTGCGGCGTCTTCTGCGACGGGTCGAGCCGGTCCAGGATGGGCAGCGCGAACGCCGCCGTCTTACCCGTCCCGGTCTGCGCCAGGCCGACGACGTCGCGTCCGGCCAGAAGCGGCGGGATCGTGGCGGCCTGGATGGCCGACGGGGTCTCGTAGCCGACGTCGCTCAGCGAGCGGAGCACGGCATCGCCGAGCCCCAGGTCGGCAAAGGTCAGCGCGGGAGGCTCGTTCTGGGCAGCGGCGTCGCCGGCGGATTCTGCGGAGGTCACGCTTCAGGGTAGTCCGCGCGGTTCCGACGACACAGGGGGCGCCATCCGCCGCGCACCCCGTCAGGCCGCACTCGCCCGCACCGGCCGGCCGCGCTTGGGGCGCTCGTCGGACAGGCCGACGGCCGTCGCCGAGACCGGATGCCGCGACAGGCGCTCCTCGACGGCGTCGAGCCACCGCAGCTCCGCGTCGGCGTGGGCGATGAGGCCGTCGTGGACGACCGCGCGCGCGAAGTCGCCCGCGTCCCGGGCGGCCTCGGCCACGAGCGCGTCGCGATGCGCACGCGAAGCGATGCGCTGCGCGCGGACGAGGGCGGCGACGTCGGTGCCGGGCAGGCTCGCCGCGACGGCGAGCTTGATCGCGAGCTCGTCGCGCGGAGCGGACGAGCGCTCGATCGGGGCGGTCAGCCACGCGGCGACCTCGCCGGATCCGGCATCCGTGATCGCGTAGTAGACGTGACCCTGCGCGTCGGGCGCGCTCTTGGTGACCAGGCCGTCGCGCTCGAGCCGGTCGAGGGTGTTGTAGATCTGCCCGACGTTCAGCGGCCAAGTGCCGCCCGTGCGCCGGTCGAACTCGGCGCGCAACTGGTAGCCGTAGCACGCGCCCTGATCCAGGATCGCGAGCAGGCTCGATCGCACGGACATGTCGACCTCCGCCGGTTCGGTGCATTCCGGGTATGCAGTTTCCGAGTATAGGCACCGCATCGCATCGCGCGGGGAGGCCACGGGGCGCGCCCTCTGCGCCACCGCGGGCCGCTCCTACCCAGCGCACTCCAAGGTCACAGGTGGATAACATGGCAGGGTATGCCTGTCGCCCGGCGATCGGCGACCACGACGCCGGACGGCGTCGCACCCGACAGATGGAGATGCTCCGTGGCCAACCCTCTCGAGAAACTCCTCCGCGCCGGAGAGGGGCGCATCCTTCGCCGGCTCCAGCAGGTCGTGAAGGCCGTGAACGCCCTCGAAGAGGACTACACCCACCTCACCGATGAGGAGCTGCGCGGCGAGACCGCCGAGCTGCGTGCCCGCTACCAGGCGGGGGAGACCCTCGACCAGCTGATGCCCGAGGCCTTCGCCGCGATCCGCGAAGCGGCCAAGCGCACCCTCGGCCAGCGCCCGTACGACGTGCAGATCATGGGCGGGGCCGCCCTGCACCTCGGCAACATCGCCGAGATGAAGACCGGTGAGGGCAAGACGCTCGTCGCGACCCTGCCCGCGTACCTCAACGCGATCGCGGGCGAGGGCGTGCACGTGATCACCGTGAACGACTTCCTCGCGTCGTACCAGTCCGAGCTCATGGGACGCATCTTCCGCGCCCTCGGAATGACCACCGGCACGATCGTCGCGGGCCAGACGCCCGACGTGCGGCGTCAGCAGTACGAGGCCGACATCACGTACGGCACGAACAACGAGTTCGGCTTCGACTACCTGCGCGACAACATGGCGTGGCGCAAGGAGGACCTCGTGCAGCGCGGCCACTTCTTCGCGATCGTCGACGAGGTCGACTCGATCCTGATCGACGAGGCGCGCACGCCGCTCATCATCTCGGGGCCCTCGTCGGGAGAGGCCAACCGCTGGTTCATGGAGTTCGCCAAGATCGCGCGCACTCTCGACGCCGGCGTGGACTACGAGGTCGATGAGAAGAAGCGCACGATCGGCGTGCTCGAGCCCGGCATCGAGAAGGTCGAGGACTACCTCGGCATCGACAACCTGTACGAGTCGGCCAACACGCCGCTGATCTCGTTCCTGAACAATTCGATCAAGGCCCTCGCCCTGTTCAAGCGCGATGCGGACTACGTCGTCATGAACGACGAGGTCATGATCGTCGACGAGCACACCGGCCGCATCCTCGTGGGCCGCCGCTACAACGAGGGCATCCACCAGGCGATCGAGGCCAAGGAGGGCGTGCCGGTCAAGGCCGAGAACCAGACCCTCGCCACGGTGACGCTGCAGAACTACTTCCGCCTGTACGACAAGCTCTCGGGCATGACGGGTACGGCCGAGACCGAGGCCGCCGAGTTCATGTCGACCTACCAGCTCGGCGTCGTGCCGATCCCGACGAACAAGCCGATGATCCGCAAGGACCAGTCCGACCTCGTCTACAAGAACGAGCAGGCGAAGTTCGACCAGGTCGTCGAGGACATCGCGCGGCGTCACGAGACCGGCCAGCCCGTGCTCGTCGGCACCGTGAGCGTCGAGAAGAGCGAGTACCTGTCGCGGCTGCTGGCCAAGAAGGGCATCAAGCACGAGGTGCTCAACGCGAAGAACCACGCGCGCGAGGCCGAGATCGTGGCACGCGCCGGGCGCCTGGGCGCGGTGACGGTGGCCACCAACATGGCCGGTCGCGGCACGGACATCATGCTCGGCGGCAACGCGGAGTTCCTCGCGGTGCAGGAGATGAAGTCCAAGGGGCTCGATCCGGTCGAGACGCCCGACGAGTACGAATCCGAATGGGATGCCGTCTACCAGGGCACCCGCGACACCGTCGCGGTCGAGGCGACCAAGGTCGTCGAGGCCGGCGGACTCTATGTGCTCGGGACCGAGCGCCACGAATCGCGGCGCATCGACAACCAGCTGCGCGGTCGCTCCGGGCGTCAGGGCGACCCGGGCGAGAGCCGCTTCTACCTGTCGCTCACCGACGACCTGATGCGCCTGTTCCAGTCGGGCGCCGCCGAGGCGATCCTCGCGCGGACGAACTTCCCCGACGACGTCGCGATCGAGTCGAACATGGTGAGCCGCGCGATCAAGAGCGCGCAGTCCCAGGTCGAGGGGCGCAACGCCGAGATCCGCAAGAACGTCCTCAAGTACGACGACGTCCTGAACCGTCAGCGCGAGGCGATCTACTCCGACCGCCGGCACATGCTCCAGGGCGATGACATCGCCGATCGTGTGCAGCACTTCATCGAAGACGCGATCAACGCGGTGATCGACGACCACACCGGCAGCGGCCACAACGAGAGCTGGGACTTCGACGCGCTGTGGACCGAGCTGAAGACCCTCTACCCCGTCGGCGTCACGATCGACGAGGTCGTCTCGGAGGCGGGCACGAAGGGACGGATCACCCCGGACGGACTCAAGCGCGAGATCCTCTCCGACGCGCGGATCGCCTACGCGAATCGTGAGGAGACGCTCGGCGCCGCGGCGACGCGCGAGCTCGAGCGCCGCGTCGTTCTGCAGGTGCTCGACCGCCGCTGGCGCGACCACCTGTACGAGATGGACTACCTCAAGGACGGCATCGGCCTGCGCGCGATGGCGCAGCGCGACCCGCTGATCGAGTATCAGCGCGAGGGCTACCAGATGTTCCAGTCCATGATGGGCCAGATCAAGGAGGAGTCGGTCGGCTATCTCTACAACCTCGAGGTCGAGGTGCGCCGCGCCGAGGGCGAGGCGGCCGAGGTCGAGGCGAAGGGTCTCGGCGCGGTGCCGGTCGAGGGCCAGCGACTCCAGTACTCCGCGGCGAACGACGCGGGCGAGGTCGAGGTGCGAAACGACCGCGGTCAGGTGCAGCAGGCTGCCACCAGCCGGCTTCGCCAGGCGGCGGCATCCGCTGCGCCCGTGGCCCCGGCGCCGGTCGCCGAGGCTCCGCGCGGCGCGTTCGGTCAGCGCACGGAGGCGCCCGCCCCTGCCGCGGCACCGCAGAACCGCGCCCAGCGCCGCGCCGCGGAGAAGAAGAAGTAGGTCAGCGCGTCCCCCAGTCGTAGGACTGCTTGCGCAGCCCGAGGTACACGAACGTCTCGGACGAGATCACGCCGGGAAGCGACCGGATCCGGCTGTTGAGCAGCTCGACCAGGTCGTCGTCGGACTCGCAGACGACCTCCGCGAGGATGTCGAAGCTCCCCGCGGTGAGCACGAGGTAGTCGACGGCCGGGATCTTCTCCAGTTCGGCCGCGACCGCACGGGAGTCGCCCCCCACGCGCAGCCCGATCATCGCCTGGCGGTGGAACCCGAGCTGCATCGGATCGGTCACCGCGACGACCTGCATCGCACCGCTGTCGGTGAGCCGCTGCACCCGCTGGCGCACCGCGGCCTCGCTCAGACCGACGGCGCGACCGATCTCGGCGTAGGAGCGCCGCCCGTCCTCCTGCAGCTGCTCGATGATGCGCTTGGAGAGCCGATCGATCGGTCCGGGCTGTGACATGCAAGCGATCCTGGCACTCCGGGCACTGCGCAGCCAACAGCCGACGACGGAAAGCGCAGAATGAGGCGCCGGCATCCGCTGATTCATGTGAATGTTTTGTTTCGATCTGCGGAATCCGTCGTGATCCGGGGCCGGATCTGGCAGTATCGGTTCACCCGTCGCCGCCCGAGCGATGTTCTCCGATGTGTGAAGGAGTGCTCCATGCCCCGTGGACCCCTGCCCCAGGATCCCGCCGTCCGTGCACTGATCTCCCAGGCGCGCGCCGCGCAGCTCTCCCGCCGAGGACTCCTCGGCGGTGCCGGCGCGCTGTCGCTCGCCGCGTTCCTGGCCGCGTGCTCCGGCCGTGTCGGCGGCTCGGGACCCGCGGCCTCCGCGAGCGCAGGGGAAGATCTCTCGGGCTCGCAGAAGACGCTGACGTGGGCGAACTGGTCGTTCTACCTCGACGAGGACGACGACGGAAACCACCCGACCCTCGAAGCGTTCATGGAGCAGAGCGGCCTCACGGTCAACTACGACGTGTCGATCGATGACAACAACACGTTCTTCGCGAAGGTGCGCGACCAGCTCGCGCTCGGCCAGGACATCGGGGCGGATGCCGTGTGCCTCACCGACTGGATGGCCTCGATCTGGATCCAGTCCGGCTACACGCAGGCCTTCGACCAGGCCAACATGCCCAACGCCGTCGCGAATCTCAATGCGAGCCTGAAGAACCCGGACTTCGACCCCGGTCGTGCGAACTCGCTGCCCTGGCAGTCGGGATTCGCGGGCATCGCGTGGAACAAGGAGAAGCTGCCCGACGGGCTGCAGAGCATCGAGGATCTGTGGAACCCGGAGCTCAACGGTCGCATCGGCGTGCTGAGCGAGATGCGCGACACCATGGGCCTCATCATGCTGAGCCAGGGCGTCGACATCTCCGGCTCCAGCTGGGGCGACACCGAGTTCCAGAACGCGCTCGACGTCTTCTCCGAGCAGGTCTCGAACGGTCAGATCCGCAACATCAAGGGCAACTCGTACGCCGACGACCTCAAGAACGAGGACACGCTCGCCGCGATCGTGTGGTCCGGCGACATCACGGCGATCAACGCCGAGGTGGGCGACAAGTTCGGCTTCGCGCTTCCGGACTCGGGCGGCACGCTCTGGAGCGACAATTTCATGATCCCGATCGGCTCGCAGCAGAAGGCGAACGTCGAGAAGATGATCGACTACTACTACGACCCCGCCGTGGCGGCCGAGGTCGCGGCGTGGGTCAACTACATCACCCCGGTCGCCGGCGCGCAGGACGCGATGGCCGAGATCGACCCCGACCTGGTCGAGAACCAGCTGATCTTCCCGAACGAGGAGACCCTCGCCCAGGCGCACATCTTCCGCGCCCTCACGAACGAGGAGCAGCAGAAGTACAACTCCGAGTTCGAGGCCGTCGGCCTCGGCGCCTGATCATGGCAGCGGGACAGTTCGCCGAGTCCGGCGCCGATCTGCAGCTCCAGGGGATCCGCAAGACCTTCCCCGGCTTCACCGCGATCGAAGAGCTCGATCTGCTGATCCCGGCAGGATCGTTCTTCGCCCTGCTCGGCCCGTCCGGGTGCGGCAAGACCACGACCCTGCGCCTGGTCGCGGGCCTGGAGGATCCGACGGAGGGCCGCATCCTGATCGGCGGACAGGACGTGACGGCGGTGCGCCCGCACAAGCGCCCGGTCAACACCGTGTTCCAGAGCTACGCGCTGTTCCCGCACATGACCGTGCTCGAGAACGTCGCGTTCGGCCTGCGCAGGCGCAAAGTGGCGGATGCCGTCGGCAAGGCGCATGAGGCGCTTCGTCTGGTCGAGCTCGATCACGTCTCGTCCCGGCGTCCGAGCCAGCTCTCCGGCGGGCAGCAGCAGCGCGTCGCGCTCGCACGCGCGATCGTGAACCGCCCCGCGCTGCTCCTGCTGGACGAGCCGCTCGGCGCGCTCGACCTCAAGCTGCGCCGGCAGATGCAGCTCGAGCTCAAGTCGATCCAGGCCGAGGTGGGACTCACGTTCCTGCACGTCACGCACGACCAGGAGGAGGCCATGACGATGGCCGACACCGTCGCGGTGATGAACCACGGGCGCATCGAGCAGCTCGGCTCGCCGCAGGAGTTGTACGAACTGCCCCGGACCGGTTTCGTGGCGAGCTTCCTCGGGCAGTCCAACCTCTTCCCCGCGACGATCGAGTCCCGTGCCGGCGGCATCCTCACCGCCCGTACCGCGGCCGGCGTCGTCGCTCTCCCGGAGGAGCGGGCCGTCGTCGACTCCGGTCAGATCACGGTGGGCGTGCGCCCCGAGAAGCTCCGGCTGCTCAGCGAAGAGCCGCCCCGCAACGGACTGGAGAACGTGCTCGGCCCGGGGCGGGTCGTCGACGTGTCGTTCGCCGGTGCGAGCACGCAGTACATTCTCGAGGTCCCCGGTCTCGGAGAGCTCACCGTGTTCGAGCAGAACATGGTGTTCGGATCCGTCTTCACGACGGGGTCCGAAGTGTGGGTGTCGTGGCGGCGCGAGCACACGTTCGGACTGGATGCCGCGGCGCGCGCCGATGCCGCGGAGGCGGTCGCCGCCGCCGATCCCGACGGCATGCCCGGCGATGGCGAGGCCGCCTGAGATGGCGATCTCCGCGCTCGTCCCGGCGACCGCGCAGACCGCGAAGGAGCCGGAGCGCCGACGCGGGGGCATGATCGCCCTCGTCCTGCTCATCCCCGGGCTCGCCTACCTCGCCCTGTTCTTCCTCGTCCCCTTCGTATCGCTCGCGATCACGTCGTTCGGCATCAACGACACCGAGACCTACGGCGGCTACTACTACGCGTTCTACTGGCAGAACTACCTCGACGTGATCGCGGCGTACTGGCCGCAGTTCCTCCGCTCGTTCTGGTACGCGCTCCTGGCGACCGTCTTCGCCCTGCTGATCAGCTACCCGATCGCCTACTTCATCGGTGTGACGATCCGGGAGCGCAAGATGCTGCGCAACCTGCTCCTCGTGCTCGTGATCGCGCCGTTCTTCATCTCGTTCCTGCTGCGCACCCTCGCCTGGAAGCAGATCCTCTCCGACGAGGGCCCGGTCGTGGGCTTCCTCCAGGTGGTCGGCCTCATGGGGCCGCAGGACCACATCACGGGCACCGGATTCGCGGTCGTCTTCGGCCTGACGTACAACTTCATCCCGTTCATGACCCTGCCCCTGTTCGCATCGCTGGACCGGCTCGACAAGCGCCTGATCGAGGCGGGCAGCGATCTGTACGCCAGCCACGCGAGCACGTTCTGG
>JAESFR010000242.1_pt1 | contig 20885 bp, 16 predicted proteins | sample 9266191 | NCBI WGS metagenome assembly JAESFR01 (sample SAMN14503063, study PRJNA617104) | algae metagenome | isolation source: Pleurocapsa minor HA4230-MV1 and co-occurring heterotrophs from cement on... | place: USA: Nuuanu Pali Lookout, Hawaii | collected 2009-07-20
TGCGCGACGTCGCGACCGGCAACCCCGACCCGGAGCTCATCCCCGACCCGTCGCGGGCGCTCGCGAGCCTGGCCGGGCGCCCGGTCCTGTACGGCGAGCCCGTGATCGATCCGCAGCTGCACGAGTGGGCGGAGCAGTGGATGCAGGACGCCGTCCCGTCGGGCGCGCGCACGCGCCTGACCGTCACGAGCGGGGCCGCCGACGCGGTCGAGCGGCTGCTGGCGCAGGCGCTCACCCGCGACGATGCGGTCGCGCTGGAGGACCCGTGCTTCCTGGCCAGCATCCACACCGTCCGTCTCGGCGGGTATCGAGCGGTCCGCGTGCCGATCGACGAGGAGGGCATGACGGTCGAGGGGCTCCAGGACGCGCTCGCACAGGGCGTCCGCGCCGTCGTGTGCACGCCGAGGGCGCAGAATCCGTCGGGAGCCAGCCTGTCGGCCGATCGCGCCGCAGAGCTGCGCGCCGTGCTCGAGGACCACCCGTACGTGCTCGTCATCGAGGACGACCACTTCTCGATGCTCTCGCGCCAGCCGTTCCACTCGATGATCGGGCCCGGCCACGAGCGGTGGGCGGTGATCCGGTCGGTCTCGAAATTCCTCGGGCCGGACATGTGCCTCGCCGTGGTCGCCTCCGACCCCGAGACCGCCGAGCGTCTGTCCATGCGACTCACCCCCGGCACGACGTGGGTGAGTCACCTGCTGCAGCGGCTCGTGCTGAGTCTGGTCACCGATCCCGCCGCATCCGACATGATCGCGCGTGCCGGGGCGCACTATGCGCGGCGCAACGCCGCCTTCGCCGCGCTCCTCACCGAGAACGGGGTCCCCGCGGACGCGGGCGACGGCCTCAACCTCTGGGTCGCCCTGCCGGTGCCGGCCCGGGACGTGGTCGAGCGCCTGATGCGGCGCGGGTGGCTCGCCCGCAGCGGCGACGAATTCGTCCTCGGCGGCGGCGCTTCCTCGCACCGGCTCCGACTCACCGTGCACGACCTCGACGACCGGGCGGCCGAGCAGCTCGCCGCCGACGTCGGCGCCGCCGTGCGCTCGGCATCCGGGCGGTCGGCGACGCGCGAAGTGGCATGATCGAGCGGTGAAGATCCTCTCGATCCAGTCCGCCGTCGCCTACGGTCACGTCGGCAATTCCGCGGCCGTCTTCCCGCTGCAGCGCATCGGCGTCGAGGTGATGCCGGTGTACACGGTGAACTTCTCCAACCACACGGGCTACGGCGCGTGGCGGGGTCCCCTGATCTCGCCCGACGATGTGCGGGAGGTGGTCACCGGGATCGAGGACCGCGGGGTGTTCCCTCAGATCGACGTCGTGCTGTCGGGGTACCAGGGCGGCGAGGGGATCGCCGATGTGATCCTGGATGCCGTCGCCCGGGTGAAGGCGGCCAACCCGCGCGCGGTGTACGCGTGCGATCCGGTGATGGGCAACGCCAAGTCCGGCTGCTTCGTCGCGCCGGCGATCCCCGTGCTTCTGCGCGACCGCGTGGTGCCCGCCGCCGACATCATCACGCCGAACCAGTTCGAACTGGGCTTCCTCACCGACACCGAGCCGCTCACCCTCGAGGACACGTTGCGCTCGGCCGACCTCATCCGCGCGACGGGCCCGCGCACGGTGCTGGTGACGAGCGTCGAGCGTCCCGACCGCCCCGAGGGCACGGTCGAGATGCTGGCCGTGACCGAGGACGGGGCGTGGATCGTGCAGACCCCGTTGCTGCCGCTCAAGGCGAACGGCTCGGGCGATGTGACCGCCGCGCTGTTCACCGCCCACTACACCGCGACCGGCGATGCGGCGGATGCGCTCGCACGCACCACGTCCAGCGTGTACGACCTCCTGGAGCGCACGCACGCCTCGGGCGAGCGCGAGCTGCAGCTCGTCGAAGCGCAGGAGGCGTACGCCCACCCGCGGATGCAGTTCGCCGTGCGTCAGGTGCGCTGACGGATCACGCCGGCCAGGCGTCCGCCACCGCGCGGCGCACGTCGCCCAGCAGCTGCGGCAGCGCCTTGGTCTTCGCGATGATCGGGAAGAAGTTCGCGTCCGCTCCCCACCGGGGCACGATGTGCTGATGCAGGTGCTCGTCGACTCCCGCCCCCGCGACGGCTCCCTGATTCATGCCGATGTTGAAGCCGTCGCAGCGGGAGACCGATCGCAGCACCCGCATGCCGGTCTGGGTGAGCTCTCCGATCTCGGCGACCTCTTCGGGCGAGGCCTCGTCGTACTGGCCGATGTGACGATACGGGCACACGAGGAGGTGGCCGGAGTTGTACGGGAAGAGGTTCAGCAGCACGTAGGCACTCCGGCCGCGGTGCACGATGAGTCCGTCCTCGTCGGACTTGCCGGGTGCGGCGCAGAACGGGCACGCGTCCCGCAGCGGCTGCGGACCCGCCTGGATGTACGCCATCCGATGCGGGGTCCACAGCCGCTGGAACTCGTCGGGGACGCCCGGGAGCGTCGCCGCCGCGATCAGCTCGTCGCTCACGCGCCCTTCGGCAGGCTCAGGGACCGCGACGTCGCTCACTGCAGGTCTTCCGCCGTGTTCACGAGCGCGCGGGTCGAGATCGCGGCCAGGATGCGGCGCACGGCGTCCTCGATCGGCACTCCGTTCTCCTGGGACCCGTCGCGGAAGCGGAACGACACGGTGCCCCCGGCGCGGTCCTGCTCGCCGGCGATCAGCTGGAGCGGCACCTTGTGGGTGGTGTGGGTGCGGATCTTCTTCTGCATGCGGTCGTCGCTGTGGTCGACCTCGGCGCGCACGCCTTCGCGCGTGAGCCGGACGATCACCTCGTCGAGGTAGTCGTAGTACTCCTCGGCGACCGGGATGCCGACGACCTGCACGGGCGCGAGCCACACCGGGAAAGCCCCGGCGTAGTGCTCGAGGAGGATCGCGAAGAACCGCTCGATCGACCCCATGAGCGCACGGTGGATCATGACGGGGCGCTTCTTCAGGCCGTCGCGGTCGGTGAACTCGAGATCGAAGCGCTCGGGCAGGTTGAAGTCGAGCTGCACGGTCGACAGCTGCCAGGTGCGTCCGATCGCGTCGCGCACCTTGAGGTCGATCTTCGGTCCGTAGAAGGCGGCCTCGCCGGCGACCTCGGTGAGCTTGAGCCCGCTCGCGACCGCCACCCGCCGCAGTGCGTCGGTCGCCTCGGCCCAGTGCGCCTCATCCCCGATCCACTTCGCCTTCTCGTCGTCGCGCATCGACAGCTCGAGCTCGAAGTCGCTGAGCCCGAAGTCGCGCAGCAGGGAGAGGACGAACTCGAGAACGTCGGCGACCTCGCCCTCGAGCTGCTCGGGGGTGACGAACAGGTGGGCGTCGTCCTGGGTGAAGCCGCGCACGCGGGTCAGGCCGTGCAGCGCGCCGGAGAGCTCGTTGCGGTACACCGTGCCGTTCTCGGCGAGACGCATCGGCAGATCGCGATAGCTGCGGGCGCGTTCGCGATAGATCAGGATGTGCATCGGGCAGTTCATCGGCTTGAGGTAGTAGTCGACGCCCTGCTTGGTGATCTCGCCGTTCTCGTCCCGCTCCTCGTCCATGCGCAGCGGGGGGAACATGCCCTCCGCGTAGGTGACGAGGTGGTTGGACTCGATGAAGAGGTCCTTCTTGGTGATGTGCGGGGTGTACACGTAGGTGTACCCCGCAGCGCGGTGGCGCCGCAGCGCGTGCTGCTCCATCTCCTGACGCACGATCCCGCCGCGCGGGTGCCACACCGACAGGCCCGACCCGATCTCCTCGGGGAACGAGAAGAGGTCCAGCTCCTTGCCGAGGCGACGGTGGTCGCGCTTGGCGGCCTCCTCGAGGCGCTGCTGGTACTCGCGCAGGTCGTCCTTGGACGGCCACGCCGTCCCGTAGATGCGCTGCAGCTGCGGGTTCTTCTCACTCCCCCGCCAGTACGCCGCGGCGATCCGGGTGAGCGACCACCCGTTCCCGATCGAACGGGTGCTGGGCAGGTGCGGACCGCGGCAGAGGTCCTTCCAGACGACCTCGCCGTCGCGGTCCACATTGTCGTAGATCGTGAGCTCGCCGGCCCCGACCTCGACCGAGGCCCCCTCGGCGGCATCCTTCCCGGCGGCGGTGCCGCCCTTCAGCCCGATGAGCTCGAGCTTGAACGGCTCGGCCGCGAGTTCCGCGCGCGCCTCGTCGTCGGTCACGACTCGGCGGACGAATCGCTGGCCCTCGCGGACGATGCGCTGCATCTCCTTCTCGATCGCCTTGACGTCCTCGGGAGTAAAGGGCTGCTGCACTCCGAAGTCGTAATAGAAGCCGTCCGTGATCGGAGGGCCGATGCCGAGGTTCGCCTGCGGGTTGATGCGCTGCACGGCCTGCGCGAGCACGTGCGCCGTCGAGTGACGCAGGATCGCGAGGCCGTCGGGGCTGTCGATCGCGATCGGCTCGACGGCATCCGTCTCGGTCACGGTGGTGGCGAGGTCTTTCAGCTCTCCGTTGACGCGGAGGGCGACGATCGAGCGATCGGGGAAGAGGGCGAAGCCGTCGGCGGGATAAGCCACGTCCGACGGGGGTGCGACGTCAGTCAAGGAACTCTCCAGAGGGTGTTCGGAATGGGGTCTGCTCAGCTTCGGGCGTCACGCGCCCTGCCCGCTCAGGCGCGGCGCGTTCGGGCGACGGGGGTCGCCGGTGCGATCGCGGAGATCGTCGCGTGAGGAGGCCTCAGGAATCCCATGGCCACAGTCTACGGGGGCGCGTCCGGCCGGCGGGGGTTCCGGGCGGCAGGATGGATGCCGTGAAGCTCGCCCTGGTCGGAGCCGCACTGCTGCTCGCGGGCGCCGTGGCGGTGCTGACCGGCGTGCTGCCGGTCGCGGACGCCGTCGCGATCGCCGACCGGGTCTGGCCGATCCTGCTGTTCGTGGTCGCCGTCACGATCGTCGCGGAGCTCGCGGCGATCGCGGGCGTCTTCGATGTCGCCGCGTTCGCGCTCGCCCGGCTCGCGCGCGGTCGCACCCTCGCCCTGTGGGCCCTCGTCGTGGCGCTCGCGGTCGTCGCGACCGCGTTCCTGTCGCTGGATACGACCGCTGTGCTGCTCACGCCGGTCGTCGTCGCGGTCGCGCGCGCGCATCGCCTCGACCCGCTGCCGTTCGCGTTCACCACGGTGTGGCTCGCGAACACCGCCTCCCTCGTGCTTCCGGTGTCGAACCTGACCAACCTGCTCGCCGTCGACCGGCTGGGCTTCGCGGATCCGCTGGCCTTCATCGCCCTGCTGGGCCCGTCGGCACTGGTCGCGATCGCGGCATCCGTCGGCATCCTGTTCCTCGCGCACCGCCGGTCGGTGCGGGGTCGCTACTCGCCCGCGTCTCCGCCGTCCATCCAGGACCGCCCGCTGCTGATCACCGCCGGCGTCGTGGTCGCCGTGATGATGCCGCTGCTGGTCTCGGGGCTGCCGCCGTGGCTGCCCGCCGCTGTCGCGGCCGGCGTGCTCGCGGTGGTCTACCTCGTCCGCTCGCCGCGCACGCTGCGCGTGCGGCTCGTGCCGTGGCAACTGGTCGTCTTCGCGTCGGGCCTGTTCCTCGCGGTGGGCGCGGTGGAGGCGATCGGCTCCCGCCAGATCGTCGAAGCGCTGACCGGCACCGGAGGTTCACTCGCCTCGCTGCTGCAGCTCGCCGGCGTCGGCGTCGCCGGGGCGAACGCGATCAACAACCTGCCCGCCTACCTCGCGCTCGAGTCGGCGGCCCACACGCCCGAACGGCTCGCCGCCCTGCTGATCGGGGTGAACGCCGGATCCCTGATCACGCCCTGGGCCTCACTCGCGACGCTGCTGTGGCATCAGCGGCTGTCCGCGGTCGGCGTCGAGGTTCCGTGGCGTCGCTACGTCCTGCTCGGGCTGATCGGCGCTCCGGTCACGGTCGTGCTCGCGGTGCTCCCGCTCGCACTGCGCTGACACGACTCGTCCGGGAACGACGAAGCCCCTCGGGTTTCCGAGGGGCTTCGTGGTGGTGCGCGATACTGGGATCGAACCAGTGACCTCTTCCGTGTCAGGGAAGCGCGCTACCGCTGCGCCAATCGCGCCCGTACAGGCGTATTCAGTTTTCGGCGAGGTGGCGACGGGATTCGAACCCGTGTAAACGGCTTTGCAGGCCGGTGCCTAGCCGCTCGGCCACGCCACCGTGTGGATTGACCCCACGTGCCGTGATCCCCCGAAGGGAACCCCTGCACTCGAGCGGATGACGAGACTCGAACTCGCGACCCCAACCTTGGCAAGGTTGTGCGCTACCAACTGCGCTACATCCGCATGCGCCCCGATCGCTCCGGGCGCGGATTCGACTTTAGCCGATGAATTCGGACTCGCCAAACCCGCGCGTCGCGCTCTCGCGCGGTTCGCCCGCGCCTGGCGCATCCGGTAGGATCGAGTCTCGGCCCGCAGGGCCACGGGCGATTGGCGCAGTTGGTAGCGCGCTTCCTTCACACGGAAGAGGTCATCAGTTCGAGTCTGGTATCGCCCACCACGTTCCGCCCTCGGCCTCTCGCGCCGGGGGCGCTTTTCGTTCCACGGCCGATCCCATCAGGTCGAGCTGGGCGTGCGCGAGAGCACGGCCGGCCCGCCGGCGGTCATCGACTAGGCGCCGATCGACCATCCGTATCGCTGGTGCAGTGCCGCCGCGACGGAGGCGAAACGAGTGCGGTCGAGAGCGGCCGCCTCGCGGCGCATCCCGTCCGCGTGCACGCTGTAGAGCTGATCGACATCGACCCACGAGGGTCTGCCCTGCGCATCCCAGGCTCCCGGCCCGATCGCCAGGAAGTCGCGGTCGCCCTCGTGCGACTTGCTGGTCATCCGCACGGCGTACACCCGCGTGCCGTCCTGACGCCCGATCACGAGCACGGGGCGGTCCTTACCCCGCCCGTCGCGCTCCGCGTACGGCACCCACGTCCAGATGACCTCCCCCGCGTCGGGGTCGCCGTCCGTGGCGGGCGCGTAGCCGATCTGCAGGTCGCCTGCCGCGGGCGGATCGATCTCGATCGTGGCCGTCGGACCGTCGCGGCCGACCCGATCCGAGCCCGCATCCTCCGACGCCTGCCCGGCCGAGCCGGTGCGGGGCCGTGCCGAGGACGTCCGCGATCCGAACATCTGGGAGAGGGCGGCCAGGAATCCCGTGCGCGGAGTCACACACAGACCTTAGACCGATCGGACGCGGGAAGACCCCGCGACCGGAGCCGCGGGGTCTTCCTGGGTGCCGTCGGGTCAGGCCCGGGTGTCGGCGAGGACGTAGCCCTCTTCGCCGTGCACGATCGTGTCGATGCCGGCGATCTCATCCTCGTTCTTCACGCGGAAGCCGATCGTCTTCTGGATCGCGAAGCCGATGACCCAGGCGAGGACGAACGAGTAGATCAGCACGGTGAAGGCGGCGATCGCCTGCACCATGAGCTGCGTGAACGAGCCGCTGTAGATCAGGCCGGTGCCGTTGGCGAAGAAGCCGAGGTACAGCGTTCCGATCAGACCGCCGACGAGGTGGATGCCCACGACGTCGAGCGAGTCGTCGAAGCCGAGCTTGAACTTCAGCTCGATCGCCAGGGCGCAGACCGCGCCGGCGACGAGGCCGAGCACGATGGCCCAGATCGGCGTCAGCGACGCGCACGCCGGGGTGATCGCGACCAGACCCGCCACGGCGCCGGACGCGGCACCGATCGAGGTGGGCTTGCCGTCCTTGATCTTCTCGACGATCAGCCACGCCAGAAGCGCGGCGGCCGGAGCGGCGATCGTGTTGACGAACGCGAGCGAGGCGGTGTTGTCGGCGGCCAGCTCGGAGCCGGCGTTGAAGCCGAACCAGCCGAACCACAGGAGGCCGGCGCCGAGGAGGACGAACGGCGGGTTGTGCGGGACGTGCACGCCCTTCTGGAAGCCGACGCGCTTGCCCAGCACGAGGGCGAGGGCGAGGGCGGCGGCACCGGCATTGATGTGCACCGCGGTACCACCCGCGAAGTCGATCGCGCCGACTCCGAACCAGGTCTGCATGCCGTAGGTGATCCAGCCGCCGTAGGCGAAGCTGCCGTCATCGGCCAGGCCGAAGTTGAAGACCCAGCTCGCCACCGGGAAGTACACGACCGTCGCCCAGATCGCGGCGAAGATGATCCACGAGCCGAACTTCGCGCGGTCGGCGATCGCGCCGGAGACGAGGGCGACCGTGATGATCGCGAACGTCGCCTGGAACGCCACGAAGGCCAGCGGCGGGAACGCCGCGCCGTCAGGAGTCTCCAGGAGGCTGGCCAGCCCGAACTCCGACGGGTCGATCGTCCACGGGAACTGGATCGTCCCCTCGGCGGTCGTGGGGAACGCGATCGCGTAGCCGTACAGGACCCAGAGGACCCCGATCAGGCCCATGGCGCCGAAGCTGAGCATCATCATGCTGATGACGCTCTTCGCCTTGACCAGGCCGCCGTAGAAGAACGCGAGTCCTGGAGTCATCAAAAGGACGAGTGCTGCCGCGATCAGGATGAATGCGGTATTGCCTTGATCCATCTCGGAATGAACCTCTCTGCAGGGACGCAGGGTAAGAGCGTCGGGTCGTCCCAGTGTCGAGGTCTCCCGTTTCCTCCGGCGGCGAGGGTCTGTTTCGCGCGTGTTACGCGGCGCCGTGGAACGTAAACATCACGTTTCCGGATGCCGGGAGGAGGGATCGAATCCGATCGAGCGCCCCCCGCGCGGGGTCAGTCGAGGGTAGACGCCACGAGGCGCGACACCGCCCGCAGGTACTTCTTCCGGTATCCGCCGGCGAGCATCTCCTCGGGGAACACGAGATCGAGGCTGTCACCGGTCGCGCGGATCGGCAGCTGCGCGTCGTACACCCGGTCGACGAACGCGACGAAGCGCAGCGCCGCGGACTGGTCCGTCAGCGGCCGGACATCGCGGAGCCCGACCATCGAGAGGCCGTCGATCAGGCGGATGTAGCGCGACGGGTGCACGGTGGCCAGATGCGCGATCAGGCCCTCGAACGCATCGTCCGAGACGAGACCCCGCTGCGCGGCATCCGCGATCGTCGTCTCGTAGTCCGCGTCGCCCAGCACGGCGGCGTGCCCGTCGAGTGCACGGTGGCGGTAGTCGGTGCCGTCGATGCGGATCGTCTCGAAGCTCGCGGCCATCGCGTGGATCTCGCGGAGGAAGTCCTGCGCGGCGAACCGCCCTTCGCCGAGGGCGTTCGGCGGCGTGTTCGAGGTCGCGGCCAGCCGCGTTCCGGTCGAAACCAGTTCGCCCAGCAGCCGCGTCATGACCATCGTGTCGCCCGGGTCGTCCAGCTCGAACTCGTCGATGCACAGCAGGTCGGCACCGCGGAACAGCTCGACGGTCTTCTGGTACCCGAGAGCGCCCACCAGGGCGGTGTACTCGATGAACGAGCCGAAGTACTTGCGACGTGCCTGCATCGCCCAGTAGATCGCCGCGAGCAGGTGCGTCTTTCCCACGCCGAAGCCGCCGTCGAGGTAGACCCCCGGTTTCGGCTCCGGGCCCTTCTTCGGGCGCCGGAAGAAGCCGCCGCGGGCGGAATCGCCGCCACTCACTCCGGCGAAGGCCATCAGCGTGGTCTTCGCCTCCTGCTGCGAGGGGAACGCCGGGTCGGCGCGGTACGACTCGAACGTCGCATCCTGGAACTGCGGCGGCGGCACGAGCGAGGCGACCATCTCGGCGCCCGAGATCGAGGGCGCACCCTCGGTGAGGTGAACGATCCCCGTGCGGGTCCCGGTGGGTGTCATCCTGGTGATCCTGTGTCGCCGTCTTACAGAGTGGGTGCGCGCCCCCACCCGGGAATCTAGGGTCGAAGGGACGGGTCCAACCCTACGCCCGTCGCTTCCGCATCCCGACCCGAGGAGCAGCCGGTGTCCGTCGAGATCGACACGTCGTCCCCCAAGTTCGCCGAGTACTCCGAGCCGGGCCGGCTGGTGACCGGCGAGTGGCTGCAGGAGCGCCTCGGTCAGCCCGGACTCGTCGTGGTCGAATCCGACGAGGACGTCCTCCTGTACGAGACCGGCCACATCCCGGGTGCGGTCAAGGTCGACTGGCACACCGAGCTCAACGACCCGGTGGTGCGGGACTACGTCGACGGGGCAGGCTTCGCGCGCCTGCTGAGCGCGAAGGGCATCGGCCGCGATGACACGGTCGTGATCTACGGCGACAAGAACAACTGGTGGGCCGCGTACGCCCTGTGGGTCTTCTCGCTGTTCGGACACGAGGATGTCCGGCTGCTGGACGGCGGCCGCGACAAGTGGATCGCGGAGGGCCGCCCGCTGACGACCGACGCGACGACCCGCGAGCCCACCCGCTATCCGATCGTCGAGCGCGACGACAGCACGCTGCGGGCGTACAAGGACGACGTGCTCGCCCACCTGGGCAAGCCGCTGATCGATGTCCGCTCCCCCGAGGAGTACGACGGCTCGCGCACGTCGGCGCCCGCGTACCCCGAAGAAGGAGCGCTGCGCGCGGGACACATCCCGACGGCGCGGAGCGTCCCGTGGGCGCGGGCGGTCGCGCCGGACGGGGGGTTCAAGACCCGTGCCGAGCTCGATGCGATCTACCGGGACGAGGTCGGTCTCGCCGACGGAGACGAGGTGGTCGCGTACTGCCGGATCGGCGAGCGCTCGAGCCACACGTGGTTCGTCCTGCAGCACCTGCTCGGGTTCGAGAACGTGCGCAACTACGACGGCTCGTGGACGGAGTGGGGCAGCGCCGTCCGCGTGCCGATCGTCACGGGCGCCGAGCCGGGCGACGCGCCCGCCTGAGCCCTCGCGTGGGAGGATTGCGGGGATGACTCCGCACGTCCTGCCCGACTCGCTCGCCGAGATCCGCGACGAGTTCCTCGAGCTGCCCGAAGCCGACAGGCTGCAGCTCCTGCTGGAGTTCTCCCAGGAGCTTCCGGACATGCCGGCGAGGTACGAGGGCCACCCCGAGCTGTGCGAGCGCGTCGTGGAGTGCCAGTCCCCCGTCTACATCGTGATCGACGTCGACGACCAGGGGGTCGTCGCGATGCATGCCACCGCGCCGCCGGAGGCTCCGACCACCCGCGGGTTCGCGAGCATCCTCGCCCAAGGCATCACGGGACTCGCCGCCGACGAGGTGCTCGCGATCCCCGACGACTATCCGCAGAGCATCGGGCTCACCCGCGTCGTCTCTCCGCTCCGGATCTCGGGGATGACCGGGATGCTGATGCGCGCCAAGCGCCAGGTCGCGGCGGCGCGCGCCGCCTGAACGGCGCGGATCACTCCGGCGCGATCCCCTGCCGCTCGAGCCACGTGCGGATGCTGTCGCTCCACCGCTCCTGGTCGTAGTTCCACAGCTTCGTGTGGCGGGCGACCTCGAACACCCGGATGTCCACGAGATCCGGACGCGCCACGACGAGGTCGTGGGAGGCGTCCGACGGGACGAATCCGTCGTCGTCGCTGTGCAGGATGAGGACGGGATGCCGCAGCTCGGCGGCCCGGGCGACGGCATCCAGCCGGTCGAAGGGGATCGCGGCGCCCGCACCCGTCATCGGGCTCGCCCACTCGGTCTTCAGCGCGCCGATCGCCAGGCCCGAGACGGCAGCGGGCAGGCGCATCTGCTTGGCCTGATAGCCCAGGACGACGCGCCAGTCCACGACGGGCGACTCGAGGACGAGGCCGGCGATCGCGTCGCGGTGCGCCGAGTTCAGCTCGACCTGCAGCGAGATCGCCCCGCCCATCGACCACCCCATGAGCACGATCCTGCGCGCTCCCCGCCTCCGCGCGAATCCGACCGCCGCGTCGACGTCGCGCCACTCGGTCGCGCCGAGCGAGTACGTCCCGGCTCGGCTGCGGGGCGCCTCGCCGTCGTTGCGGTACGAGACGACCAGCGACGTGATCCCGAGGCCGTGGAAGACCGGAACGGCGCGCAGGCACTCCGCGCGGGTCGTCCCCCGTCCGTGCACCTGGATGACCCACACCTCCCCCGCACCCGCGGGGAACAGCCAGGCGGGGCACGGTCCCACGGAGGAGCCGATGAGCTCCGACGTGAACGGGAGATGCAGCTCTTCCGGGTGGTCGTAGTACCAGCCGCTGAAGGCGGCATCCGCGGAGATCCGGGTCTGAGGGCCGATGTGGGTCAGCAGCTTGCGCTTGACGCTCGTGTCATCCTCCGCGAGCACCGAGCCGAGCTTGACGTAGCTCTCCGTGCCGCTCGTGAACAGGCCGTACCGTCCCGGCAGCCGCGTGTCTGGACTCGCGGCGAGCGTGATGGTCTGCGCGGAGGTGTCCAGCGACAGGATCCTCGTGTCGGGCACGCGGACGGCCGGAGTCACGACGCGTCGCGCGACGCGCAGGGACACGAAGGCCAGCGCGGAGAGCGCGAGAGCGAGGGCTGCGCTCAGGACCGTGAGGGCAGCCCGCACTCCGGCCAGGAGGGAGGGAGAGGGGGTGCGCATCGCGGCGCGCCTGGAGTCGTCCATCGAGGCCCCACTCTAGTCTTTCGGCGTGGCAGACCTTCGTCCCCCGAGCGCGCCGGGGTCGTTCGACCGCGCGGTGGCGGACGTGCGGGGAACCGTGTTCCGCGACGACCTCTCGGTGCGCGAGATCCCGGCGCCGGCGGGCCTGGCTCCCGACAGCATCGCGCTCGCCGGCGACGTGCGCCCGGAGCGCGAGGGCATCGACTCCCCGTACGGCACCGGGCGCTTCATCCTCCTCCACGACCCCGACGAGCCCGGCCCCTGGAACGGCCCGTGGCGCATCGTGTGCTTCGCGCAGGCCCCCCTCGAGCCCGACATCGGTGTGGACCCGCTTCTGGCCGACGTCGCGTGGTCATGGCTGATGGACGCCCTGGACTCCCGCCACGCCCGCCATCACTCGGCATCCGGCACGGCGACCAAGACGCTGTCGAAGGGCTTCGGGTCCCTCGCGGCCGAAGGCGACGGCGCTCAGATCGAACTGCGGGCGTCCTGGTCGCCGCTCGGCGGCATCGCCCCTCATGTCGAGGCCTGGTCGGAGCTGGTCTGCATGCTCGCCGGGCTCCCGCCCGGGTCCGAGGACATCCCCCTGCTCGGGAAGCGCAGGGCGACGCGTGACTGAATACGCGGTGATCACGGATGCCGCGGGTCTGGCCGACGCTGTCGCGCGGCTCGCGGCCGGAACCGGCCCGGTCGCCGTCGACGTCGAGCGCGCGTCGGGGTTCCGGTACTCTCAGCGCGCCTACCTCGTGCAGGTGTTCCGCCGCGGCTCGGGCGTCTTCCTCTTCGACCCTCCGGCCGTCGGGGAGTTCGCCGCCCTGCAGGCCGCGATCGGCGACGAGGAGTGGGTGCTGCACGCCGCGAGCCAGGATCTGCCTTCGCTGCGCGAGCTTCACCTCGAGCCGCCGACGATCTTCGACACCGAGCTGGCGGCGCGGCTCCTCGGTCATGCGCGCGTGGGACTCGGGGCGGTCGTGGAAGACACCCTCGGCATCACTCTGGCCAAGGCGCACTCGGCCGCCGACTGGTCGACGCGGCCGCTTCCGCAGTCATGGCTCGAGTACGCGGCGCTCGACGTCGAGCATCTGGTCGACGTCCGCGACGCGCTCGTTGCCGAGCTCGAGGAGCAGGGCAAGACCGAGTTCGCCGCGGAGGAGTTCCGCGCAGTGCTGGAGCGGCGCCCCAAGCCCGCGCGCGAGGATCCCTGGCGCCGCCTGAGCGGCCTTCACACGGTGCGCGGTCGCCGCGCCCTCGCGATCGCCCGCGAGCTGTGGACCTCGCGCGAGCAATACGCGCAGGACCAGGACGTGGCACCCGGTCGCCTGGTCCCCGACCGCTCGCTCGTCGCGGCGGTGCTCGCCGATCCGAAGTCCAAGCAGGATCTCGCCCAGGTGAAGGAGTTCACCGGGCGGGCGAGCCGCAGCCAGCTCGACCGATGGTGGACCGCATTCGAGAACGGACGCGCATCGACGGACCTGCCGCTCGAGCGCGCCGCCGGAGGGGACTCCATCCCGCCGGCTCGCGCGTGGTCGGATCGCAATCCCGAAGCGGACGGTCGCCTGAAGGTCGCGAGACCCGCTGTCGAGGCCCGTGCCGAAGAGCTGCGGATGCCGACCGAGAATCTCCTGACGCCGGAGCTCCTGCGGCGGGTGGCCTGGACTCCGCCGCAGCCCCTCAGCGCGGCAACCATCGGCGCCGCCCTCGCTGAACTCGGCGCCAGGCCCTGGCAGATTGAGCAGACTGCACAGTTGATCGCCGATGCCTTTGTGCAATCCGTGCAAAGCCCGGTGAGCGAGGACGAGAGCGCTTCGTAGGTTCGATCCAACCGATTCCTGGGCGTTCCGGCCCGCTCCTAGGCTGGGCCCATCCCAACCTACGGAGGCAGAGTGGCCGAGATCTCGGACGTCTTTTTCGTCGATGGAATGCGCACCCCCTTCGGGCGCGCCGGCGAAAAGGGCATGTACTGGAACACCCGCGCGGACGATCTCGCCGTCAAGGCGACGATCGGGCTTCTGGAGCGCAATCCCGACGTTCCGAACGACCGCATCGACGATGTGGCGATCGCCGCGACCAGCCAGACCGGCGATCAGGGCCTGACGCTCGGCCGGAGCGTGGCGATCCTCGCCGGACTCCCCCAGACCGTCCCGGGCTTCGCGATCGACCGGATGTGCGCAGGCGCCATGACGAGCGTCACGACGATGGCGGGATCGATCGGGGTCGGGATGTACGACATCGCCCTCGCGGGCGGCGTCGAGCACATGGGACACCACCCGATCGGGACGAACGCCGATCCGAACCCGCGGTTCGTGGCGGAGAAGATGGTCGACCCCGGTGCCCTGAACATGGGCGTGACGGCCGAGCGCATCTTCGACCGGTTCCCGCACCTGACCAAGGAGCGCTCCGACCGCTACGGCATGCTCAGCCAGCACAAGGTGCAGGCCGCGTACGACGCCGGCCGGATCCAGCCTGATCTCGTCCCGGTCGCCACGAAGGATGCCGACGGCTCGTGGGGTCTCGCGACCGAGGACGAGGGCCGCCGACCGCAGACCACCATGGAGGATCTCGCCGCGCTGAAGACGCCGTTCCGACCGCACGGACGCGTGACCGCCGGCACCTCCTCCCCCCTCACCGACGGCGCGACGATGTCGCTCCTCGCGGGCGGCGGCGCTGTCAAGGAATTCGGGCTGAAGCCGAAGATGAAGCTCGTCTCGTTCGCTTTCGCGGGCGTGCAGCCGGAGATCATGGGCATCGGCCCCATCCCCTCGACCGAGAAGGCGCTCCGCAAGGCCGGTCTCACGATCGATGACATCGGGCTCTTCGAACTCAACGAGGCCTTCGCGATCCAGGTGATCTCGCTCCTGGACCACTTCGGCATCGCCGACGATGACCCGCGCGTCAACCAGTGGGGCGGCGCGATCGCCTTCGGCCACCCGTTGGCGGCCTCGGGCGTTCGGCTCATGATCCAGCTCGCGGCGCAGTTCGCCGAGCGTCCCGACGTGCGCTACGGCCTCACCGCGATGTGCGTCGGCCTCGGCCAGGGGGGCTCCGTGATCTGGGAGAACCCGCACTACGACGGCAAGAAGCGCAAGAACTGAGCGGGCGGGACACACGGATGACGAATTACGAAGAGATCGACTTCTCCCCCCTGCTGGCGATGACGGACGGCGAGGTGATCACGCACTCCCGCGTGCGCGACATCCGCCTCCCCTCCGGCGCGGTGCTCGCCCTGATCACCCTCGACAACGGGCGCGACCACACGCGCCCGAACACGCTGGGGCCCGCCACGATGTTCCAGCTCGGTGAGACGCTCGACGCCCTGAAAGCGCGCGCCGCCGCCGGAGAGATCCAGGCCGTCGGCATCACCGGCAAGCAGTACATCCTGGCCGCCGGTGCGGACCTCTCGGACATCAGCAAGGTGGGCTCGAAGGACAACGCCCGCATGGTCGCCCAGCTCGGGCACAAGGTGTTCGGACAGCTCTCCGAGCTGGGCGTGCCCACGTTCGCGTTCGTGAACGGGCTCGCCCTCGGCGGCGGACTCGAGATCGCGCTCAACAGCACGTATCGGACGGTCGACGCGTCGGCCGCCGCGATCGCCCTCCCCGAGGTGTTCCTGGGCATCATCCCCGGCTGGGGCGGTGCGTACCTCCTGCCGAACCTGATCGGCATCGAGAACGCGCTCGAGGTCGTGATCTCCAACCCCCTCAAGCAGAACCGCATGCTCAAGCCGCAGCAGGCGTTCGACTACGGGATCGTCGACGCGATCTTCCCGGCATCGAACTTCCTGGAGGACTCGCTCGCGTGGGCCGACCGGGTCCTCGCCGGCAAGACGAAGGTGGACCGCAAGAACGAGCCCGGCAAGATCGAGCGGCTCACCAAGTGGCCGATCGCGATCAAGATGGCGCGCGGCATGCTCGAATCCAAGATCGGGACCGTGCCGAAGTCCCCGTATGCGGCGCTCGAGCTCCTGGACAAGGCGAAGAGCGGCACGAAGGCCGAGGGGTTCGCCCGTGAGGACGAGGCCCTCGCCGAGCTCGTCACCGGCGACCAGTTCGCGGCATCCATGTACGCGTTCGACCTCGTCCAGAAGCGCGCGAAGCGTCCTGTCGGCGCCCCCGACAAGGAGCTCGCCAGGAAGGTGACCAAGGTCGGGATCATCGGGGCGGGGCTCATGGCGAGCCAGTTCGCCCTGCTGTTCGTGCGCAAGCTGCAGGTGCCCGTCCTGATCACCGACCTCGACCAGGCGCGCGTCGATAAGGGCGTCGCGTACATCCACGACGAGATCGGCACGCTCGAGGCCAAGGGTCGCCTCGACGGCGATTCGGCGAACAAGCTGCGCGCGCTCGTGACCGGCACGACCGACAAGAGCCTGTACGCAGACTGCGACTTCGTGATCGAGGCCGTCTTCGAAGAGGTCGGCGTGAAGCAGCAGGTGTTCGGCGAGATCGAGCAGATCATCGCCGAGGACGCGATCCTGGCGACCAACACCTCGTCGCTCTCGGTCGAGGAGATCGGCGCGAAACTCGCTCACCCGGAGCGCCTGGTCGGCTTCCACTTCTTCAACCCGGTGGCGGTCATGCCGCTCATCGAGATCGTCAGGACGCCGCAGACCGCGGATGCCGCCCTCTCGACCGCGTTCGTCGTCGCGAAGAACCTCGGCAAGAACGCGGTCCTCACCGCCGACGCGCCCGGGTTCGTCGTGAACCGGCTCCTCGCGAAGGTCATGGGCGAAGCCGCGCGCGCCGTCTACGAGGGCACACCGGTCGCCGAGGTCGAGAAGGCCTTCGCTCCCCTCGGGCTGCCGATGGGACCGTTCCAGCTCATCGACCTGGTCGGCTGGAAGGTCGCCGCCCACGTGCAGGACACGATGGTGCACGCCTTCCCGGATCGCTTCTATGCGAACGAGAACTTCCACGCGCTCGCGGAGCTGCCCGAAGTGGTCGAGAAGGATCGCGGCGGCCGGGTGACCGGCTGGACGAAGGCCGCCGAGAAGGTGCTCAAGCCCGCGGTGGGCTCCTCACCGGCATCCGCGGACGTCATCCTCCGCCGCGTTCAGGACGGCCTCGCGCAGGAGATCAAGCTCATGCTCGACGAAGGCGTGGTGCCGGAGGTCGAGGACATCGACCTGTGTCTGATCCTGGGCGCCGGGTGGCCCTTCATCGACGGCGGGGCTTCTCCGTACCTGGATCGTGAGGGCGCGTCTGAGCGGGCGTTCGGCGCCACTTTCCACCACCCGATGATCCGGGGCGTCGCCTCGTAAGGCTCCCCCTCCCGTATCGGCGGCCCCGGGCTTTGCGCTCGGGGCCGCCGCTTGCGTTCCGACGCTCATCCTGCCGTGCGCGGAATGATCGTGGTCGCCTCGGTGAACAATCGTCGCGACCGCCGGATCCGGCGCGAACCACGGTCGGGGAACGGGCATCCTGGCATCGTCGTCGAACCCACGGAGAGGACGTACATGCTCGATGCGATCGGAGGGCTTTTCGGCGGTGGCGCGCTGAACGTGCTCGTCAAGACGAGCGGCGCCGCGCTCACGCTGCTGCTGGTGATCCCGGCACTCATGAAGCTGTTCCTGGTGACGGTCGACGAGGGGTCGGCGGCCATCCGCACGCGCAACGGCAAACCCATCATCCGCCGACCCAAGCGCGGCTCCGACGACGACCGCGGCGAAGTGGTCGTGCTGCGTCCCGGCACGCACGGGGCGTTCCCGATCTTCAGCTGGTACCGCATGATCGACGTCCGCGCGCTCTCGACCGATCTGCCCGCCCGGCATCTGACGTCCGCCGGCGGTCACCAGCATCTCGTGCACGCATCGTTCGACTGGAGGCCGATCGTCTCCGGGCACGACCTGCGGGTGCTGGAGCTGGACGTGGTGAACGTCCGGGAGCGCGCGGGGAACATCGTCTCGGCCGCGCTCCGCGACCTGGTGCGCGAGCTGGTCGGTCCGACGCTGCCGTCGAACGAGCGACTGTCGCCGCTCGTGGTGCAGGCGTGCGCCGCCCGCGTGCGGACCGAGTGCGGAATCGAGCTGCTGAGCATCGTCGTGACCGGAGACGCGCTGACCGACGGCTACCTGCTCTCGAGTGCGATCGCACCCCGGTCCGACGATCGCGAATGGGATGCCGCGTCCGCGGCACTCGCGGCCCGGTTGAGCGTCGTGGGCTGAGTCCCGCTACGAGCGCGCGCTGGAGGTCGCGGCATCCGTGAGCGAGGCGATCTCGCTCGTCTCGGGCCGCGCGACGGGGATGCGGGTGCCGAGCACCTGCGCCACGACGTCCTGGGCGATCTTCGCCGCGGTCAGGCCGGCGTCTTCGAGGATCTGCTCGCGCGACGCGTGATCGATGAACTCGTCCGGCAGGCCGAGCTCATCGACGGCCGTGTCGACGTTGGCCTCGCGCAGCACCTGGCGCACCCGCGTGCCGATCCCGCCGACGCGGATGCCGTCCTCGATCGTGATGACGAGGCGATGCGCCGCCGCCAGCTCGATGATCGACGGCTGCACCGGCACGACCCAGCGCGGATCGACCACGGTCGCGCCGATCCCCTGCGCGCGCAGCCGGTCGCCGACCTCGACGGCGATGTGCGCCATCGGTCCGATCCCGACGATCAGCACGTCCTGCGCCTCGGAGCGCGCGAGCACGTCGACTCCGTCGTCGAGGCGCTCGAGGGCATCGAGGGTCGGGCTCACGGTCCCCTTGGGGAAGCGGATCACGGTGGGCGCGTCATCGACCTCGACCGCTTCGCGCAGCTCCTCCTGCAGTCGCTCCGCGTCGCGCGGCACGGCGATGCGGATGTGCGGGACGAGCTGCAGCATCGCGAGGTCCCAGATGCCGTGGTGGCTCGGACCGTCGGGACCGGTCACGCCGGCGCGGTCCAGGACGAATGTGACACCCGCGCGGTGCAGCGCGACGTCCATCATCACCTGGTCGAACGCGCGGTTCATGAACGTGGCGTAGATCGCGACGACGGGGTGCAGGCCTCCGAACGCGAGACCGGCCGCCGAGGCGACGGCGTGCTGCTCGGCGATGCCGACGTCGTACACGCGATCGGGGAAGCGCTGTGCGAACGGCAGCAGACCGGTCGGCCGCAGCATCGCGGCCGTGATGCCGATCACGTCGTCGCGGTCTTCGCCCACGGCCACGAGCTCGTCCGCGAAGACATCCGTCCACGCGGTGGCGCTCGAGCTGCCGACCGGCTCGCCCGAGAGCGGATCGATCTTGCCCACGGCGTGGAACTGATCCGCCTCGTCGTTGCGCGCCGGAAGGTATCCCCTGCCCTTCTCGGTGATCGCGTGCACGATCACCGGCGCTCCGAAGTCCTTCGCGAGCTCGAGGGTCTCGATCAGGCTCTTCAGATCGTGGCCGTCGACGGGGCCGAGGTACTTGATGTCCAGGTTGGAGTAGAGGGCGGCGTTGTTCGTGAACCTCGAGAGGAAGCCGCGGGTGCCGCCGCGCACGCCGCGGTAGAACGCGCGCGATGCGGGTCCCAGCTTGCCGAACAGCGATGCGGAGCCCTCATCCAGCGTGCGGTAGCTGTCGGCGGTGCGCACGCGGTTCAGATAGCGCGCCATCCCGCCGATCGTCGGCGCGTAGGAGCGGCCGTTGTCGTTCACGATGATCACGAGATTGCGATCGTTGTCGTCCGAGATGTTGTTGAGCGCTTCCCACGTCATGCCGCCGGTGGGCGAGCCGTCGCCGACGACGGCCACGACGTGGCGGTCCTTGCGCCCGGTGCGGGTCAGCGCGCGCGAGACGCCGTCGGCCCAGCTGAGCGAGCTCGACGCGTGCGAGGACTCCACGACGTCGTGCGCGCTCTCGGAGCGCTGGGGGTAGCCGGCGAGCCCGCCCCGCGAGCGCAGCCCGCTGAAGTCCTGCCGCCCCGTGAGGAGCTTGTGGACGTAGGACTGATGACCGGTGTCGAAGATCATCGGGTCATCGGGCGAGTCGAAGACGCGGTGCATCGCGATCGTGAGCTCGACGACGCCCAGGTTGGGTCCGAGATGACCGCCGGTGCGCGAGACGTTCTCGATCAGGAACGCGCGGATCTCCTCGGCCAGTTGCTCGAGCTGCTCGATGCTGAGCGCGCTGAGGTCGTCAGGTCCCGAGATCGTGGGGAGGATGGCCATCCGTCTTCCTTCCCTCGTAGAGCCCTGCCGGGCGTGCGATCCGGCCTCCCGGATGCTGCGTCGAGTCTATCCCGGTCGCCTGCACGCGGCCTCGGAAGGAGCCCGCCGACGCCGAAGGTCCCGAGTGCGCGCGGCGCCCGGGACCTTCGGCGTGCGTGATCAGACGAGCGAGCGCAGCACGTACTGCAGGATGCCGCCGTTGCGGTAGTAGTCGGCCTCTCCGGGCGTGTCGATGCGCACGACCGCGTCGAACTCGACCGTCTCCTTGCCGGGCGCCGAGAACTCGCTCGGAGCCGCGGTGACGTGCACCGTCTTGGGGGTGACGCCTTCGTTCAGCTGCTCGAGACCCGAGATCGAGACGATCTCGGTCCCGTCGAGC